>Ga0209979_1003113_pt1 | contig 14994 bp, 15 predicted proteins | sample AnhtaG_FD_183114 | JGI IMG/M metagenome (GOLD analysis project Ga0209979, IMG submission 183114) | Deep subsurface microbial communities from Anholt, Denmark to uncover new lineages of life (NeLLi) - Anholt_01485 metaG (SPAdes) (version 2) | ecosystem: Environmental > Aquatic > Marine > Oceanic...
CTAATTTTTGAAGCAAGGGCTGAACCAACTGCCAATGAAATAGTGCCGGCAACAATCGGCACTGTTCCGAGAATCCCTTTTTCGGGGTCACAAATGTGCATTGACCCGCCCCTACCCCGGGAACATCCGGTCTGTTTGCCATAGATTTCGGCAATAAGCTCTCGCATATCACCTCCCTTGGCAAGATAGTGCCCGTGAGAACGATGCGTCCCAAAGATATAATCCTTTTTGGCTAATGCAGCACAAACTCCGGTAGCAATCGCTTCTTCACCCGAATAAAGGTGAACAGGACAACGCACTTCTTTTTTGAGAATTGGTTCTACAAGGCTCTCTTCACAGAACCTAATCCTTACCATCGTTCCATAGGAATTTGCCAGAAACTGTTTTGAATATTTAGTCATCGTTTAATCAGTTTTAGCAGTGTCAAAAATATTATTCTCATATCCGCCCAAAAAGACTGTTCTCGAACATACTTTAATTGAAGCCGTATTTTCTCTGGCCTGATTTTTTCCATATAGGCCTTCTCAGGGTCTTTGCTTCCAGCTAGAATCGCCCCTTCGTCTGAATTCCAAAGCGATGCCCAATCAGTTATACCCGGCCTAACGGTCAAAATTTTCTTTTCTTCTTCGCTAAACATATTAACATAAAAAGGCACTTCAGGGCGAGGTCCAACAAAACTCATCTCGCCTTTTAAGACATTTATCAATTGAGGAATTTCATCAAGTTTATATTTTCTTAAAAATTTACCAATTTTAAGCAACCTCGGATCGTCATCCGCAGTAGAAGGACCTCCAATTTTATCCGCATTTACAACCATCGTTCTAAATTTGAACATCTTAAACTGACTTTCATATCTTCCTACTCTCACGCCGGGATAAAATACGGGGCCATTATCTTCTTTTTTTATTAAAATAGCAACTATCAAAAACACAGGTGAAGAAACCAAAAGTCCGATGAAAGAAAATATAATATCAAATAAACGTTTTAACATATAATCTTTTTATGCAACTCAAAGGTAAACATCCACGACATTAATTTTATTAAAGGCAATTTTAGGACGGCCTTATCAATCGCATTCAAAAAAGGCAAGGCAAAAGGCGTATATGTCCCAATAATACTAAACAAATGCCAATGTCTGATATTTTTTACTTCAAAAAATCTTCTCGCAAAAGATATATCTTTGTATGAAAGAATATGTGCCTTTTCCCACTCAGTCCTCATTTGAGGCGTCATATTTCGGTATAACTTAATGAGAGAATTATAATCCAATGCCTCAATACACAATATTACCCCTCCCTTATTCATGATTCGCCTCAATTCATAAAATGCATAACTTAAATCCAGATGATGAAGCATACCGGAACATATACAAACATCTATGCACTCATTTGGAAGCCCTGTATTTTCACAATCCCCCTGAAGAAAAAAAGTGTTTCCTGATAACCCTTCTTTTTCAGCAAACGCTCTTGCATTTTTAATCGAAATATCACTGATATCCAAACCAATTGAAAGTGCTGCACCTGCTTTAGCTGCTCTGATAGCATTGAACCCGTTACCGCAGGCATAATCAAGAAATATTCTGTCTTTGCTGTGACTTTTTATCCAATTTCCAGTATAATTACTGGATAATTGAACAGTATTGTAAAATTTTTTATTTCCTTGCAGTTTTTTATAAATATCTTTAGGAAGATTTTCTATAAGATTTCTATCTCTGTCCCTATTATGAAATTCAATCTCTTTAAGTTTCCTTTTATTAAGGGTAGAGAGTTGTTCTTCATTTGTCTTTTTACTTAAAACTTCTAAATGTTGAAGTAATTCTTGTTTTGTCATATTGTCTCCCCTTATTTCGGTAATCATGCGCGACCCTTTCAACATGCTCCGCATATTCTACATTTAAAAACCAACCGCCAGAAATAACGGTACGGTCATTACCAAAAACTCTCTTGAGCATTTCGTGTGTCCTTTTTAAATCTCATCAGCCAAAAATCTTTAGAAAATAAAACTCTTATTAAACCAATTACAGAACCGATGCCATAACCAAGATGGCGAGCAGCAAAAACTACCGGCATCACCAAAAACAATCTAATATCTTTCTCTTTTATAGCAATTTTCAGCGAGAAAAACAAAGAAAGCAGAATGTATGGCCAAATACTCAAAGGCAGGGTCAAAACAAAAATCAAAGGAATATAATGTCTTAATCTAAGAGGCAGTTTAACAAATTTTAGAGGATAGATTGCCCAAATACCGTCTTCAAAATTATGGAGAAAAAAATCTTTAAGATTGGATTTCGGATAATAATAGGTAACGATATCCGGCGCCAAAAGAATTTTACCACCGGCTCTTTTAAGTCGCAAATTAAACTCCATATCCTGACTGCGGGCAAGGTTTTCATTAAAAAGCCCGACTTTTTCAAAAACCCCTCTTTTATAACATCCGCCGAAAACGGTATCTGCCCATTTTGGTCCTTTGGAATAACCCATTCTGTAGTACGCATTACCTGCTCCGAATACAGAAGAAGACGCAAGACAAATGGACTTATTAATCAAGGTATTTTCTCTCGGAAGTATCTTCCATATTCCACCCACATTATCAGCATTATATTCATACAAATATTTTGCACATTTTGAGACATAATTATTTGTGTATTTTGCATGAGCATCCATTCTAATAATAATATCACCTTTTGCATTTTTAATTCCTATGTTCAAGGCACAGGGTGTGATTTTTTTTGGATTATCTAAAAGTTCTATAAATGGACATTTATCCATATATCTTTTCACAATTTCCCTTGTTCCATCCTCACTCATTCCATCAACGACCAAAATCTCTAATTTATCTTTTGGATAATCCTGCGCAATAATAGAATCAAGACACTTGCCGATAAATTTTTCTTCATTACGACAGGGGATAATAACAGAAACCGGTTTTACATCATCCATCTATAACGTCTCCTCCATTTATATATTTGTAAATTTGTGCTTTAATTGCAACAATAAAACTTTATCGTTAATATTTTCTTCAATTTCAGTCAAATTATATAGAGGAAAAAATGCAGCAAGTTTTGTAATTATCCTTGCATAACAGGCAAACAGATTTGTTTTAACGCCTCCGGATTTGTTAATTGCAAATGCCTCGGTATTCTCAAAAGATTGCGGCGAAGCATTAGTACGCCGGCTTACAATTGATTTAGGCAAATTCCAAAGAAATTTTCTTATCACTTGATGATAAATCGTTTTCTCGACTTGCCAAATGTTAAGAACTCTCAAGCCAGAACTATCAATAATACCTAATAGTTCTATTTTACTGTTGAACCAGGTAAGGCCGTGGTGCTTTTTCTGATTCATTAGGGAACGTAATGAGTACAATTCCGTCTGAGGATAGATGTTTAGCAATAAAGTTAAAATATCTTTTTGGCGACTTGACATGCTCTAAGGTGTCGGCAGAAAAAATAACATCAAACTTTTCGTCCAAAAATTCATTCCCGCAAACATCTATCGCATAGAATTTTACGGAGTCCTCACGATTATATACTGACTTCAACCAACCAATAAGGTCAGCGGAAATATCAACACCGCAATATTTCCTAACTTTTCCAATAATCAAATCAGCAGTACTTCCTGTTCCAACACCTATTTCCATCACAGATATTTCTTTGCTAATAGGAATATTATCTAAAATTAAATAGTCCCTGGTAGAAAAACCATGATATGTCATAATTCGTTTCACCAGCCCTTTTTGATTCTATCAGATCCACTCATTCCATCAACGACTAAAACTTCTATTTTATCTTTTGGATAATCCTGATCAATAATAGAATCAAGACACTTGCTGATAAATTTTTCTTCATTTATTTCGGCAAGGGATAACGATTGAGATAAAATGCCAGTCATTTATCCTCATCTTCGGATTTTATTAATTTTAAAAGATTTTTAACATTTTGATTGATGTTAAATTCTTCTCTTACTTTTTTATAACCGTTTTCTAAAAGTTTTTTCCTAAAATTATCATCTTTCATAATTTCTACTATTGCTTCTGTCAGTTGTTCAGAAGATCTTTCCTTTACAATTACTCCTGATTCATCTGATAACAACTCGGGGATACCACCGGTATTAGTGGAAATAACAGGAACCTTATAAGCCATTGCTTCCATAAGAGAAACAGGAATTCCTTCAAGTTCGCCTTCACTTGTAATAATGCTTGGCAAAACTACTGTGTCTATCTCTTGGCTTCTGTACATTTCTATGAGTTTTTCACGAGGAATAGCACCGGGTATTTTTATGTAATCAGTTAGTTTTTTTTCTTTAACAAGATTTTCTAATTCAGTTCTTAATGGGCCCGTTCCATAAAAAATACATTGAAAATTTTTAATACCTTGATTTACTAAAATTGAACAGGCATTAATTAAATATTTATGACCTTTCACTTCTAAAAGATTAGCAGGAGTTACTATTGTAAAAATTTTTTTATCTTTCCGAAATTCGCTAACCCCCGATGGAATTTTCACTCCCATATGAACAACTTGTATTTTTTCTTTATATTCCGGGCCGATGATTTCAAATAATTTATTTTTACCATGTTCGGAGATAATTCTCGCGAATTTTGCAGATCTCACTTTCTCTTTTAAAAGATTGTTTTCCGCAATATCCCAACGATGCAAAGTAAAACTCCAAGGGATTCCAGTAATTTGAGAAACAATATAAGCCATTGTAGAAGTAGTAGAACCCCAATGTGCATGAATATATTCGATTTTTTCTTTTTGAATTGTCTTAGCGATAAAAATTCCTTTCGGAAAAACCATTAAATTTTTAATAAAAATCCAGGGGTTTTGAGAATGGGTTAAAATAATTCCTAAAATTTTCCAAAAAGAAACTGTTGTGAATAACGCTTTCAAAAAACTGATAACCATCTTGAAATTTATCAAAGGCAGCCAAACAGCATTTTCTAAAACCTCTTCAGCGTCTTTATGAAAAATTTCTTTTGGAGGATTGCGTGGAATAACTAACAAATCAATCCCCTGACGCTTTACTTCAAGCATTTCTTCTAAAATAAATGTTTCACCTTGTCCCCAAGGTGCCTGAGCTGTTATATAAAGTAGTTTCATAATTTTCAATAAAATTGTTCTAATTGGTTTTTGTTTCCGAAATAAATTTTTTATAACCTAATTTTTTCATCTTTTTTAAATTTTCTAAGTAATATTTTTTCATAAATTCCATTTCTTCTAAAGTGAAGTAAAGTCGCCAATATCGCCATTGTCCATCTTTGCCAGTCATTAGTATAACACGATTGTTATATAATAAACTATCATCAACTAGTTTTTTAAGAAACTCCCGACCATCTTTAATATCTAGAGAAATTTCAGGCCAAACACTAGCAATGGTATTAGAAATTTTGTAGGAAGTGGACAACCAGCGATTAAAAGATTCGTGTTCGCTAGTAATCATATAATCCATATAAGACTGAATAAATGGAATAAAATAGCCACTTGGATGTGTATCATGCAGGGTTAACCAACCATTATTGCCAAATAGATTTCGTAAAATTCGAGCAAATTCATAAGCAATTTCAGGGTTTTCAGGATAAAGTCCATCAATATATAATCCATCTATGTTATATATATCCTTAAGTCTTTTTATTTCTGCTAGGTGTTTTTCAATATCACCATCTAACAGATTTACATAAGGAACAACTTTCATATTGTTAGCATGCGCAGTATTGATAACCCGCTTAAATTCTGTTTCGTTATCAGGAATCCATTTATAGTCTTGAGCACTATAAGATAAATCTACCCATGGTGGTGTTTTGTCCCACTCTTCCCCTTCTTTCTTCCAGTCTTTATTAGCGATTTCATAATGACGATTTTGCCAAACCCATGAATGCATTTCTAATACTTTTGCGTATTTGCTATACTCAATGATTTGTTCATCTGTTGGGTAACGCTCTATGTGCGAAGAGTAGTGAACAACTGGCTGAAAAGAGGTTTCCCAGTCAAACTCTCGTGGCGGACATACTCCAACAAGCAAAATCGGCAACGGTTCATTTGACATTAGTTCCCATAAATCACCCTTCATTTTTATGGATTTTATGGAATTTAATCCACTGGGAACGATAACTATCCCCCCATCATTATCCAGTGCTAATACTCCATTATTGGAATCGTTAATTTTTTGATGAAGAGGGGTGTAATATAATTTAATTGCTATATTTTTAATATTTTCAAAGCGAATTACTAAATCGCCAGAAATTGTTATTCTGGGAGCATCTCGAAATTTACTACTCCAAACATAATCAAAACCATTCTGATCTTGATTGGTAATTAATTCAGCCTGATTTTTATCTATCATTATTTTTGCTATTAATCGATTTTTCTCAATTCGTTGCCAAACCTCAATAATTCCATCTTGTAAATTTACTTTAAATAGACCACCGGTTGTAATTAAAGTACTGATTTTATTCCTAATATGAATACTCTCAATACTCATTCTTTTAATTTCATTATATTTAATTTTTATCTCTTTAGACCAAACATTTAAACATATACAAGAAACAAATATTGTAGTTACGAAAATTAATAAAAATAATAATACTAAAAATTTAATTAACGTTTTAATTTTTTTTGTGAAGATATTTTTATTTTTGAATGCAGTATTAAGAGTCATTAGTTTTGTCAAATTTAATTTTTTTTAAGATTTGTTAATTATTATGAGACATTTTAGCTTTTCTGGGACTTAATGTATAAAAAATAAGTGTAAATAAAAACAATAAAAATAATGGAATCAAAAAATTCATAAAAAGACCTTTAATAAAAACTATAAATCCATAACCAACAACAAATGAAATTAATTGAATAAAAAAATAACTGTATAGTAAAAGGCCAGCAGCACCACCAATCATTCTAAAAAACTTATTGAGCCATTCAAATAAAACTCCAAATAGAAACAGATGTATAAACACGCCAATTAAACCAGCAAATAAATAGCCAAATCCTATAACATAGAATGTTTTTCCTGCTCCTTTTGCAAATAATTCCGGTTCAAATGTTTTCATATACCACTTATTATAAGGCAAAGGACGGTCGGGATATATAATTGTCGGAATTAATAAACTGCAATCTTTAAAATAAGCACTGTAATCAAATGGTATGTTTTCAGGAATATTTTTTACTAAAGTTATAAAAGTTGAAAAAGGATCTGTAAAATCATCTAATCCCCAAAAAAGTGACTTAAATGTCTTTACCTGAAAAAAATATGTATATAGATTCTCTGCTTTCTGTTTAACTGTTGTACCTGTCCTAGCATATCTTATACCTCCTGATATTGCGAAAATCATAATAAAAGATAAAATGAGAATTAATAGAACATGTCTTCTTTTTAGATATGGTTGAAAAGCAAGGAGCAGGCAGACAAACAAAGATATAATTATACTTCTATGACCACTAATGATATTTAAAATAACAAGTCCGATGAGCAAATAACTAAACCATGAAAGCTTTCTATACCTAGCAATGTCACCAATTATACTAATCATAGCAATTGTTATTACAGCAAAAACTGCCCCCATTAGCGAATTAAAATACTGAACAACGCCCGGTGTTTCCATCCGATATTTGATCGATTCAACATAAGACATACCCATCGGCTGAAGTCCACCATACAAAAGAACCGCACAAGCAATAAACAATAACAGAAATTTATATTGATATGTAAGCCAAAATAAATAATTTAACTTTTTAGATAATTGAGAGTTTTCCTTTTTTTTAAACGGAAAAAATATTCTAAAAAATAGGACACCAACAGTATAACCAATCAAACCTATAATAATAGAAGAAAAAAGTATTAAAGATTCATCTTTATCTAATGCTATTTCACCATTTAGAATTAATATGGCGGAAGGAAGAGCATACAAAACAATCAAACTTATTGCAACTGCGTGAATATTCAGTACATCGCGAAGTCCTTTTGAAAAGCAAATGAGCAAAATTATGTATAAAATAATTCCAAATACTAACCAAAATTCCAATTGCGATAAAATAATGCTACTAAAAAAAGAAACCGCCAAGATGAAAATAATAGGTATCCCATAGTTTTTAACAAGATAAGTTTGTTTCAGTAATTTTACCATAATCTAACGCACAAAAATCGTTTGATAAATTTCGCTATACTTTTTTATAAGAAATTTCCAATCATACTGTAATGATTTCTTTCTAGCATTTTCGCCCAGTTTTTCTCTCAGAACTGGATCATTTAATAAACTCTTTATTCTATCGGAAAACTTATCTATACAGTCCTCAATGATTACATCTTTGCCATCAATAACATCATATCCAACAACCCCCATATTTGTTGATATTATTGCCTTGCCAGCAGCAAGAGCTTCGGCTACCTTAAGTTTTGTTCCCGAACCAATAGTTATGGGAAGAATGACAATATCAACTAAACTATAGTAATTTCTGGGATTTTCTACATAACCTACGTTTATGATGTTTTTAGGATATAATTCGTTCAGTTTATTATCAGCAATATACTCGCTGATTCCTCCAGTAAATATAATCTTAATGTTAGAGAAATCTTTAATGATACCAGGAATAATACGCTCTATTATATCATGAACCGCTCTTATGTTTTGTAATTGACCGCTTCCTCCGAAAAATAAAATACGATCATTCTTACTTAAACCCAATTGTTTTAAAATGGAAACATCTTCAGACATAGGAGCAATTGAATCGCAATCTACACCATTATGAATAACAATAAGTTTTTTTTCATTCACACCCATTTTTATGAATCGATTACGATCCTCATCAGACACGCAAACACAAACAGAAGATTGTTTTATACTCTTTATTTCCATATGTTGCAACCATTTCAAAAAAACTTCCCTCATGCACTTTAAAACTCTCATATTCTCTAATGCCTGCCTATATCTGTCATAAAGAACATCAAGAGCAGAAACTATTATAGGAATAGATAAATCACATTTGGCTATCTGTGGAAAAGTATAAATATTTTCACATTGAATAATATTGATTCTATCATTTTTAATAATTTTTCTTACAATTTTATTGAATCCATAAAAAGGAGGAATCAATGAACTGGTCAAGGAAAAAACTGGCACCCGAAAAATCTGCCTTAAGAGAAAACCCAATAAAAGCAGTTCTGACCTAACTGTAAAAATATACTGCTTTATTCCATAAAAAGGAATTAATTTTTTATATTTAGTCCTTGGTAAAGTGTATATCAGAAGGCTAATTTTATGTCCTTGTATTACCAACTCACGCAACATAGAACATATCCTCATCGCATTGCCATCTTTAACAATGAATGGATTGTAACCAACAACAACAAGTATATTCAACAAAAGACTCCTTATAGATTTTAATATCTTTTTCTTTTTCTTATTCTCAACCAGCGATTTAAGTATGAAATACCTTTTATGAGAAAAGCGCATGGATTTTCTACAAAGCTGGAAAAATGTGTTCGAAAATAGCGATAAGCATTCAATATACTGAAATTATATCGATCAATAAAATCCGTTATATCAATAACAATCTGCTGAAATTCTTTTTTACTAATGTATTTCATAAAATGGTTTTCTGGACTTTGATGCGAAAATTGGCTCCAGTCGGGATTTTTTGGCAGTAAACCTAATTCCTCAGTTCGATGATATAATTCAGTGCCTGGATATGGTGTAAAAACACTTAAAACTACTCCGCGAGCATTTAGTTTTTTTATTAGATGCTTTGTCTGCTCAATATCCTCTTTGGTTTCTTCCGGAAAACCAATCATAAAAAAGGTTTTTAAATCTATTTTATGTTTTCTAACTAACTTAACTGCTTCCATTATTTGCTCTAAAGAAATATTTTTCTTTATTAATTTCAGCATACGTTCACTTCCTGTTTCTATACCAAATTCTATCAAATTACAACCAGCCATTTTCATTCTCTTCAAAAGATCATCGTCTACCATATCAACTCGTGTAGTACAACCCCATGAAATATTCAATCTTTCGTCAATCAATTTTTGGCATAATTCAAGAGTGCGTCTTCGATTTAAAGTAAACGTATCATCCCAAAACCAAAACTCTTTTGTATTGTAGTTTTTACAAATATCAGTAATTTCTTTTATTATTTTTCCCAAAGACATAAATCTTACTTTTCTACCCCAGATATTTTGAGCACCACAGAAAGCACATTCAAAAGGGCAACCTCTCAAGGTTATAATTTCTCCCATATTTGATGAAGAATAAATATTTGGATATAGGGATAAATCTTTAGCAGGTGGCAGGAGTTCATCTATATTAGATATCAAGTCGCGCAGCGGCATATGAACGATATCTCCATCCTTTTTGTAAGATAAATTTTTTATTTTATTAAAGGTATTATCTCCTTTAACTAAAGCACAACAAAGTTCAACCATAGCCAACTCCCCTTCTCCTCTAATAACAAAATCTACAAAATCATTCTCTAAAACTGCGTTTGCCTGAATCGTAGGATGAGCCCCTCCCCATATCACCTTCATAATAGGATTAAATTCTTTGCACAAAATAGAAACTTTGCTAGCAGATCCATACTTGCATGTCATTACTGAAATTCCCACTATATCTGGTTTGAACATTAATAAGGTATCTTTTATCTCCTGCCAAATATAGTGTGATTTATCATTCAATGCTTCGATATATTTATGATGCTGTTCCAATAATTTAAGATTAAAAGCTTCTAACAATTTTTCTATAGGATTTTCAGCATTATAGATAGCAACTTCAAATTTATTTTTTCTAAGGATTGCAGCAAGATATCCTAAACCTAGAGGAAAATAAACGCTTTTTATTCCCTTAAGCCGATTAAATGGTGGGTTTATTAAAAGGATTCGCATTATCTCTGTCCTCCTAATTTCATTCTTTTCCTAGATAAGCGACTTCGTCGAAGTGATTACAGCGATTAAACTTCAGATTACAGCGATATAACCTATATTGATTTTATCGCTGTCATCGGTTCTTTTATCACCGCAATCAAGTATCGGATTTTGAAATTCCTATACATTTAAATTCAGAAATATTTTTAACGTTCAAAAGTAAGAATATTTTTATACCTTTCATGTAAATTCTGATACTTTTTCTTTCTATATGTACGAGCGAAAAATTTGCAAGATTTACTTAAAAGAACAAAAAAATATTTAATCGGTGGAAAATATTTACAGGTTTTGGCTATAATTGAAATAATAAATGCCCTTTTCTTCAAATGATAATTATAACTTAAAACCTTAATTATTTTTTCAGTATCTCCGTAATTATTTTGCAAAATAGAAATGATTCCACGAGAAAATGAAATCTTTTCTACACGTTTTTCCAATACATTTTTGACATACCTGCGAACATCTATCGGTATGTGTTTATCTTCTATTAAATTGTTGATTATCTTGTAATAATCTTTTATAATATTTTCAATATCTGCTTGCACCCAAGTACTTTCAATGTGAGCCATAAAAATAGCCCCGGCGTTTAAAGAAATAACAAAAGGGAAATGGGATGCTATTCGAAATTGGAAATCCAAATCTGAAATTATATTAACTTTTTCATTAATTAGCCCGATTTTTTCAATTACACCTTTACGAAAAAGAATGCCTGTCCAAGTAGGATGACCATTTTTCAACATTGCTAATAGTCCTTCCGGGGGCTGATAAAAACCATCTTTCCAATTAGAACTAATTGTATCTCGTATATCAGTTTTATTGTAGGCGATAAGAGTTAAAGTACTTGAAAAAATAGCTTCAGGATGTTTCTTAAATCCTTCTAATGCTGTTTGATAAAACTCGGGCAAAAGAATATCATCGTCAGAAAGAAATGAGAAAAACGGTGTATTAACTTGTTTCATCCCATAATTAAAATTCTTTATTGCACCGATATTTTCAGGATGGCAATGATATTTGACACGGGGGTCTTTTTTTGCAAATTCAGATACTACTTCTGCCGTTTCATCACCTGAGGCATTGTCATAAACACAGACCTGAAAATGCGGATAGGTTTGATTCAACACACTTTTTATTGCTCTACGCAACATCTTTGGACGGCGATAGGTCGGAATAATCGTTGTAATTAACGGTTTTGAGTATGAATTATTCATCTCCATTTACGATACCCTTATAGTTCTTATTCTAAATGTTTTGAGGAGTTGTAAAAGTGTATTTTTAAGTTCTTCCCCAATCATAAAATAGGCACAAGATAAAAAAACAATTGTTGCTCCGGTGTAGACCAACACTAATGAAAGTATGGAATAGGAAGCCATAAATTCTAAAAAAGCCCATCCCAAACCATAAGTTAGAATGATAAGAACAAAGATTTTAAACACATGCAAATACCACTCCCGTACTGGTATCCCTAAACATTCGGAACAAATCCTCGGAACAACATATGAATACGCGAATAAATGGTAAAACACCCACGAAAAGCCCGCACCTGTTAACCCAAAGAAATAAATCAAAAGACCCGTTACTGGAAGGACGATGAACAGTGCCAGAAAGTTTGACTTGGCTGAAATCTCCGGTTTGCCGACTGCCAGGGAGAAGACATATGGCACATTCAATGTTCCATTCATATAGAAACCGAGGGTAAGAAATGTAATAGGAAGTAGTAGCATCCTGGCCACATCAGGATTAAATACAAATCCGAATACGGGTAACACGGCGAAGGGCATCACCGCAAACAGGGGGACCGTTCCAAAACAGAGTAGGTCATGTAGTTTTCGGTATTGCGACATCATACTGTCTCGCTGATTTGTCCCGAAAAGGGAAGAGAAAGAAGGAAATGCTGCTTGGGCAACAGCACTTGTTAGCAATGTTGTCTTGGAACCCGCGCTATAGGCAAATGCATAATATCCAAAGAACCCAACTGGCATCAACTTACTCACGATTATTTTATCAGCCTGCATATGAACCATAGCCAATAAAGAAATTGACATCATATTAGAGGAATAGCGGAGGTTCCTCCTCACCACGACAGTTGAAAAGCATGGCACAAGTGCTCGCCACGGAAAAAAACGTCTCGCAGCAAGAATATAACACAACACTCCAATGCCGAAAGAAACAGCAAGCCAATAAGCGACCGATAACAATCCTCCACCAATAATAAGAATCACGATGATACCGAACTGTTGAAGTGAACTAATCGCGACATCAATGAGGTTGTTAAATTCCATCCGTTGCAGACCACGAAAAAGACTCGCATAAAGAGACCGAGGTAGCCCGAGCAGTGCTGAAATCCCCAGAATTCGCAACATTTGCGTTGCCATGGCCGCATCCATCGCTTTCAGGTTGATCCATTTGTTAACCAGGATAGGTGCTATGAAATAGATAATTACAGCCAGCAGGAGATATGCAATCCAATAGAACAGTGACGCTGTTTGGATGAGATTGCGGATGTATCCTGGTTCGTCCTTGAAATGGGCTGACACTTCCCGGACCGTGGTAGAGCAGATTCCCATCTCAAGCACAGCACAAAGGACGGCATTCATAGTCAGCGTGAAATAGATAACCCCAAGTGCGTCCTCACCCAACTGCTTGAATATGTATTTGACTGCAATAAAGCCAAGAACTAGGAGTAATCCCTGACCAAACAGATTGTAAATAATATTTTTAGATAATCTGGACATAAAACTCTTATTTCTTTCTCAAAAACGCACAAGGCCAGTGGGTTATATTTTTTGTCAATGCACTTTCATTAAATAGCCAGATGGGCTGCTCCAATACAAACTCAGGATGTCTTTTGACAAAATCATTTACAGATTCTATGGGATTATCCCACACCCACTCTGGATTACCACGGGGAACATCATGTAAAGATTTCATGACCCCATCGGTAGCAACGATATAAGAACTATGTGTAATCAGATCATGGTAAGATTCCAGTTCGTCTAAAACATGCTGTTTGGTATGACAGGAATCAAGAATTACTAAAACACTCTCCCCTGGCTCTACAAGTTTTTTTATTTGCTTTAAGGTTTCCGGTGCTGTAGAACTACTCTCAATCAGCGTTATGTGTGGGAACAACTCATGTGCCTCAATGGCTTTGCGATTATGTGGACGGATTTCTATATCAATACCAATTATCCTTCCCTTTTTCATCACTTCACACAAACTTGCATAAAAAATCAGTGACCCACCATGGGCAATACCTGTTTCAATAATCACATCCGGCTTTACGCGATAAATGACCTCCTGAATTCGCACCATGTCTTCAGGAAGTTGAATTATTGGCCGTCCCATCCAGGTAAATGTATAAGTATACTTCTGGTTCCATCCAACCTTAAGCCATTGGTGGGAAATCAATTCAAATGCTTCTTTTGAATAGAAATCAATTGTACGAGATTTTCCTTCTGCTTCCTGAATCAATATCTTAGCAGTAGTATCAATCGTTAATTTCATAGATTATTATTCCTTTCTAAAATTCTCCTTCCACCATTCAATAGTGCTTTTTAAACCAGCCTCAAGAGTTATCTTGGGCTTCCAACCAACCTGCTGAGTAATTTTACGTACATCTGCCACAAGAAAAGGTGGTTCATTTTCCGGCGTCGGTAAAGCCCCAAGTTCAATCAAATGTCTTTTACCTAATAAATCACCAATAGTATAAATAATGGTCTTGAGGGCTACTGGCTGACCTGAGGCAATGTTTACGAGTCCTTCCACATCACTTTCTAGCAAACTGACAAAAGCTGAAGATACATCCTCTACATGAAGAAAATCTCTAATCTGGTTCCCATATGTACAACGGGCTGGTTGATCTTGCAATAATGAAGTTATAACAGATGAAACCAGACGAACTTTTGCTTCGTAAGGACCGTAAAGAAAAAATATTCGCCCCCACGCACTGCTTAAACCAGTTTGCTTAGAAAATTGAGAGAGTATCTCTTGAAGGCTATTTTTGCAAGTTCCATAGAGAGTTTGAGGTCTGGTAGGAGTAATTCCCTCAGAACAGTATCCATAGTTCCAATCATATTCGGCGCAGGTG
>Ga0209979_1003115_pt1 | contig 14988 bp, 11 predicted proteins | sample AnhtaG_FD_183114 | JGI IMG/M metagenome (GOLD analysis project Ga0209979, IMG submission 183114) | Deep subsurface microbial communities from Anholt, Denmark to uncover new lineages of life (NeLLi) - Anholt_01485 metaG (SPAdes) (version 2) | ecosystem: Environmental > Aquatic > Marine > Oceanic...
AAACATAGTCTGCGAAGTATGCCTCAAGTTCAGGGACCACTGGCCCTCGATTAGATATTAAGGGATCGACCTCACCGTCTCGATATGCCTTCATTAGTGCAATGCCGTGAGCTAGCGCTATCTTGAAGGATCCTTTCTGAAATCCACGAGTTGTCACTACAATACCCTTATGAGCCCCGATATCTTTGATCTTTTCCGCAAACTCAAGAAGCACAGATAACCCGACACGGCGATTGTAGTTCTTACACTCAATCAACACTAGAAACGATGCCTTGGTCTTGGTGAATTCAAACGAGAGATCGATCTGATAGTGTTGTCCCGACTTTCCCATGTATTGCCTTTGGTGGTATACGTGGATGTCGTCGACTCGAAGAAGTTTCTCATACAGTCGTCTGACGAAAAGTTCGTAGTTCAGACCCTTTTCATACTGACTGGAGGCTTTCTCTTTCACAGAGTTATCTCCTTTTGACATCTCCTGTATCTAGGCGTAGTCCGTTTTCGGTCTAACTATGGTTTATACAGATCAGGTATAAGAACCTATATACAGCACATACAGCTATATAACACACCAATGTGATAACAAGAAAAAACCCGTAAAATTATAAATATTAATCTTTTGCGGCATTTAATAAAAAAAGTTTCGGAATTTTATACAGACTGTATAAGACCCCCAAATCTATATCGTTTGTATGTCGTCAGCGCATTTTAACACTTTAAGCTAAATATTAAAGAATGTATTTTAATATTGCAAGTGTTTTTTTAATTAATCCTAACTTCAATTCCCCTGCTTCGCCTTCCTTGCCCGTTCCGCTTCCTTCATTTCTTTAATAGCCTGCAGCACTTCAGCCCGGGTTACTACCCCCTTTTTCTCAAGCGGCATTATGAACGCGTCCTGAGTGAAGTTTACGGCAAGCAGGAGTTCTTCAAACGATACCATATCTTTATTACCGTACATACCGGGATTCCTTCAATTAATGCGCTTTTAACCGATTAAGAGAAAGTAATAAATGGAATTTAAAATTCACAGCGTTTTTTCTGTTGATTTTGATATTTTTTTTTCTTACTTATCGGTGTAACAATCTTGGTTTTATAATGACCGACCAATCCGACTTATTCAAATCTGAATATCGGTCCTTAATATATCAAGTTGAGAACAGAACTTGAAAATAAAACAACAATCATTACTGTTAATAGAACCGGAAATCGAAACAAACTATAACTTATTTCAAAGAACAAATTGTCCAATTTTATCGTAAATATTTCACAAAGTGTTTAACTTCTCATGTTTGTTTTAGTAAATTGAACTCTCACATTAACGGGGATTTGAATTATGGATTATGCTCTCCAGAAAAAAGTTCATGAAGCCCTTACTGAATTAACTGTTAAAGGACAAGAATCGTTAAAAACTTTGATCTGCGATTTATTAGGATATACTATTGAAGGTGTTGAAATTCCATTTTGGAATTGGGCGACCGGGCAAAAGGAAAATATAGATTCGATCGAAGTCCTGGCTATGCATGATGACTTCAGAATAATATGGGCAAAACTCAAATCGGATAACCTCAAACGCGGGGATGAGCGTACTGTAATCAATAAAATTAACAGCGAATATCCGTATAATCTGACTGTTTTCTCTAACAATGATGATACATTGTGGGATTTTGTCAATGTTAAGCTGGTGAGAGAAGAAATTGATGATGAAAACAGAGACCCCAAAAAGCGAAAGATCGTACGGAGAATAACGGTTGCAGAGGAAGATGGTCTTCATACTGCATCAGAGCGAATTACTGAATTAGCGGTTGGCGATATACCTATTCCGCTGCTAAGACTTCAAAGCATTCATGATGAGGCTTTTGATGTTGAAAAGGTAACAAAAGAGTTTTTTATCAAAATTGCAAGAAAGTTTATGGAACTCGTAGGGGGCAAGAGAAAATTTGGCAGCCGTACAGAGGAATTTGTTAAATCCTTATCCCTTCTTGGTAATCCATCGGAAACAAAACATAAAGAATTCGCAGTTCGTCTTATCGGACGTGTTCTTTTTTGCTGGTTTTTAAAGAGGAAGAAATCAAAAGATGGTGTACCATTATTATCTCAGCAACTTTTATCGTCAATGGCTGTAAATAAATTTCCCAATTATTATCATAAAATCATAGAACCGCTTTTTTTCGAGGTGTTAAATACCCCAATTAACGAAAGAAGAGATGAATACAAAAATGAAAATTGGGATATAACCCCGTTTCTGAACGGCGGGCTTTTTGAGCCGCATAATGATGATTATTATGAATATTATATGGGCTCGTCTAAATATATTAATACCCTTAGAGTCCCGGATAAGTGGTTTACAGGATTGTTTTTAATTTTCGAATCCTACAATTTTACTATTGATGAAAATACTTCTATCGATATTGACCTTTCAATCGATCCGGAGATGCTCGGAAAAATATTTGAAAATCTTCTTGCTGAAATTAATCCTGAAACAGGAAAATCGGCACAAAAGGCTACCGGCAGCTATTATACACCCCGCCCAATAGTAGAGTATATGGTAGATGAAAGTCTAAAACAATATTTAAAGCAGCATACATCTTTAGAAGAAAATAATCTTTCATCTCTAATTTCTTATACAGATGAAGTAGAAATCCCTGAATTAGAACAGAATAAAATTGTCGAAGCTCTCGATTCAATAAAAATTTTAGACCCGGCGTGCGGCAGCGGGGCATTCCCGATGGGAATTCTTCAAAAAATGCTGCTTATTCTACGAAAGGTAGATAAAGATTCACAAAAATGGATATCGGTAAAGTTACAAAAAATTGAAGACCCTTTAATAAAGGAATGCATTAAAGAAAAAAGTTGAGAATGAAAATTGGGATTATATTCGAAAACTTGGAATCATTCAAAATTCGATCTTTGGCGTGGATATTCAGCCTGTTGCGGTAGAAATTGCTAAACTTCGATTTTTTCTCTCGCTTATCGTTGATGAAGATACAGAAGATGATAAAGAAAACAGAGGGGTAATTCCTCTGCCCAATCTTGAATTTAAATTTGTCGCCGCAAATACACTTATTGGATTTACAAAAATGACGGCTGGCTCAAAATATCATATGAGCGGTTATGAAACAATTATTGACAGATTAAAGAAGTTACGTAATGAGCACTTTTCTTCTTATGGTCAAAAAAAGAAGAACATCGAACGGGAATTTATTTCCGTCCAGAATGAAATCGCAAAAAATATACACTTATGGAGCGGAAATATAAATCAAGCGTTGCAATTATCAAATTGGAATCCGTTTTCTCATGAGTCAATACATTGGTTTGACCCTGGATGGATGTTTGGAGATACTGATGGATTTGATATAGTATTAGGGAATCCACCTTATGTGAGAGCAGATAATCCAGAGATAGCAATATTAAGAGAAAAAATATTATCATCTAAGAGTTATAAATCATTATGGGAGAAATGGGATCTTTACGTGGCATTTATGGAAAAAGGGTTCTCAAATCTTAAAAGAAATGGTGTTCTTGAGTTTATAATATCAGATGCATATATGACAGCCAAATACGCTGAAAAATCACAAGAATATTTTCTTAATCATTCGAGTATAAAAAGAATTGATTTTTGTTCGGAGTTAAAAATATTTGATGCAGCTATAAAAAATATTATAATAGAGTTTGAAAATATTAAAGATGAAGATAATATACCTTTAAGATTGAAACATATCAATTTTTTTGGAAATTACATAAAATTAAAAACAGGAAAGCAAAAGGTATTAAGAAATAAATTATTTAATGTTAACTCTATGTACCAGAAAGATTTGTTATTAAAAAATTGTATTAGTTGGGAAGAAATTTGTTATGTAAGCATTGGGATGGTATTGAATGCTCATGAAGATTTTGCAAAAGGAGAATTCAAAAAAGAGGATTTGATTGCTGATCAAAAGGATGAAATTCATTCCAGAGAATATATTGAAGCAAAATGGATTCAAAAATATCAAATTGAGAAAAAGAAATATCTTGAATGGAAAACTGAAAGAGTACCAAGTAAAATTCGAAGGCCTACATTCCCAGAGTTGTATTACCCAGATAAAATTATGATGGGAGGAATGACTGGAGCAATTTATGATGAAGATGGTTTACTTTGTAATCATAGTATTACTATATCAGTATTGTGGAAGGATTTAAAAGATGTATGGAATAGAAGCATTGAAATGAGTATTAAAAAAGATTTTGATTTAAGTAATAAAAAATACTTAAAAAGAAAAGAGCTTGAACAAAATTCTCAGAGATTTTCACTAAAATATCTTTTGGCTATCTTGAATTCGAAATTAGGTATGTATCTTCTATCAAAAGTAAGAAGAAGCCAATTAGGTTTTTATCCTGATGATCTTAAAAAGTTAAGCATAAAAATAATACCAATTGAAGAGCAAAAACAAATTGTTGAAATTGTTGATCAAATATTGTCATTAAAAAAATCCAATCCAAACGCTGATACGAGCAAACTGGAAGAGGATATTGATTGGCTTGTGTATGAACTTTATGATTTAACCGAAGACGAAATTGAAATAATAGAAAGCACATAAAAAATGCCGCACGTGATAATTGACAATCGAAGTACAAAATTGGTTGATGTAATAAATCAACAATTGGAACACGCTGATAAGGTTAAGATTGCTGTTGGATATTTTTTCCTTTCCGGGATGAAAAATATTCAAGATAAACTGATAGCTAAAGATGAAACCGGCGCATATAAAATACGCGAAGTCCGTTTGCTTATCGGTAATACAAGTTCTATTCGCACTATTGAAGAATTAGCCCGGATTCACCGGGAACCGGAACTTATTGCAAAAAAGATAGACCGGCAGAAACATATTACCCGCCGTAAGAGAAATGAGTATATTAATGAAACAGTCGAAGATGTGCGTGATTCTCTTGCCGATCTCGATCAGACGGATGAAAATGAAGCAATGATTCGTTTAATTCGCGAGATGATCGAAACTGTCCGGTTAAAAGTAAAAGTATATCTTAAGTCCAGACTTCATGCGAAAGCTTATATATTCGATGCGCGGCATCCCCAGCCTCAGTCGAAAGGAATCGCCATCGTCGGTTCAAGCAATCTGTCTTTAGCAGGATTAACCCATAACACCGAGCTCAACGTGTATGTTCATGATAACGGTGAAAACCACGCAGAATTAACTAAATGGTTCAATGAGCTCTGGAATGAAGCCGAAGATTTTAATACCGCATTAATGGAAGAGGTAGTGCAATCCTGGGCGGCGGGTCCTGTTTCGCCGTATGACGTTTATATGAAGACGCTTTATACTCTGATTAAAGACCGCCTTGAAGGCGAAGATGAAAGGGAATTTCTTTGGGAGAACGAAATTACCGAGGCATTGGCGGAATTTCAAAAAAATGCAGTGAAACAGTTGATAGGTATGATAAAAGTAAATGACGGAGCGTTTGCCGCGGATGTTGTCGGTGTGGGGAAAAGTTATATCGGCGCGGCAGTAGTTAAACATTTCGGCGTGACAAAAGGCCGTAAACCGCTCATTATTTGCCCGAAACAGTTAGATGGCATGTGGAAGCGGTATAACGCACTATATTCTCTTAATGCCGAAATTGTCCCAATGTCGCTTTTAAAGGCAGGTGAAACCGATACCGATGACTGGAATTTTCTTGTTGCCGATGACAGATATAATGACCGGGATTTTGTTCTCATAGATGAAAGCCATAATTTCCGGCATCACAACCCGCAGCGATATCAGGTTTTAGAAGATTTTTTACAAACGGGTGATAAAAAAGTGCTGCTCATGACAGCAACGCCAAGAAATAAATCCGCAAAAGATGTTTATAACCAGATAAAATTATTTCATCATAGAGACATTACCGACCTGCCTATTAATCCGCCCAATTTAAAGGAATATTTCAAAATCATACTCAGCGAAGATACTCCGGTGGATAAAGCGAATGCTATGTTCAGGTCATTATTACAGAATATTCTGGTAAGACGAACAAGGCTTCATATTCTAAAATGGTATGGTTTTGATTCAGAGACACATGAAAAGGTCGATCCGGAAAATTTTGATGATTATATATCCGGTAAAAAACGAGCATATATACTTGTGGGAGGCAAACGACAGTTTTTCCCGAAACGTGAAGTTAAGACTGTTAGTTATAACATCGATGAAACTTATAGTCAGCTTTATGCTGAGATTAGAAAGCACCTGGGTAAAGCCAGGTTTAATTATAAGGGAAGTCCTAAAAAAGGCGAAATTACTTATGCAAGATTTGCACTCTGGCATTATGTTGTTCCTGAAATACAGAAAGAAAAACCTTATAATGAGTTGCAGCGCGCCGGCATTAATTTGAGAGGATTGATGAGGGTATTATTATTTAAGCGGCTTGAAAGTAGTGTTTATGCCTTTCGTCAGACTATTTCCCGAATGATAAAGGTCCACAAAGCATTTCTTCAAAGTATTGAGCATGGTGTCCTTCCTGCCGGGGACGATGCGCAAAAGATTTTACATCATGCAGACCAATTGTCGGAAGTTGATTTAATTGAAGAATTGAAGAAAGCTACAAAAGGAAAATATAGTATTCATGACTTTGATGTTAAGCGGTTAAAAAGGCATGTAGAACATGATCGGGATTTATTCATAAAAATCTACGAACTTGTGGATGAGTCCGCTATTCCGCCTAAAAGGGACGCTAAGCTACAGAAGCTCAAAAAAATACTGGAAGATGAACCTTTAAACAGAGGGAAAGTCATAATTTTCTCAGAGTCCGCTGAAACGGTAGAATATTTGTACAAAAACATAAATCCTGATAAAAAGCCAGAGATTCAAAAAGCCTCAAGCGATCTTGATAATAAGAGCCGTCTGGTAAATCTATTTGCGCCAAAAGCGAATAATTACATCTTCAAGAAGGGCGAAAATGAAATCAATATGCTGATTTCCACAGATGTTCTTTCAGAGGGATTGAACTTACAGGATGGTGATAAGATGATAAATTATGATCTTCACTGGAATCCTGTAAAAATTATTCAACGTTTTGGAAGAATTGACAGAATTGGATCAGAGTATGATAAAATTTTTGGTTTTAATTTTTTACCGGAAACAGGATTAGATAAATATTTGAGTTTGCATGAAATTGTTCATAAACGTATTCAGGAAATTCAAGATACAATCGGAGAAGATTCCATAATATTGGATTCGAGTGAACAGATTAATAGAGAAGCTATGTATGCAATTTATGAAGAAAATATGGGACAGATATCTTTATTTGAAGAAGAGGAAGAGACATTAGATTTGAACGAGGCTGAAGAGATACTGCGGCAACTCCGTGCAGAAAATCCTGATGAATATGATAGAATAACAAAACTGCGGGACGGTATTAGGGCAGTCGTTTTCGATAAGAATGATCGTCTGTTTGTCTTCTCACAGGCGGGAAAATATAATCAGCTATTTCTTCTTGATATGGAAGGCAATATTGTTTCGCGGGATATTTCGGAAATACTTGGTAAATTAAAATTTCACCAGACTAAAGAAATTCGGGAATTACCAAAAGGTTATAATAAACATATCCAAAGAGTAAAACAATTATTTGCAGAAGAATTGAAGCATCGCTTTGCTGAGAAAAGGCATTCAGTTAGACTATCACCTGCTCAGAATTACATTATCAGTGAGTTAAGGTTGATGTTTGATAAGACTGACAATGAAGATTTGAAAGCACAAATAAATACATTTGAAGAAGTTATTCGAAAAGTGAATAGAATAGCGGTTAAAAACGAACTCAATAAGATCAAGAAAAATCAGATGACAGGACGACCGTTAATTCGAAAATTGACTGAATTATATACTCGACATAATTTACAGGAAATTTTAGACTCCCCCAGTATTAAAGACGAAAGGATTACATTACCACGAATAATTAGCAGTGAAATGATGTAGGAAACATTTATTCTAATAGAGGTGTGTACTCGAACGTAAATTAGAAATGTGCGTCTACGAATACAAAATCGTTGAGAAGTAGAATGACCGGGCAGCCCGACTTGTTCAAAGCAGACGATCCCAAACCACCAAAGAGAAAATTCAACCGGATCGCACCCGAAGCCGGATACTGCACCTTTGAGGAATTCAAAAACAGCAATACATGGCAGCAGTTAAACGTTTCGCCAGAAGAAGAAAAGATACTAAAAGGCATGATTATTGAAGGCACCCCCACAAAAGATGACTGGGAATCTATGCAAAAAACAATCAGAAGTGTTAAATATATATTTAACGGTTCATATATATCAATATTTTAATTGAAAAAAGATGTTTTTATTATTATTTTAAATTATCAATAAAAATGTTCATTATTTATCAAAAATTATTATTTAAACAGATTTCTTAATAAGGTTTTGTATTATGGGATTAGATTACGATTCTTCTCGAGATGCTTTACAAAATCTTTTAAAATGGTATGAATTACACGTCAATGATTATAACCGTAATGAAGCTACTACGCGTTTACAGTTAATTGATCGATTGCTTTTTGAATGTTTAGGATGGGAGAAAGAAGATTGTATTGTAGAAGAATCAAATGAAAATGAATATACAGACTATTCTTTATCCTGTCCTCGTCGTTCACTTATAATAGAGGCAAAAAAAGAGGGTGTATATTTTGAATTACCTGCTGGACATTCTAAACTTGAATATTCTATTAAATCTTTGTGTAGAGATAATCAACAGATTAAAATTGCAATTGAACAAGCTATGAATTATTGTCAAAATAGAGGCACCCCATTAGGAGCCGTTTGTAATGGTCATCAATTCATTATTTTTATTGCCTCTCGCAGTGATGGGAAACCTCCTATGAAAGGAAAAGCTATTGTATTTGTTTCTTTGCAGAGAATGCTTGATGATTTTATAAGTCTTTGGGATTACATTTCAAAACCAGGTGTTCAAGAAAAAAAATTATTAAAATATCTCCTTGGAGAAAATAGACTAAATTTACCTACAAAACTTTCTGCATCAATATTATCATATCATTCTACCAAATTAAGGAATAATATTCAAAACGATCTTAAAACTGTTGCCGAATTAGTAATTGAAGATGTTTCAATAGCAAGAGAAATAGAAACTGATTTTATAAAAGAATGTTTCTGTTCAAGTGGTGCATTATCTCAATATGCTACTATTAGTAAATCAATTTTAAGGCAACGCTATGATGCGCTTTTCGGCTCCGAATTTAATGGCCCTATCTTAGCTCCAGCAACCACTAAAAAAAGCTTAAGTATCACGCCAGAAATTTTTGCAAATAGTATAAGTAGTCGACCAATATTATTGCTTGGCGATGTTGGTGTTGGCAAAACAATATTTATTAGATATCTTATTAACGTTGCGGGTGTTGAAATAATGGAAAATGCCATATCTTTATATATAGATTTAGGATCAAAAGCTGCGCTATCATCTAATCTCGAAAATTTCTTTTTAAATGAGATTGAGAAACAATTACTTATTGATTATAAAGTTGATATTAAGAAACGTAATTTTGTTCGAGGTGTATACAATCTAGATTTAGAAAGGTTTTCGCAAGGCGTCAACGCAGACTTAAAGAAAATAGACGAAAAAGCATATAAAATTAAAGAAATTGAATTTTTAGAAAGTAAAATAAAAAATTTAGATGATCATCTCAAAAATAGTCTTAATCATCTTTCTAGAGGAAGGAAAAAACAAATAATTTTGTTTCTAGATAATGCAGACCAACGTGATGAAGAAATTCAACAAAAAGCGTTTATGATTGCGCATGAAATTGCTGCAAATTGGCCAGTAACAGTTTTTCTTTCTATTCGACCAGAAACATTTCATAAATCTAAAAAATCCGGAGCTCTTAGCGCTTATCATTCAAAAGCTTTCACAATTGCTCCTCCACGCGTTGATGAAGTTCTTAAAAAAAGACTTCAATTTGCTTTAAAAATTGCACAAGGAAAGTTGAGCCTTAAAAAATTTCAAATTTTTGTCAGTCTTGATAAACTTCAAAATTATTTACAAGTGTTATTGTCTTCATTTGAAAAAAATAAAGACATTATAGAATTTATCGATAATATTTGTTTTGGTAACATTAGATTGGCACTCGAATTTATTACGACTTTCATTGGTAGTGGTCATGTTGATACAAGAAAAATATTAGAAATTGAAGAAAAAAGGGGACCAAACGAACACTATCTAATACCATTACATGAATTTTTAAGGGCGATTATATATGAAGATAATATATATTATAATTCAACATCATCACATATTTCTAATATTTTTGATATTACAACCCCAGATGGACGAGAACATTTTCTCTTGGCAATTGTTATTGAATATATTAATATAGCAACATCATTACCCAATTCTGATGGTTTTGTTGAAATTAAAAAAATATATGAATACGCACAAAATATTGGTTTTACGCCAAACCAAATTGATTCTACCTTAATAAGGGGATTACAGAAAAAATTAATTGAAGGAAGTCCAAGATATATGCCTAATAATAATGGTACAATACCACCGTCTCTTCGTAATACTACAGTCGGAGTTTACCATATATCCAAACTTATTAGGAATTTTGTTTATTTAGATGCCATTATTGTTGATACTCCAATTCTTGATAAAGATATAAGGGGAAAAATTTCTGATGTTCATTCAATAGAGGATAGACTAGAAAGAGCAAATATTTTTTGCGATTATCTTGATAAACAGTGGACATTTATTAATGAAAATTCTGTAAATTTTAATTGGAAGCATATTGTTAAACACATTAGAAATAATATTAGAAATATAAGTTTGCGTATTTCATAATTCTGCTATATAGTAATTTTTTACCATCTCTTTTTCTCATTTATATCCAAAAAATGCCCCTTCTTTAACCCATACCATTGAGTTATGATAACTTTTGCTCTTTTTTTTACTTATTTTTAAAAGTATTATATATAATTAATTCAAACCTCTTCACTCTAGTCAACTATTTCTTCCTCGCCAACCAACTACTCTTCAAATATCGTCTGCGGACACTTCTCCGGCTCTGGCGGATATGATTGATATGTTTGCATTAGTAAGTATCTCATTGCGTCAGCATGGTGATTCTCGAAAGAGTAGGGAAGTTTGCAATTATATTTAAAGGTTCATCCGCAGACGGTTTCATATGCAAAATCACATAATTTTTACTTTGACTTAAGAAAATATTTTTGCTACATTTCTTCCATGAGCGAAACAATTACAGCAGTCATAACTTTATTAGCTTCCTGGATTATTTTTAATTACTATCACGAATATCGTAATTGGAAAACATCCAATGAAAAAAATCTTGGTTTTACAAACTTTATCAAGTCACAAGTTGTTATTTTTTTAGCGAAAACAGATGAACAAAATGATGACTATGATAATAATATTAATGAATTAAAACTTATAGAAGATAAACTTTATCCCTATAAAAATTTGTTATATGAAGAAATAGATTATGCCCTAAAAAACCTCGCAAATTATCACTTTAAAGCAATAGAGTTCCAAGAATTCTATATAATGATTACTGAAATGAAACGAATGCAAGAAGCATTCACTTTTACTCATGAATATGTCAAATTTTTTGATTCATATAGGAAAGGATTATATTCTTTCAAAAGATTTCTCGACGAAAATATAGAAAAATACAGTAATGCATCTTTCAACAATTTTCTAAAAACAACTGAACCAATGACTAAAATAATTGTTCTCTGGCTTATTAGAGAATTCAACTACATTATCTCCATCCCGCGAAAAATAGGCAAACATCCAAAAGACAATGATAATTCTTCCTCCTGAATTAATTTTCACTCATCGGCTTCCTCCGCAAGCGTGAATGCGACCTCGTTTTTTGTGCCGTTCAAATGCACTTCATAATGATAGACGCTTCTATTTTTCCTATATTCCCTACATGCGTGCTTTACGATTCGCTGCATGTCTGCGGGAAACTCCTTATTACAAACCGGTAACCGGGTGATTTCGCATTTCTCCGTGCCTTATGACCGGCGCTGTTCCCGGGATCGGAGGGCTCGGTATGGATAACTTGATAGTGGGTCTAATAAAAAAATCACTGTGTCGGAAAAAAATATTATTATTTTCTTGACAAACAGGAAAATATTTCGTAATATAGTTTTGAGTTTTGGTATAAACTAAATTGTTAAAGGAATTCATAATGAGAACTTCAAAGACTGGATTTACGAGAAAAGAAGTTGCATGGCTGACCGGTTTAAGGCCAGCGACAATTTCTTATTACATGCACAATAAGCTAATTAAAGCTGATGTTTCGAGCCCTTCAGGTCGTGGTGTGCCTAAAAAATTTTCTGAACAAAACCTTGTTGAATTTTTACTTTTGAAACAGTTATCTAAGAACGGATTTGAACTTCACCAAATTCAATTAATCATTATGTCATTTAAATTTAAAATTATCGAATGGGCAAAGGCTGTTGGAGAAAGAAAAGCGGAGAATAAGGAAATGGATGAGAAATGGATGAGAAAAAAATACTCTTCTATTGAATTTTTAAACCGCTTAGACCCTAAATATTTAGAAAAATACAGGTTATTTCTTTTGATCTTTGATGCTCACGAACCTCCTGAAAGTTCTCAGCCTGGAGTACAAATATTTCCGATGCAACTAAATATTAGTGAGTATCCTGTAGAAATTGAAGGAAAAACCGTAAAAGACAAGATGCAGACTATAATTAGAGAAATGGTATTTGATCCTCCAGAGACTTTCTCAACTGTTATCATAATTGATATTCGGGACTTATTCATAAAAATAAAGGACAAGTTATCTAAATTTTAATTTTTTTAAATATATGTTTAGAGTTTTGGTTAAAACTAAATTGTTAAGGAGTGGATTTATGAAGAATATGAGGTTGAAGTTGAAAATTATTGAAGAACATGGCAGTCAGAGTAATTTTGCGCAGGCTGCAAGGATTCGGGAACCAGTTGTCTCTCGGGTGATTAACCAAAAACATGAGCTATCCGAAGATGAAAAACGAAAATGGGCACGAAAACTTGGCTGCCCTGTGGAAGGATTATTTCCGGTTGAAGATGAGGTGGTTGCATAGAAATGAACCAGGGATGGTTAAATACGAGATGCGCTGCTAAATATGCATGCGTAAGCCCTCGAACTATTCACAATTGGCTAAAGTCAGGGCTGAAGTCGTCTCGTGTGGGCGGGCTAATTTTAATTCGGGTCCAAGACCTTGACGCTTATCTCGAAGGTTTTACTATAAACGACCCCACTAATAGCGAAAATGTTGAGCGGATTGTTTCTGAAGTAATGGAGGAGATGGATTCATGAGTGACCGAATTCCACCAGGCGCAGAGCCTGAAGATAAAAAAATTGAGCAGGCTGTTATAGGTGCATGTTTGCAGTTTCCTGAAGCGGTACAATCGGCAAAAAATATTCTTTCTCCGGATCATTTTTACCTTAAAAATCATAGGAAAATATTTCAGACTATCCTCGATTTATCTAATGGTAAACCGGCAGATCTTCTGGTAATCAGCGATGAACTGAAAAAACAGGGGTTGTTGAAGGAAATCGGCGGTAGTTATTATTTAACGGTTTGTATAGGAGAAAGTTATACCTCTGCGAGTGTTGAATACCATGCCAAAATCATAAAAGAGCGGGCATTGAGAAGAAACTTAATTGAAGAACTCCATAGGATTCAATATGAATGTTATCTTGGAGGAGATTTTAGCGTAATAGTTGAGGATGGTTTTAAAAAATTGAATGAGCTGCGCAGGGAGTGTTTTAGTAATGGTGATTTTGGGAAAGCATTTTGTAATGGTGAGGAGTTGATGGAAATGAAGATCCCAGAAAGAAATATTATATTTCCATTTTTACCGGAAGGCGGGAGCATTTTAATTTTTGGCACAAGAGGGATTGGCAAGACTTTTCTTAGCTTGAGTTTTTCTATTGCAATTATAAAAGGCAAGCATTTCATAAAATGGGAATCGCCGGAAAAACCTTTACCAGTATTATATATCGATGGGGAACTGGGTTTACATGCAATGCGGAACAGGCTATTTTTGTTTACGAAAGATATACCGAAGAATTTTTACCTATTAAGTCGCGAAGCCTTTTTTAGGAAAACCAAAAAGGATTTAAATCTTGCCCTCCCGGAACATCAGCAAATAGTGAGTGATTTTCTATCCGATCACCCAGATGTAAAAGTGGTTGTTGTGGATAGTATATCACGCTTATTCAAAGGTATCAAAGAGGATTCTGCGGATGATTGGAAAGACGTTATTGAACCTTGGCTTGCTGAGTTACAGCAGGTACGAAAAATTGCTGTCATCCTTATACACCATGCGGGGAAATCGGGGGATCAGCGAGGAACAAGCGTACGTGAAGATGCGGTTGACACAGTAATTAAATTAATAAAGGGAACAAGGGAGGAACGAGAAGGCGCAAATTTCATAATTAAGTTTACAAAAGATAGATGCCCTCCCGAGGTCGATCTAAAGCCTGTCGAGGTGACTTTGAATTTTCAGAATCCGAATCATTGGGATGTTAACGAATACTCGGATTCTTCTGAGATTAAAATGCTCAAGAGTATAGTTGATGCCGTACAGATGGGGCTAACTCATGGCAACGAAATTGCACATGAGCTTGGTTATACACCAGCGAGAATTAGCCAATGTAAAAAACGTGGAATAAAGCTCAAAATGTTTAAGAAAAGCAATGAGTTTATTTTGACCGAAAATTGTAGTAAAATACTTGATGGTTTATAAAAAAGTTAAGTAAAAACTAAAATGAAGAAATAAATCTCAATTGCAAAAATCGTGCTTAGAGAAAGTTAAATTTTATCAATACCCTGTACACAACTATATTTAATAAATCCGTATAAATGTATATATTATAATAAATTACAAGAATTTAACTCCATTTAACTTTTTAACAATTGTTAAATTGAAATTGGTGCGGGATTTTGATTTAATTTAACATTTAACTTTTCCC
>Ga0209979_1003116_pt1 | contig 14988 bp, 13 predicted proteins | sample AnhtaG_FD_183114 | JGI IMG/M metagenome (GOLD analysis project Ga0209979, IMG submission 183114) | Deep subsurface microbial communities from Anholt, Denmark to uncover new lineages of life (NeLLi) - Anholt_01485 metaG (SPAdes) (version 2) | ecosystem: Environmental > Aquatic > Marine > Oceanic...
CCCATGCTGAGAACTGAACAACACTCGGCGGCACCCAGTAGTACGAAGGACATCCAATTTACACAGAAGCACGTAGGTTCGAGTCCTACATCGCCCACGTTTAAATTTTTAAAAGTTGGGCGTAAATCGGGCACATAACATTTTGAAAGCCCTCCGGCATCTCAGTTGGAGGGCTTTCTCATTAGAGAATTTAATTTATGGTGCCGCTTATAAATATCCCAGTGCCTTACTTTTAATCAGGGTGTCGCTGGTTCGAATCCAGTACGGCTCACCATTTAGGATAAAAGGTAAAACTTTTGAGAAGACGTTTGCTCTAGTGTATTGACGTAGTCAGGTCTTGCTGATCACAAGTAGGCCGGGTAGACAGCCCGGCCTACTTGTACATCGTAGCTTTGATGGTCTGCAATTCGATGTTTGGTTCAATTCAGGAAGACTGTTGACATTAAGAAGGCTGGGCGTCCCTCTAGCGAGCTTCAGCCTCTGCGTTAGCGATTGCACATTATGCACTATTGTTGGGGCATATGGAAGTTCCCATCCGCAATGGTGAGCCTCTTCACCACTCGCGAACCCGCTCCAAAACGGGAATTCCACGAGTAGCTTGGATTATACCCAAATAGCACGGTGCTCCAAAAGGACTTCTTTTCGGATTGGGCGCAACGAGCACTACAAGAATATAGACAAACGGCAAGAAAGGAGCGCTGAGACAGCCATCGCAGGACATCTCTCGAAGCTAACAGCCACACGTGATTCTCAGCGGATTTTTATTGGCTCACAACTAAGGTCAAGAGCCAGCCAGACGATGAAATGAGCCGTTTCTTACTGATGTCCAGCACAAGTCGACGGACAACGTGACATAAGTCATATACCAAGTGCCAGCATTTCCACCAGACTATTGTCACCTCATTCTACAAGTGGTAGCTTGCTATCCCAAATTCATGGCAAACCTAACAAAAGTCTGGTACTTGGAGCGGCAGTCCCTCTTGTCTCTAACTCGACATTGGGTGGTCTTGTTCGATAGTATAGCGCAGGGTATTGCAGACATGCCAACATGACGGTGCTTGCTACGCACGAAGCAAGATCTCTGGGGCTTTTCATATCGGAGTTTCTGTGATACTGTACTTGTCTCAAAGGGTTCTAGCAGGTGGTGTTGCACCTGCTAGACAATACCAAGCCTAGCCAGGTGGATTTGGAGAGGTAGTATGTTGAAATGAATTCAGAGTTGGCTATTGAACCTGCGAGTTGAAGATGCATATGGACTCGTTTCTGAATATAATAGGTTAACTTCCGATGAAGGCTGCAGAAGGAGCGATTGTCCACCCACGCAGACAAGGCAAAGGAGGACACAGCTATGGATAAACACATCACAGAGAATGATCTTCAAGCCAACGACGGGCAAGACGGTCGCCCTGCCTACGTAGCCTACCAGGGCAAAGTGTACGACGTATCTGGAAGCAAGCTATGGGCTGAGGGTGTGCACCAGCGCCGCCACCGAGCGGGGAAAGATCTCACGGCTGATTTTGCTGCTGCTCCACACGACGAAAGCGTCTTGGGACGAGTTCCCGTGGTCGGCAAACTGACAGGTGCTAAGCCGAAAGAAAGGCACCCCCTATTGGACTTCTATCTTGACCTACACCCACATCCGATCGCAATACACTTCCCTATTGCACTCACATTGGTTTCGGCGGCATTTCTTGTCCTGTACATACTTACAGATATTGGAGGACTAAGAAATAGCGCTTACTATGTATTTGTGGCAAGCGTCATCACGTCTCCAGTAGCCATCCTAACAGGGGCCAGCAGTTGGTGGTTCAACTATGGACACAAACTGACGCGGATATTCAAAGGCAAAGCTGGATTAGCCATCACTTTGTTTATCGTAGGGATTGTCACGCTCATATTGTGGACAATGAACCGCGATGCATTGGTCAACCGCGAGGCTATAGGCTGGCTTTATTTTTCGCTGGTCATAATAATGTCTGGATTGGCGGTATCCTTGGGCAAACTGGGTGGTCAGCTGATATTCCCGTCTCGGAAAAAAGGTCGGGGTAATGAGCGTTAGACCCACCTTTCTATTCTACAACTGCACTTTAGCTTGACAAGGAGCAAATGACTACCGGCACTGCATCTTGGCTTGGCTGAGCTTGGTTTAGAGACAGAATCACCAGGAGGTACGCTATGAGAATTGAAATCCATTATTGCGCAGTGTGAAACTATGAGCCCAATGCCGCTAGGCTGGCGGATGATTTGCGCAAGGCTTTGGGTGTGGAGGCGAAACTGGTCCCCGGAGGCAATGGCATCTTTGACGTTATCGTAAACGGCAAACTTGTGTTCTCCAAATTCACAACGGGCCGATTCCCCGAGCGGGGCGAGGTGCTGCGCGAACTCAATGTGAAGAACGGAGAATGACTTTGTAAGATAACGCATTGGCAAGAATGTAGATTGAGGGAGGTGTTATGGCACTAGATATTCTGGTGTTCTATGGATCCGTTCGGAGCGAGCGGCAAGGGATCAAGGCGGCGAAGTTCGTATTGAACAAACTGAAGGAGCGGGGCCATGACGTTGCATTGATTGATCCCGTTGAATACAGGCTTCCTTTGCTGGACAAAATGTACAAGGAATATGCTAGGGGCGAAGCTCCCGAGCCCCTTGAAACACTGGCCGAAATGATCCGTAACGCGGATGCTTTTGTGGTAGTGAGCGGTGAGTATAATCACAGTATTCCGCCCCCTTTGACCAATCTCATGGATCATTTCTTGGAGGAGTACTTCTTCCGGCCATCTGGGATAGCCTGCTATTCTGCTGGAGCGTTTGGCGGCGTCAGAGCAGCCATGCAGCTTAGGGCATTCTTAGCCGAGATTGGCACGGTGACTATCCCCACGCTGTTCCCCATACCTAAGGTTCAGGATGCCTTCAATGAAGAGGGCAAACCAGAAAATCCTGACTACCATGAGTACGTCAGACAGTTTCTGGATGAGCTGGAATGGTATGCGGTTGCGCTGAAGGAGGCAAGAGCCAATAGGGCACTTCCCTACTGACAATTGCAGGAGGGAACGGCCAGAATAGTCTGCGGGACACGGTATTTGTGACCATGGGAAACACTAATAACGGTGAAAAGCGAGCTTTGTGCGGAATCTGTGCAGCGGGGTGTTGGGTCATAGTCACCTATGATAGTGATGGCAAGATCAAGAGCGTCCGGGCTGACGAGACATCAAGTCTGGGAGCAATATGCAAAGTCGGTGAGAACTCACGTGATATTGTATATTCCAAGGATCGCCTCCTCTATCCGATGAGGCGAAAGGGGCCCAAGGGAACATATGATTTTGAGCGAACTACATGGGATCAGGCCTATGAAACGATTGTAGACAGACTCCATGCCATCAAAGCTGAGTCGGGGCCTGAGGCGACCGCGATCTACACTGGCAGCGGAAGCTTTGAAACAGCGTTTTGTGACCTGTATCAGCCTAAGGGCGTAGCCGTTTCCTCTGCGGCAAGCGTTCTGTTTCCCTTCGGATCGCCTAATACCCTTGGGGTGGGTGCTCTTTGCTACGTATCCTTTGCAATGATAGCGCCTCATGTGACAATGGGGAGTATGTTCATCAACATGTTCTCGGATATAGAAAACGCCAAACTCATCGTGATTTGGGGTGAGAATCCTGCGGCCCACTGTCCCCCTCATGATTTCATCAAGATTGAGGAGGCGCACAAACGGGGCGCTCAGATTGTCGTAATCGACCCCCGCAAGACGGTGATGGCCAAGTACTCAAATGCGGAATGGATCCCGATTCGACCCGGCACTGATGGGGCTCTTGCTCTTGGGTTGTGTAATGTCCTTATCCAAGAGGAATTGTATGATGAGGACTTTGTTAACAACTGGACCGTGGGTTTTGAGGATTTTGACCGGTATGTTCAGCATTTTCAACCGGAGGTCGTGGAAGGTATCACCGGCGTTCCGGCAGAAACGGTCAGGTCGCTTGCGAGGAAGATCGCAACGACCAACGGTGTTGCTCCGGTCATGTACAGCGGCCTCGAATACAGTGATGGGGCGGTTCAAGCCATTCGCGCAACGATGGTACTGTGGGCCCTTGCAGGCCAGCTCGATGTCCCTGGCGGACGTTGTTTCAGCATGGCTCAAAACAAGTTCCCTATCAATCGAGAAGGGCTCATACCTAATCCCGATGTACGAAAAGCGGCTGGGTACAACAGTTTCCCACTGTATACCAAGTATCGTGGAGAGTTGCACGCTAACATTCTCCCGGAGGCGGTGCTCAGGAAGAAGCCCTATCCTATACGCCTGCTCATCAGCTTGGGGGCCTCGATTGTTACGTCCTGGCCACAATCCCATATCTGGCGAAAGACGTTGGAAGCGCTTGATTTCTTCGCTTGTATAGATCGTCAGCTCACCGCGGATGCAGCATACGCTGACATCGTACTTCCAGCGACAACCTACTATGAGATCGAATCCTACATGGTGTATGGCTCTATCTTCAGGATAAGGGAAAGGGTGATAGAACCGATCGGCGAAGCCAGGAGTGACTTCTTTATCCTGTCAGAGCTTGCCAAACGTCTTGGCTATGGCCATCTCTATCCGCAAACCGAGGAAGAGATCCTTTCCCGGGTGCTTAGAGGGTCCGGCTTCACTCCCGAAGATGTCCGCGCTGCGGGCGGAATAGTACAGATTACCACAGTCATGATGCAATACAAGAAGTGGGAAAAGGGATTGCTACGCTCAGATGGGCAACCCGGTTTTGAAACGCCATCGGGGAAGTTTGAGATCGCTTCCTCGATCCTCGAGGAGCATGGATATGACGCGCTACCGATTTACGTTGAACCAGGAGAAGGCCCTCTTTCTCAGCCCGAACTTGCAAAACAATTTCCTCTTGTTTTCAATTCAGGGGCGCGTTCAAATGTTGACTTGCACACGTTGCACCACAGCATTCCTTCTCTGTTGGCGGAGAAGCCTGTTCCCACGGTGATGATGAATACCCTAGATGCTCAGGAGCGAGGCATCGAAAACGGCGATTTTGTCTACATAGAAACGAAGCGTGGCCGAGTAGGAATGTATGCCTTTGTCACCGATGACATTGTGCGGTGGGCCATAGAGGCCAGCGGCATGGGCGGTGGGGCTCTAGGTCCGAAGGCGTGGCGCGATGCTTGTATAAACGACCTCACCGATCTTCAGCGCTTTGACCCGATTTCCGGCTTTCCCGTATACAAAGCCCTGCTGTGCGAGGTGGTCAAAGTGTCAGACGGCGACAAAGGAGATATCAAGGGGTCAGGCGAGTACACGCCTGACGACACGGTTGAACAGCAACAAACAGGTCACAGGGTGTATCTTGATCACAATGCCACTACTCCTATGCATCATGGAGTAAAGCAAGCCATGATCGAGTTCATGGAGTGTTACGGAAATCCTTCAAGCATATACTCGGCGGGAAAAGAGGCTCGTTCAGCAGTCGAAACAGCCCGTAGGAGTGTGGCTGCGCTAATCAATTGCACGGCACGACGCATAGTCTTTACCGGTGGCGGTTCAGAAGCAAACAACCTTGCTATAAAGGGAGTAGCCTTCGCGAACGATAACGGTAAGAATCACATCGTCACCAGCGCCATAGAGCATCCGTCGGTGCTAAATGCCTGCCGGTGGCTCGAAAAACGTGGGTTTTCGGTCACCTTTCTTGCGGTGGATGCGGAGGGTAGGGTGGATCCAGATGACCTCAAAGCTGTGATCACGGACAAGACTTGTCTGGTGAGCGTGATTCTGGCCAACAACGAGACGGGTTCTATTCAACCCATTGTTGAGCTAGCAAACATAGCCAGAGAGCGGGGCGTGCTCTTCCATACGGATGGCGTGCAGGCGGTTGGAAAGATCCCTATTGATGTGGAGGAGCTTGGAGTAGATTTGCTCACAATGTCGGGGCATAAGTTCCACGGCCCGAAGGGTGTCGGTGTTCTGTACGTGCGCAAAGGTGTGATACTGGATGCCCTAGTGAGCGGAGGGCATCAGGAAATGGGATTGCGCGCCGGTACGGAGAATGTTCCGGGGATAGTTGGATTCGGAAAGGCTGCAGAACTTGCTATCGATTATCTCCCCCAGATGGATAGTTTGCGGGAATTGCGCGATAAGTTGGAGAAAGGTATTCAAGGGCTAATAGCCGGCGTAAAACTGAATGGTCATAGGGAGCAAAGGTTACCGAACACGCTTAACCTAACCTTGCCGGGCATTCGAGGGGAGTCACTGGTTCTCGCTCTTGATCAGAAGGATGTTGCTGTTTCCTCAGGGTCTGCTTGCCGCGCTGGTCACCCCGAACCCTCTTATGCTTTGATGGCAATGGGTCTTTCTGAGGAAGAGGCCCACTGCGCCGTGCGCTTCTCACTTGGAATTGGGAATACGATAGATGAAATTGATCGCACCGTTTCACTTATCGACCGGATAATCCGCGAAAGCAAAGACATCATACGTTTTGTAGCATGTCGCTAGGCCCAAAAGAAGGCACTTGATGGAGGGATGCTGATGAACATGAACCCTGCAGTAACGGTTCGCCCCGTCAAAGCGAAACCTCGGTCGCTTGAGACGCTGAACTATCTTGACCGAAAATACAAGGACGATATTGCCAAAGATATTCGTGAGGGGCTGGCAGCTTCGCGAAGGTACATACCATGCAAATATTTTTATGACGCTCGCGGGTCAAAGCTTTTCGAGGACATTTGTTGGCTTCCTGAGTACTACATAACCCGCAGTGAGCTATCCATTTTGAGAGAGATCGCGCCCGAACTAATGGGGACATTTGCACACAAAGACCTCGTGGAACTCGGTCCCGGTTCTAGCTTGAAAATACAGATACTCTTGGACGCGGCCGGCGAATCCAATAGGGCCACTCTACGCTACATTCCGGTAGATATCAGCCAGTCGGCAATAGTAGAAACCGCCCAGGGTCTACTCAAGAGGTATCCGGAATTGCAGGTGCTGGGGGTAGTGGCTGATTTTACCTCCCAGTTGGATATCCTTCCCACCGAACGTCCCCTTATGTTCTGTTTCCTGGGAAGCACCATTGGCAACATGGATGAAGATGAGGGTATTACGTTCATGCAGAGTATCTCTAAGAAGATGAAACCGGATGATAGGCTACTCGTTGGCTTTGACATGGTCAAATCTAAGGAGACTTTGGAAGCCGCTTACAATGATTCCAGAGGAGTCACCTCTGAATTCAATAAGAATGTACTGAATGTGTTGAATAAGGAATTGAACGCTAACTTTGATCCGTCCCATTTTGACCATCTGGCCTTCTTTGATGAAGCCGGCAGTCGAATTGAAATGCATTTGATGGCCAATCGCGATATCTCAGTGAAGCTCGAATCAATTGATATGGAAGTAGGATTCAAGAGAGGTGAAACCATTCATACGGAGAACTCACGGAAATTCACCAAGAAGAGCATCGAGGATATGGCCGCCCGGGCTGGGTTATGTACCCGGAACTGGCATTCGGACCGTGATGGCTGGTTTTCCCTCGTGGTGATGGGACTCAATCCCTGAGCTGTGGCAACATTACTGACACAACGCCGATCCCAACATCGACAACAAGGTGAGACGTAGATGGATTCATCCCAGGCGCTAGAAATGTGGTGGGTCTTACCCGTGTCGGGAGGAAAGAATGCCGTACAAAAGTATCGGTGACTACGGGCTAATTGGCAACCACCATTCGGCCGCTCTGGTGAGCAACGATGGCTCCATCGACTGGTGCTGCCTTCCCAGGTTTGATTCTCCCAGCGTCTTTGCTGCCATACTGGATGATGAGAAAGGCGGCAGATTTCAAGTCAAGCCACAGACATCTTTTCAATCTCGTCAGGCCTATCTACCCAATACCAACGTGCTTCAGACTACCTTCCAGACGGAGACAGGAACAGCCACCCTAATCGATTTCATGCCCTGCTACCGAACCTCCGGTCGCAGACTAACCCATCCTACCGAGATCTATCGACTGATGGAATGCACCGAAGGTCAGGTGCCCTTGGAGGTTGTGTTTGAGCCAAAGCTGAACTATGCAAGGGGCGATACCTTGATAAGCATCTCCAAATACGGTGTCACGGCAAGGGGAGAGACGGTTGCACTATCACTGTGTTCTCTGGTTCCATTTGCCGTCGATGGCGGCAGAGCCGTCGGACGCTTCACCATTGAGCAGGGGGAGAGAGCTGAGTTCATCCTGCGCTATGGCGTGAATCAACCCAGGTCACCTCGCATCTATGGTGCAGAGGGTAAACTGGAGCGGACCTCGGCCTTCTGGAGGGGAAAGGCCGAGAGTTGTATTTGTTCCGGCCCCTGGCGGGAGGCGATAGTCCGCTCATATCTTGCCCTGCACTTGATGGTCTACTCACCCACAGGAGCCATCATAGCTGCCCCTACTACCTCTCTTCCCGAGCAGATAGGCGGAGAACGCAATTGGGACTATCGCTTCTCATGGCTCAGGGATGCCTCACTGACACTCAATGCGCTTTTCCATCTTGGCCATCTGGAAGAGGCCCTGGGGTTCTTCAATTGGCTAGTCACTCTATGTCAGAAGTGTGGAGCCAAAGCCCAAATCCTCTACGATATTGACTATGAGCATGCTCTTGATGAGCAGATATTGGATCATCTCCGAGGCTACCGAGATTCTCGGCCGGTGCGTATAGGCAATGGGGCTTATAATCAGGTTCAGCTTGATGTTTTTGGAGAGGTGCTTGAGGCCGCCTACAACTACCTCAATATGGGCGGCTACATATCGCGTCGCACGTGGGAATCGTTGGAAAGCTTTGTGGATGCCGCCTGTGAGAACTGGCAATTGCCCGATAGCGGCATCTGGGAGGTGAGGGGTGGTCCCTATCACTTTGTACATTCCAAGCTCATGTGTTGGGTAGCAGTAGACAGGGGGATCAAAATAGCGGAGGAGCTGGGATACAGGAAGAGCCTCGAGCACTGGCGAGCAACAGCCCAGGATATCCGGAATGACATACTGAGCAACGGCTGGGACCCCGAACGGCAGGCCTTTACCCAGCACTACGATACGTCGGCACTGGATGCGAGCAACCTCCTCATGCCTCTTTTTGGGTTCTTGCCAATCTCAGATGAGAGGATCATGTCAACCATCGAACGCACTACTGAAGAACTTGGCTGGAAGGGCCTGCTGCGCAGATATAGAACCGACGAGACAGATGACGGACTCAGCGGATCAGAGGGAGCATTCCTGTGGTGTTCGTTCTGGCTGGTGAGGAATTTGCTTAGGATGGGCAGGATTGACGATGCTGTATCATTGTACCAGAGATTGCTCGGCTACAGCAATCACCTTGGGCTCCTTTCGGAAATGGTGGATCCTACTTCCGGGGAAGCGCTGGGCAACTTCCCTCAGGCGCTCACCCACCTAGCCGTAATCACTACTGGGCTTGAGCTAACCCGTGCGTCGGAGGAAGGGAAAATGAGAGGCAAGAAAACTCAAGGGGGGATATGATGAATGTTAAGAGGGAATTCGGTGTAGTTGGACTTGGCCGTATGGGGGCAAATCTTGCCCTCCAGGCCCTGGAGAAAGGCATGCAGGTTGTGGGTTTTGACGTGAAAAACGTGCCTGAAGAACTCATACAGTCGGGCCTGATTGAGGTTCACAGTCTTGATGGTTTCCGTGACAAGCTCTCGCCGCCGCGACCGGTCTTCATCTATATTCCTGCGGGTCCTATCGTCGACCGCGTAATAGATGATCTCGCCAAGCATCTAGAGAAAGGCGATATAATAGTTGACGGTGGCAACTCGTACTGGGGCGACTCCATCCGTCGCCATCGAAAACTCTCCGCTGAGGGCATTCACTTCGTCGATCTCGGAACAAGCGGTGGAGTCGAAGGTGCGCGCTACGGAGCTTGCTTCATGGCTGGCGGCGAAAGGGATCCAGTGGCACACGTCGAACCACTACTCCTCGAACTCGCTACCCCTGGTGGCTATGTCCACGCAGGTCCACCAGGTGCGGGCCACTTCACAAAGCTTGTCCACAATGGGATCGAGTTCGGCATGCTCGAGGCGATCGGTGAGGGCGTCGACCTCCTTGAAAACTATCGGGACAGGCTCAACATTGCGGATGTCCTTAAGTGCTGGCGTCACGGATCGGTAATCCGCTCGTGGCTTATTGACCTGATGGATGCAGCCTATAGGGCTGAGGGCGGGCTTGAGAGAATACCGCCCTACGTTGAGGATACAGGTGAGGTCAACTGGCTGGTCAGCGATGCCATTAGAATGGAAGTCCCAGTGCCAGTAATATCGCAGGCGGTAATGCAGCTCTTCGCCTCGCGAGATGAGAAGAAACGCTGGGCTCGAGGAATAGCGATGATGCGCCACAGCTTCGGGGGCCACCCGTACGGTGCCGACGCATCGATTGTCCGGGAGCGCCGTGAAGGACGCGTCGGCGACTTCCCCGCGGAAGCTTTGACGGATTGAAAGGTTCCCTGAAGCAGGATCAGAAAGGCGGGATGAAATGAGAGCTGGAGTAGTGACCCCTGGTATGAGGGATAGCGCCAAGGTCGTTGACATGCCCGATCCTGTGCCTGAGCCGGGTGAAGTTCTGGTCAGAATACTGGAGGTAGGTATCGATGGCACAGATATGGAGATCAGCCAGGGGCATTATGGTGAAGCTCCACCGCACCAAGATTTCCTCGTTTTGGGTCATGAGGCGCTGGGCGAGGTCGAGGAAGCTGGCAACAGTGACCTTCAGAAGGGCGGCCTCGTGGTGCTGCTGGTGAGACGACCAGACGGCTGCATAAACTGCCGTAGCGGCCAATCCGATATGTGCATTGAGGGTAACTACAGCGAGTGCGGTATCAGGGGAAGCCATGGATTCTTGCGGGAGCTCCTGGTTGAGAAACCCGATTTCCTGGTGAGAGTCCCGCGGAATCTCAGGCAGGTGGCAGTTCTGACGGAACCCATGAGCATAGTGACCAAGGGAATCACCCAAGCAATGGAACTCCACCGCCGGAGCGCCAATCCTGCTCAAGTAGCACTGGTGCTGGGAGCCGGCTCTATAGGGTTGCTAGCCACAGCTTCTCTTCGCCTGCAAGGTCTCAGTACCTACGCACTGGATCTAGTGCCAAAAACCAGTGCAAAAGGGCAACTGGTAGAGTCGATAGGGGCTACCTACCTGGATGGTCGTAGCCTGGGCATCGCTGAACTACCTCGACAGCTGGGCAATCTCGATATCATTTTGGAGGCTACTGGCAATAGCACAGTCGCTTTCCAGGCCATGAGCGCCCTGGGGGCAAACGGAGTACTTTGCCTCACAGGTGTGTCAGCCGGTGAGAAACGTCTGCAAGTCTGTGCCGATTGCATCAACATGGAGATGGTGCTCGGCAACAAGGTGGTATTCGGCACTGTCAGCTCTAATAGCGGCCACTTCGAACGCGCGATTGAGATGCTGGCCGATATCGAGCAGAATTGGCCGGGCTGGTTGGGGCAGTTCGTCACTCGCCGATTGCCCTTGGTAGAGTTCAATAACGCTCTACAGCCTACAACTGATGGCATCAAGACAGTGATAGATGTCTTGATTGATATTGCTTAGCCTGGCAATTTGGAGCGTGGCAGGCTGAGAGATATTGATCAGCGAGGGTTGCAATGAGGATGGAGGCTTTATCCACAGATTCCCACCTCTTCTGTCTGGAAGACATTGTCTACTAAGCTCCTTTGCTGGTCAAAAAACCGTGAGGAGGCAACTATGGAGTGGCAAGAGTTGATTACAGATGGCTACGGTCGTGTGCTGGAAGTACTCGAGGTTGCGCTGAATGGGATGACTCAGGATGATCTAGACCAACAGCCTCGTCCTGACTGCAACAGCATGGGCTGGCTGGCCTGGCATCTAACACGTGTTCAGGACGACCACATTGCCGATCTCATGGGGGAGGAACAGCTCTGGCTCAAAGACGGTTGGTACGCCAAGTTCAACTGTGCGCCTGATCCCAGGGACATTGGTTGGGGGCACGCTCCAGAAGAGGTGTCGTCTTTCAGATCGCCAGATGTTGCGACGCTACTGGGGTACTACCGCGCGGTCCTGGAGCGAACGAAGCGCTTTATAGCCACCTTAACACTCACTGATTTGGATAGGGAGCTCAATGAGCCGTGGTTTCAGCCTCTGCCAACGGTAGGTGTGCGCTTGGTCAGCATCTTGAGCGATGACCTCCAGCACGCTGGTCAGATCGCCTATGTGCGTGGTCTGCTCAAAGGCAAGGGTTGGTTGGAAGCCTCCAGTTCCATAGGATAGCCTCTCAGGTGCTCCAAAAGGGCTTCTTAGCGGTGACCCGTTCCTCTTGAACAATGCGCCCCCCTGTTGTACAAGGCCCCTACCATGCTCGCAAACCACATACCAGGCGTCATTGATTGATGCAACAAAAGCGAGAATTGTTCAGCAGTTGATTTCTGCTCCACCCACCGACTCGCTTTGTAGAGCGATAAGGGAGCAACAAAGGAGCGAATATAGCTAGTACACGGCCACTCCGTTAAAACTAAAGTCCACACGTAAAAAAGTGCGGACCTTTTTCTATGTGAAGCTAGGAGGCACAATAAGACTAAATCCAAAAAAGGAACCTTTGTGCGTGGACTGATTTGTGTGTGGGGGGGGGGCAGGTCATGATGGTCTCAGATGGTCGGTAACATCGATTGAAATACTTTACATTGTCGGCACAATTGTATCTTCTTTTCCCAGCTATCCTTACACTCACCCTCACAGAAGGTCCCATTTATAAACCAGCACAAATGCCCAGCTTTAAATTCCCAGGCAGCGCAATTCTCTCTCCATTCACTAGGGCAATCTTGTGTCTCCCAACAGGGTCTAGCGTTCTCATCCAAGGACCTCTTTAGGGATAGTAGAAACAACAATTGTCGTTCAATATTTGCTGGAATGTTCCTCCATCCCTGTTCATAACTCTGTATTGCTTTAGGCGAAACACATAATAATCGTGCCAACTGGTCTTGAGTTTTGCCCACATAGTGCCGAATCTGAGTAAATTCCCTGCTATACATATTCAGACTTATTATGCGTCAATATTAGACCAAATTACAACATGTACCAAGTTGAAACAGTATTTGACATTATATACCACAAGGTGGTAGTATTTCAATAGTTGTTGGTATTTCCTGGGATGATCGATAAGGCCAGAGGAAATGCCAGTAAAGGCAACTACAAAAACGTAGGGTTTAGGCTGGGAGAGATTGAGAATCTACCAGTTGCCGATAATTCAGTTGATGTAGTTGTCTCAGACTGTGTCATCAATCTTCCACCTGAGAAAAGAAGGGGCTTCAAAGAGGCTTCCAGAGGAGTTGCCACGTCTAAACAATTAGAGATTGGAATGTTATGCCGGGTGGGCAAGCTTGACGATGTATTGCGCCCTGAGCTGCCCGCCATTCAGGATCTAGTCGAGCGGCAAGCTCAGAAGGAGGCGATTGCGCAGGCATGAAGTAAGAGGATCAGCCGGTTGTAGCAATCCAAATGTCTTATGCTAGCGCAGTCCCAGAGTGGAGTCCAAGGAGGAACACATGCAAAACGGCACCATTATTCAAGCGATGGGAGTTCGAAAGACCTACGACACGGGTAAGGTGACAGTAGACGCTCTCAGGGGTGTTGATCTGGGCATCACGCGGGGCGAGATGGTGGCCGTTATGGGGCCCTCCGGGTGCGGCAAGACGACCCTCCTTAACGTCCTGTCGGGGATAGATGATGTCACTGCGGGCCAGGTGGTCATCGATGGCGCCTCCATACACGACATGTCGGACAGGCAGTGCACGCGCTACCGGGCAGAGAAGATGGGCTTTGTTTTCCAGGCCTTCAACCTGCTGCCGGTGCTGAGCGCCGTGGAGAACGTGGAGCTGCCCCTGCTGGTGGCCGGAGCGAAGCTGGGGTATGCCAGGAGGCGGGCACTGGAATCTCTGGCCCTGGTGGGCCTGGCTGGGGAAGAGCATAAGCGCCCCGCTGAGGTGTCCGGGGGCCAGCAGCAGCGGGTGGCCATCGCCCGGGCCCTAGTAAACGAGCCCGCCATCGTATGGGCCGATGAGCCCACGGGCAACCTGGACAGCGAGACTTCTGCCCAGGTCATGGACCTGCTTTGCCGGCTGAACAAGGAAAAATCGCAGACCTTTGTCCTCGTCACCCACGACATCGCCGTCGGCCGCAGGGCGGATCGAATCCTGCGGATGGCGGACGGTGTCATTGTGGAGGAGCTTCACACAGGCGGCTAATCCCCGCTTTGTTCCCGCAGTAGACCAAACGAGCGCCGAAGGAGGAGAAACATGTTCGCAAGGGTGACGTTATTTGAGATAGACACAGTCAGAATGAGCGTGGACGACGCGCTGGAACAGTTCAGAGAGTTGATAGTGCCCGAGGCGCGGAAACAGGAAGGATACGAGGGTATGTATGTAATGCGCACCCCGGAGGGCAAGGGAGTCATCATGTCGCTGTGGGCGAGCGAGGAAGCAGCAGCGGCCGGCGTGACGAGTGGATACTACGATGAGCAGGTGGCCAAGTTCGTGGCCACATTTCGCGCGCCGCCCGGGCGTGAGCATTACGAGGTTGTCTTCGCTGAGGCCCCTGGTATGACACGCGCCTAGGCTTCAACTACCGACGCAGGGACTCCGGCCTGCTGAAAGTACCGAGGTTGACTAGGAGCGATAGGAAGCAGCTATGGAAAAGCTATTTGGTGTGCCCATCAATCAACTTATGGTGGCCCTACTAATTATCTTCGGCGTGGGTGTCGCCATAGCGGTCCTCGTCGCCGTGAGAAACCGGGTGATGTTCAAGCTGGCGGCGCGCAACATCCCCCGGCGCCGGGCGCAAACGGCCCTCATTGTGCTGGGGCTGATGCTGGCCACCCTTCTATTCTCTGCCTCCTTCGCCACCGGGGACACACTAACCCATTCCATTCGCGTCATGAGGCTCGACGAGATCGGAGAAGTAGACGTGGTGGTGCAAGCGGAGGTACGAGAGCCGTCTGGCCGGCTGACCT
>Ga0209979_1003117_pt1 | contig 14986 bp, 12 predicted proteins | sample AnhtaG_FD_183114 | JGI IMG/M metagenome (GOLD analysis project Ga0209979, IMG submission 183114) | Deep subsurface microbial communities from Anholt, Denmark to uncover new lineages of life (NeLLi) - Anholt_01485 metaG (SPAdes) (version 2) | ecosystem: Environmental > Aquatic > Marine > Oceanic...
TATCAAACTGGGGGTATAGGCAGGTTCCTATGGTAAAATAGCTTCAAAAGCCCCCTGTGTAGCTTCATGAGAGGAGGCTGGCTGCGGGAGCTGGTTTTGGGCTTGTCAGAGGCCTTGACAGCCAGCGAGCAGGGGTTTTAACATAGCCACAGTAGTTGAAATGGGAAATCGAGGGAGGAATGTTAAATGGGTTCTCGAAGGGCCCCTTGGCAACGCTGCCCGTTTTGAAGTGAAATATGAGGTGAAATATAAAAGGAGGAGCATAATGCCAAGATTGCCCATACAGAACATGAAGGTGGGTGATAAACATATCACCCCCGCAAGAATGGTTACAAAGACGGACATAGAGACCTTTTGTTCTGTCACCGGGATGATACATCCGCTTTTTTTGAGTGATCGGTATGTTAAGTCAGACGAGGAGAGCCAGAAAATAGGCCTTAAAGGAAGTGTGGTGCCGGGGCAGCTATCATATGCTATTATGCTGGGTAATTTGCTACGTGATGAGACTCTTGATGATGTCATTGTACAATTGGGTGCAAACAACATAAGGTGGCCTGCTCCTGCCTATCCCTATGATATGCTAAGAACTGAGATTGAGATAACGGGCAATAGGGTGACCAAAGAGGAAGCTGATGCTGTGCTTGGTAGAATAAAGGTGACGACCAATTTAGAGGAAGCAGTCAAAGATGCTGACCTAATTATTGAAGCCATTATTGAAGATATGGAACTAAAGAAAGGGCTTTTCAGGGAGGTAGCTAGGGTCTGCAAGAAGGAGGCTATCTTAACTTCAAATACATCCACATTGAGCATTACTGAGATAGCCTCAGCCACGGATAGACCTGAGAAGGTTGCCGGCATGCATTTCTTTAACCCTGTCCAGCTTATGAAACCCGTAGAAATTATCAGGGGTATGTTAACTTCGGATGAAACGCTGAAACTTGTTAAGAGCCTGGCTCTGAGGCTGGATAAAACTCCTCTCGTAGTAAAGGATTCTCCCGGTTTTGCTAGTACTAGACTTGGAGTCGCTCTTTTCCTTGAAGCTAGCAAAATGCTTGAGGAAGGGGTGGCTTCGGTAAAGGATATTGATATGGGAGCAAAACTATTTTATGGACATAGAATGGGTCCATTTGAGACATGCGATCTTGTTGGCTTAGATGCTCGCTTAAATAATCTAAATGCCTTATATCAGGCTACTGGTGACACTAAGTGGGTACCGCCATTACTATTGAGGCAACTCGTGGCCTCAGGTTACCTTGGTAGAAAAGCAGATAGCAAGGGTGGCTACTATACCTACTTTGGGCTAGAGAGCAATTAAATCAAGAATAAGAAGGGGAGAAGCATAATAGGAAATGAGACATGAAAAAGGAGGAAAAGGGTGTTTGTCCCAATGCTAGTTACAGATTTTACCAGAATAGCAGTCACGCAATATGCGAAAAAGATTGGTGTTGTTGATGGCGAAAAGGGGTTTACCTATGCTGAATATGTTGAAAGGACTAAAAGACTTTCCAACGGATTACTAAGTCTGGGAGTTAAAAAGGGAGACAGGGTAGCATTTATAGATCATAACACTCACCGTTTGCTGGAAGCCTTCTATGGAATTCCTCAGATAGGGGCTATCTTGCTCTTGATAAACATCAGGCTTTCGCCTAATGATATTGCGTACATACTTAATGATGCCGAGGCTAAATGCGTTGTCATCAACCAAGACCTGGCAGGCTTGATAAAACCAGTGAAGAATAAACTGAAGAGTGTGGAAAAGTATGTGCTGATGCGAGATGGCCCAGCCAAGACCGATTTGGGGATACAGGGACCAGAATATGAAGAGTTGTTAAAGCAGTCTTCACCCATCCTACCGGAGATTGAATTAGACGAAACTGCCCCTGCTGAAATGTGTTACACCAGCGGAACTACTAGATATCCTAAGGGCATGCTCTTTACCCATAGAATGTTGTACTTTAATGCTATTAATGGGATGTTTGTGGAGCAAGTTAGCGACCGTTCTGTTTTCCTCCACGCCATTCCCTTGTTCCATGTGAACGGCTGGGGGACGCCTCACTTTCTTACTGCGGCAGGGGGAAAGCATGTAATGCTGAGAGAATTTCGGCCAGAGCTTGTTTGTCAGGCTATTGAAAAAGAGAGAGTAACTAATATGTTTGTAGTGCCTACCATGGCAATTACGCTGGTAAACTACCCAGATTTAACAAAATATGATTTAAGCAGTTTGAAACAGATGAGAATAGGCGGTGCTCCTATGTCAGAAGCACTATTTAAGGCGGTTGAGGAAAAAATCGGATGCGAAGTTTATTCGGGCTATGGGACAACTGAAACTACGCCCCTCTTGACTACCTCCCGCTGCAAAGATTACTTAAGTGACCTTACCGGAGAAGAAAGAGTGGAGAAATTGCGCCGGACAGGCTTTGCCGACTTACTTGTAGACTTAAGGGTTGTCAATGAGAAGGGAGAGGATGTAAAACCAGATGGCAAGGAAATAGGTGAGGTGATAGTGAGGGGGAACAACATCATAGATGAGTATTGGAAGCTCCCCGAAGAAACAGAAAAGGCAATCGTGAGCGGATGGTTCCACACCGGGGATGTAGCTAATATAGATGAGGATGGCTATATTCAAATAGTGGATAGGACAAAGGACATAATAATCAGTGGCGGAGAAAATATAAGTTCGTTTGAGGTAGAGAATACAATTTATAGCCATCCAGCGGTGTTAGAATGTGCTGTAGTGGCAGCTCCGCACGAAACCTGGGGAGAAACCCCGGCGGCACTAGTGGTGTTAAAAGAAGGGCAAAGCGTCACCAAGGAGGAGCTTGTAGCTCACTGCAAAACACGATTGGCAGGATTTAAAGTTCCTAGAATAGTAGAATTGATGGATAGTTTACCAAAGGGTGGCACAGGAAAGATCTTAAAGCGAGAATTAAGGGAACGATTCTGGAAGGCACGTGAGAGGAGAGTAGGATAACGTTTTTGTCATTTGCTGGTTCTGTAGGTTAGTCACATACAACCTTATTGCAGAGCTTTCTTTTAATGTCTTAAGAATTCAAATAATGTCAGATAGTTAAAGGTCTCGTGAGAACGAATGGCGCTAGCCCTAGTTACGGTGCCAATATTAAGGGGACTGTTGGTTACCTTATAGAATTACTCAGTTCAGTTTTACAGGGATGCTGGGCAGTATCAGTGAACTTAGGCGTGTTTCGTCTAATATAAAGAGCCTGATACCTGCTGCCAGCGGCTTTCTTCAAAAACAGTCTCACCCCTGAAAATGCCGACTTTGTCAATAGCTAACAGGATATCCCTGATCCGTGGATTCTGCGTTAGTGCAGGTAGGATTCAGATATGGTAAGCTATCACCCGGGAGGTGATCATGAAGCAACCGCAGGAAGTTCTGGGTGTAAAGATAGTGGGAGGTTTAAGAGAGGCATCAACTAACTCCGCATTTCCGAGCACATGCTTGTCACTCCACATGCCTAGCATCTGCCTGAACTGTGAGCCCGAGGGAGGAACTCTTGTCGCTTCTATTACTATTATTCCCCATTCACCTTCCGCGAGGGTCTTATAATTGGCAATCGTTCTCGGGGTTACGTAACCTTCTGGTGAAGCTATATTTTTCACCATGGGAGCCGTTGCCACCCTGTTTTGAGCCATAAAAGGGCCAACCTTTATCGGCTCAAATAGCTTCTTGAACTCTTCCTTCATGTTCCGTTACCTCCTTCTCTTTTATATTGTGTAGCTTGCCTGCCCCTTCCCACTTGGCACCGCCTTCTTACTTTCTGAAAACAATTATATCAAACAACTCCTTCAAGTCCCTTTGCTTTTCTATGTTGAGCAGTATCTCAACGCTTCTTGCTATCTGAGCTTTGTTTAAGGCTGCCCCCGCAAACCTTTCGTAAAGTTTTACAAAATCCTCTGTGCTCAGCGGATACTTTGGTCCCCCTATCACCTGGTCTACTTCTTCCGTTATTTTCTGGCCATCCTTTAAAAGTATTGTCACTCTCCCAACACCTGACATAAAAGTTTTCGGCCATTCGGGGTGAACTTTCACTCTCACCCTTTTTCTGAACTCCTTGTACTTCTCCCCCTCAATTTTCCTCCAACTTATAGTGGCCTCGCCGACTTCCGCGTCCAGCAGTAGGCATGATATAACATGTTGGATGCTAAACTTCGCGTCCTCCAGATCCTTAGGCTCCGGTCTGTCAACTGTTGCATCCACAGGTCCCACTTCTGTTTCAATCCATTCTACTTGCTCATGCTTTACTTTCCCCTCTCTTATTAGTCTCCCTATGATATCAAGATGTCTATGCATCAAGAAGCAAACAGGATACTTTTTGATCCAAAAGTGTTTTGTATACCACCTCTCACCTAAACCGGAGGACATTTTTGATACCTCGCCTTTCTCTGCCCCTACCAAACTGCTAAGCCATTTTTCAATGTCTGGATTTCCAGTGCAACCTTCTTTCGCCAAATATGCAGCCATTACGCCATTATAACCTGCTATAGCAGACTCATAGTAGTGAGCATCGGTTCCAAAGTTCACGATAAGTCCCGACGAAGTTCCAATAGCCAAGCCTAGAGCATTTCTTATCTGCTCTGGACCGAGGTTGAGAGCCTTGACCGTAGCAACTGCCGAACCTATCACTCCATAAAATGGTAAAGAGGTAAATCCCAAACCCTCGATAACCTTACCATTAACACCTAAGCCGTGATGTCCAACCCTGTTCATAACCTCACATGCTAAAACGGATGCCTCTAAAATTTCCTCGCCTGAAAGCTTGAGTGCGTCAGCCAATGGGAAAATTACTGGAAATACAGTGATATCAGCAGTTGCTCCAGTTCCAGGAAACTCATCGGTCGGGAAGCAATCGTCTTCAAGCTCAGCAGCGTGAGCGAAGACCCCATTTATAAAAGCCGCTGCCTCCGTAGATGTCCTAAATCCACACCCTATTACTCCTGCCTCATCCTTGCCCGTTTTGGAAAACCTTATAAACCTCTTGCTTGATGGAACCGTAGAGCCATACAGCATACCCGCAACGGTCTTCATCATTATCATCTTGGTAAACTCGAGCACATCCTCAGGGATGTCATGAAACCTTGTCCTCGCTGTGAACTCAGACAACTCCATATCTACACTCATTTTTGCCTCCTCTGTTTTAGATTTCCTCGCCAAAGTAGGCTCTCTTCACATGTTCATTACCGATGAGGTATCTGGCATAACCGTCTAAAACGATATTGCCTGTCTCTAGTACATAACCCTCATCTGCTAACCACCTTAATAAGCCGAAGGGCTCAAAAGTACACCCACACTTTGGGTCTCTGAGCCTTTTCAGTGCATTTTGTTTGACTTATCTTCAGGATTACTTTACAATAAGAACAGCTATGCGACCACATTACCTGTTTCATACTCCGGAAAGACCTGTTGCCGCAGGTCTTTCCTATTTTAGCTGTGCTTTTCCTCTTGTTCCCTTGCAAGCTTCTCCTCTATAGCCTCCTCAAGCCACCTGCCCTCTTCGACGGCCTTAAGACGTGCCTGAAGTAGAATGCTCGGCTTTATCTTGACACTCTTTGACTTCCTGACCTCGTCATTCATCAAACCACCTTATTAGCACTAGTAACTTTAGGCTAGCACTAATCAAACAGGCTGTCAACAGCCTTTCGGCCAATTTTTGACGAATTATTACCTCCTCTAGCAAGGCCGGGCTTTTATTGATTTGACTTGTCCTCCAACATTGGGTAGCATGTCAAAGAGCTGACAAATATTTTAAGCAGGGGGATTGACAAAGTATCAAAAAGAGGTAGAAACTTCCAGAAATTTGTTAAAAATTGCCCGAAGAAACATTGACAAGTTAAGCTGTACGTGCTATATATACTGACAGACTCAGATGCCGTACACAAAGCTCGAGTGGAAGCCTCCCGTAAAAGAAGGAAGACGTTGGGGAGAGTAGCTTGAGGAGAAAACAGGGCAGAAGGTGGTTAGAGAGGAAGAGAGGAAACACAGCCAAAATCAAAAAAATTGGGGGGAGGACCTTCCGAGGTGGGGAAGAATGGAGTCATAGGGATATTTTTATCCTAGAGTAACCCGCCAGATAACAAAATGTAATGGAAGAGCTCAGGAAACCAGGATGTGGTGTACCTTGAGCTCTAGCTTTATTGCGGCGGTTGAGCATCATTGACAGCAACGGAAATTGTAGAAGGGGAGAAAGATAAGACGATATCCAGCATTGAATAGTGGGAGATGAGCTTGATTACAGTCAAAATTGAGCTGGAATGCTGTGAGGGCTGTGGTGACTGTGTTGAGCAGTGTCCTATGGGTGTTTTCCAGATGGTAGACGGTAAGTCTCAAGCGGTGAATGAGGAGAAGTGTATAGAGTGCTGTCTGTGTGAAACAGTTTGCCCACAGCTTGCTATCACCATAACTAAATGATAACCCTGAATAAGACAAAGGGGGTGAGATTATGACATAGCTGAATGAGAACCCGGCGAAAAATATGAAGGAGGAAAAATATGCCTACTGTTTATGATCCCATTAAAGTCGGCACCTTCTGGCTTAAGAACCGATTCGTAGTGGCACCCACGGTGAAAAACCATGCTCTTGAAGATGGTTTCCTGAACCAAAGGGTGCTGGACAATTATGAGGTGGAGGCGGACGGACCGGGTCTGGTTATCTGCGGTATGAGCTTTACCGAGCCAGCTGGCCAGTGCTTTATGCGTCAGATGGGGGCTCATCATGACAAGTGTATGGGCGGACTGCAGAACCTTGCTCAGGTCATCCACAGGCAGGGCGCCAAAGCTGCCCTGCAGATTTCCCACGGCGGTACCCTTGGCACCGAGGGTCTTACAGGCCAACCTGTCCGCGGAGTCTCGGAAAAGCCGTTCCTGCCGGGACAAAGGCCGGTTCCACTGACTACGGGGGAACTGGAAGGCGTTATTGAAAACTACGCCAAGGCAGCTGGCAGAATCAAAGCAGCTGGGTTTGACGCCGTAGAACTCCATGCCTGTCACGGGTCACTGCTTTTACAGTTCATGTCCCCGTTCTACAATGTTGGCCGCTGGGATAAATACGCCGACCGAACTGTTTTGTTTGCCGAGACCGTACAGGCTATGCGGGACGCTGTGGGACCCGATTTCGCCTTTGGTGTGCGCTTTAGCACCCATGAATTTGGCATGGAAGACCTGGGCTTCCCGGGACAGACCATAGAAGAGACATGCGACTTGTTTATTCCCATAGCGGAGAAAATAGGCGTAGACTGGATACATGCTTCTGTTGGTCGCATCGGTCTCACTCCTGACCACTCTTTCCCGCCGGTGTACGCACCGCACGGCGTCAATGTGAAATATGCTGAAGCCTGCAAAAAGGTAGCTCATGTCCCGGTGATAGCAGTGGGGCGCCTTATGGACCCGAAGCTGATAGAGAAGATTATTGAGGATGAACAGGCGGATATGGTGGCGCTGTGCCGACCAATTATCGCCGACCAGCGCTTCGTCAAGAAGATGATTGAGGGACGCCACGACGATATTCGCAAGTGCATAGGCTGCAACTACTGCCTGCACTGCCTGTTCGTCCAGTACGATGCCGAGTGCACCATGAACCCATCTTACGGTCGGGAGAGGGTATACGAAGTGACGCCAGCGAAGAAGAACAAGAAAGTGATGGTCGTTGGCGGCGGCGTGAGTGGGCTGCAGGTAGCCTTGACAGCATCACAGCGAGGACACGAGGTAACCCTTTACGAGAAAAGCGATAAGCTAGGTGGGCAGATTAATCTGGCTGCTGCTTTCCCGCGCCTTTACACGCGCGATTTAAAGAATCTGCCCGATTGGCTAGCCAGAGAAGTGGAGCAGACAACAGTTAAGGTAGTCCTCAATACTGAAGTCACACCGGAACTGGTAGAAAAGGAAAAACCGGATGCAATTGTGGTGGCTACGGGTGCCAAAGAAAAGGTAATCGAGCTGCCCAAAGGAGCCGAGAACGTAGTCTACCTATGGGACTACCTGCGGGGCACGGCCAAGATAGGGAATAAGGTTGTCATCCTTGGTGGAAATGAGGGGGCGGAGGCAGCACTGTCCCTTGCCAGAGAAGGTAAGGAGGTTACCCTGGTAGAGGAAGGCGGCAACATAGCCTTACCGCCATACATCTTTCTGTTCAGCTGTCGGCGAGAGCCGCTATTCCGCTGGATGAAAGAGGAGAAGGTAACCATTCTGACCGAGCATAAGGTAAAGGCAGCAACCGGGGACACATTAACGCTGGCAGACAAATGGGGCGTGAAAAAAACGGTAGCTTATGATACCATCGTGGTAGCTGTAGATCGGGAACCGGTAAACGAGCTGTACAACGCTATAGCTACCAGGGGCAGAGAGGTTTACCTACTAGGTGACGCCAAAGAGCCGAGAAACATGAAGGAAGACAATCAGGAAGCCTTCTGGCTGGGTCGACATATCTAGTTAGAGGAGTGGCGGTGCCGGTTTAAGACCTGCACCGCCACTTTAAAACAGGGGGTCTGCCATGGCAGTAAAGCAGGCTTATTTGCTTGAGGGCGGTTATCTGTATCTGGACAAAAGCATTCTCCTCTGGGGCCGCGGCTACGGTCAAGAACAAAAAATTCCAGCATACATGGCTCTTCTGGAAACCGACAAAGGTTGGGTGCTGATAGATACAGGCCTTAACCCTCAGGGCGTGCTGGAACCAGAAAAAGCCTGGGGTGAACGGGCAAAAGTGGTTCGGCCAGAGCTGAAGCCCCAGGATGATGTGCGCTTCCGTCTGCGAGAACTGGGACTTGAGACCAAGGATGTTAAGTACGTGATACACACGCACCTGCACTGGGACCATACTGGCGGCAACCGTTTCTTCACGGAAGCTACCTTTCTTGTTCAGAAAGCAGAGTACCGCTTTGCTTACTGGCCCGACCGGCACGTTCAAGCCTCGTACATGCGTGACCATTTCGACTGTGGCGTCCACTACGAGACCGTGGAAGGAGATGTGGAAGTACTGCCTGGTATTACGTTGCTACACACCCCAGGTCATACTCCGGGACACCAGTCTATTCTGGTGAAGCTAGCAAGCGGCGACTACTTGCTGTTTGCTGGTGATGCGATCTACACGATGGATAACCTTACAGAAATGCTTCCCCCCGGCAACTCCTGGGACCCGTCGGCATCGATGGCTAGCCTGCAGAAGCTAAAAACCATTCAAGCCTTAACGGGTGCCTTTTTGTTGCCAGCACACGATTTAGAATTCTTGGCAGGAATTCCCAAAGCACCAACCCCCCTGACAGGGTGGTTGGAAAAAGGGGAGAGTAAGAAATGATATTTGTAGTTTTGCAGTCGTATTCCTTATTCTTCTCTATAATGGTTTGGTGATACTGGGCAAGTTTGCCGGCAAACAAGTAACCGTTATGAATATAGTCTCCTGATTAGCTATTGGAGGCATAGGTACGTGGATTGGTTTCACAGACAATTTGGGTGTAGTGGGGCCAACCCAGTCCTTTGTAGCTGCAGCCACCTGTCTTTGTTTTGCCATTATCTACTTCATATTAGCTGGAGAGGTTTTTGCTGGAACTGACTTTAAGAGTCTCGGTTGGTACTGTTTGCCAGTGTCCTTAACTTTGTTGGTATTCGGCTTGGGCTTTGCCCACGTTTTGGGAACCGCATTAGCTTTGATAAGTCAATTTGCTGTCCTGTGGATTTGGTGGGCTGCACTATTTTTCTTTTTGACTTTCGGGCTTGGCAAAGCCGGCTGGCAAAATTTACAGGGTACTTTACCATCGCTACAGCCTTTCTTACAATTTTCTATCCACAAACAGCCTTCTTCAATTTCGGGCTAATTGGCTGGTAAAGTGGCAATCAAGGGGGAATTAAGCAAACGGTTGGAGGAATATAAGAAACGGGTCCTCGAACCGGCTGAGATTGAATCTTGAGTGATAAGAGGTTTTGGTGATATACTACCCCCTGGAGGGATATTCGTGACGACATGGGAAGAATTGCTCGCCAAGCTTCAAGAAAAAGAAGCCCAAGCTAAGCTGGGCGGAGGCCTTGAAAAGCAACAAGCCGAAAAGGCGAAAGGGAAACTCCTCTGCCGAGAGCGGGTAGATGCCTTGGTGGATCCAGGGTCATTTGTAGAAATCAACACGCTGGCTGAAACCCAGACCTTTGAGTTTGATATGCAGAAAAAGAAAATCCTGGGAGACGGGGTGGTCACCGGGTTTGCCACCATCGAAGGCCGACCTGTTCTTGTTTTTTCACAGGACGTAACAGTTTTTGGCGGGTCAGCCGGGCGCGCCCACGGAGAAAAAATCAATTATCTGTTTCGAATGGCGCGCAAGGTTGGAGTGCCTGTGATTGGACTTTATGAGTCTGGAGGGGGACGCCTCCAGGACGGTATCCAAAATGAATCAGGCTATGGGCGAATGTTTTATGAAAATACTTGCTGTTCAGGCGTGGTTCCCCAGATTGCTGGGATCATGGGCGCCTGCACTGGTGGCGGAGTCTATTCCCCAGCTCTTATGGACTTCATTATTCAGGTCGAAAAGACTGCCCAGATGTTTATTACTGGACCTGCAGTAATCAAAGAAGTGATAGCAGAAGAGATTACCTTTGAAGAATTGGGGGGAACTGAGACTCACTCACGGCAGTCAGGGGTGACTCACTTGGTAGCCAAAGATGATGCCGATTGCTTAAGGTTGATCCGAAAACTGTTGTCCTATCTCCCTCAAAACAATAGGGAAGGCCCGCCGGTGACCCCAAGCCGAGATGACCCATTCCGCTCCAACGACATCCTTACCGAGATCGTGCCCGCAGAGCCCCGCAAGACATACGATATGCGTTTGGTGATTCGGGAAATCATGGATCAGTCAGAATTTTTTGAGATTCAGCCCCTCTTTGCCCAAAACATAATCATTGGCTTCGGCCGCCTGGACGGGCATGCGGTGGGGGTGGTAGCTAACCAACCTCTTTATTTAGGTGGAACCATCGACATTAACGCGGCGGACAAAGCCGCCCGGTTTATCCGGTTTTGTGATTGCTTTAATATCCCATTGGTCGTTTTGGTCGATGTACCAGGTTACTTACCTGGGTTAGATCAGGAGGAAAAAGGAATTATACGGCATGGCGCCAAGATGCTCTACGCTTTTTCTGAGGCTACTGTACCCAAGATTACCTGCGTACTCCGAAAGGACTATGGTGGGGCCATCCCAGCTATGTGTTGCCATGAAACAGGTGCAGATTTAATGTTTGCTTGGCCCACTGCCGAGTTCGCCATGCTGGGGGCGGAAGCCGCGGTGACCATTCTGTATAAGAAAGAAATCGCTGAAGCAGATGATCCAAAAAGGGTTCGTCAAGAAAAACTCAAAGAATATAAGGAAACTATCCTCTCACCTTATCATGCGGCGTCGAAGCAATACATAGACGGCGTTATTCGGCCGGCGGACACCCGCCGATGGTTTGTTTATGGTCTCAACTTATGCAAGAACAAGCAGACGGAAGAGGTAATATGGAAGAAACATGGAAACATCCCTTTATAAATCACATCTAAAGATGTGACTTAATGAACCTTACATGTTAAGGGAGATGAGGATGAAGCTGAAAACTGCACGAGAATACATTGAAAGTCTACGCGGACTCAAACTGGATTTGTATTTATTTGGGGAAAGGGTAGAAAATTGGGTGGACAATCCAATTATAAGACCTTCAATCAATTCTGTTGCTATGACCTACAAGGTTGCCCACGAACCTGAGCATGAGGAACTAGCAACCACAAAATCAATGCTCACAGGAGAGAAGGTAAGCAGATTCAACGCGCTCTTCAACAGCACTGACGATCTGGTCAGGAAGATAAAGTTACAGAGGTTGCTGGGTCAGAGAACAGGTTCTTGTTTCCAGAGATGTGTAGGCATGGATGGAATCAACGCTGTTTTTAGTACCACATATGAAATTGACCAGAAACACGGAACCGAGTACCATCAGAGGTTTAAGAATTGGTTGAAGTATGTTCAGGAAAATGATCTGTGCGTGCAAGGAGCTATGACTGATGTCAAAGGTGACCGAGGATTGAGTCCAAGTGAGCAAGTCGACCCAGATATGTTTGTGCATGTAGTGGGGCGAAGAAGCGGTGGGATTGTAATAAGGGGGGCAAAAGCAAGCCAAACAGGAGTCGTAAATTCACACGAAATGCTCATCATGCCAACCCTCAGAATGCGTGGCGATGACAAGGACTATGCGGTATGTTGTGCTATACCAACAGATACCGAGGGTGTGCATCTTGTCTATGGGAGGCAGGCTTGCGATGAGCGTAAACTTGGGGATGGGGATATTGATGTCGGGAATCGTTGCTTTGGCGGGCAGGAAACGTTGACCATTCTAGATGACGTCGTTGTCCCTTGGGACAGGGTTTTTATGTGTGGCGAATATGATTTTTCTATTACCTTGGTAGAGAGATTTGCCGCCTACCACAGAGTTAGCTATGGCGGCTGTAAACCGGGAATTGGCGATGTGCTCATTGGGGCTGCAGCAGCAATGGCCGATTATAACGGCGTTTCCAAAGCCGCCCATATCAGAGACAAGATTGCAGAGATGAACCATCTCGTTGAAACCATATATGCCTGTGGCTTAGCTTGCTCCACAGAGGGCTGGAAGACTCTGGCTGGTAACTACCAATGTGATATACTTTTAGCCAATGTATGTAAACAAAATGTGACCAGATTCCCTTATGAGCTCTGTAGGATTGCCGAAGATATAGCTGGTGGTCTCCTAGTAACACTTCCCTCTGAGAAAGACTTTAGACATCCTGTGGTTGGGAAGTACATGGAGAAGTACTTAAAGGGGGTAGCTGATATACCTACGGAGGATCGAATCCGCATGTTAACATTTATTCATTGTATGACCTATGGCACGGCAGCCCCTAGCTATCGAGCAGAATCAATACACGGAGCAGGGTCACCACAAGCTCAGAGGGTTATGATTGAGCGCCAGATAGATATGGAGTATAAAAAGAAACTTGCCCGTAGATTAGCAGGCATAGATGAAAGAGAAGAAGTGGTCGATTAAGTTCAAACTGATGTACGGAGGTGAGAAATGGCTGGGCCACTAGAGGGGATTAGAGTTCTTGATGTGACTCAGGCGTTGTTTGGACCCTTTGCCACTATGTTGATGAGTGATTTAGGTGCGGAGGTAATCAAGGTTGAGAGGCCAGAGATAGGTGATATGGCTAGAGGCAATGGCCCTTTTATCAGAGGGGTGAGCACTTACTTTCTCAGCATCAACCGTGGCAAGAAAAGCGTGTCGCTAAATCTGACTACCGTGCAGGGCAGAGATATATTTTTGAAGCTGGTAGAGAAGTCCGATATTCTGGTAGAAAATTTTGTGCCTGGAACAATGAAAAAATTGGGGCTAGACTATGAAACGGTTAAGCAGCATAACCCTAAAATAATCTATGTTGAGGGCTCTGGCTTTGGTCGATACGGGCCCTATGCCCAGAAGCCAGCATTTGACCTCATTGTTCAGGCTATGGGTGGCGTCATGAGCATCACCGGAGAGCCCGATGGTCCGCCACTTAGACCAGGGGTGTCCTATGGCGATATTGTTGCTAGCTTCTTTCTGTGCATTGCCACTTTGGCTGCTTTACATGCACGCAATGTAAGCGGAGAGGGACAGATGATAGACATCGCTATGCTAGACTGTCAAGTAAGTGTTTTAGAGAATGCCTTTGTCCGCTATCTTAACACTAGCGAGATACCTCGTGCTCTTGGCACAAGACACCCGGTGGTTACACCGTTTCAAGTTTTTCCAACTAAGGATGGCTATATTGCAATAACCGTAATGGGCTCCCAGTGGCCTCTATTTTGCGCTGCCATTGATCGCATTGACATTATCGATGACCCCAGGTTTGAAACGGGTTGGTTACGCACCCAAAATTATCAAGTGCTGGAGCCGATATTGACAGAGGCAATCAAGGCTCGGACCACTCAAGAGTGGATTACGGAGCTAGAGAATGCAGACATACCCTGTGGCCCGGTTAACACCATTGATCAAGTGGCGGCTGATCCGCAAGTGGCTGCCAGGGATATGTTTATCGAAGTGCGTCATCCAGAGGCAGGCAGTTTCAAGGTCGTGAATACGCCTTGTAAGTTCTCCGGAACCGAATGCAGAGTCACCCCAACCATTCCAGATTTGGGAGAACACACGGAAGAGGTGCTAAGCCACCTGCTGGGAATGACCCAGGCAGACATTGAGCAGCTAAAGAAATCAGGAATGGTGTAGGCTCATCTGACCGGTGATGCTCGTTCGCCTGTAACTAGAACGCCGATACGATGAGATAAGCAGTAAAGGGGCTGCAAAAGAAGCCGGCGAACCCACATAAGCTTGATGATACCTTCTATTTGACTGGGCATCAAGAGTTGGGTATGTTCGTCAAACATCCACGCATTTTGGCATTTATGTAGTTACATAATCAAGAGATGGGAAATAATAGGGCAGATGCGGTATCTGTTGAGGTAACCGTGATATTAAATACCTCTAAACATCCTGTCCAGCAACACCTGGAATGCCGGCAAGGAGTGGGTAATATCTATCGCCTTGAACATTTATTGTACCTGCTCGAATGTGACATTATTCCTTCCCCTGATATTGCTAGATGGACAGGTTTGCAAAAAGAGCCTGGAATTTTGCAAATAAGAACTTTTCTTGATTACTTTTCTAAGATGCAGGCATGTGGACCTTCAGGTCAAATCAAAAACAGGAGGAAGTCAATTATGAGTAGGGCTTTAGAAGGTATAAGGGTTATTGATCTGAGTCATGTTTTAGCAGCGCCAACAACTACTATGATTTTGGCTGACCTTGGGGCTGAGGTTATTCATATCGAACCACCTCAGGGAGATGATGTATCATGTCATTGAAGACTGCTGCGGAGTACATCGAGAGTTTGCGTCAGCTGAAATTGGATCTCTATCTACTTGGTGAAAAAGTGGAGAATTGGGTTGATAACCCCATTATCAGA
>Ga0209979_1003118_pt1 | contig 14986 bp, 13 predicted proteins | sample AnhtaG_FD_183114 | JGI IMG/M metagenome (GOLD analysis project Ga0209979, IMG submission 183114) | Deep subsurface microbial communities from Anholt, Denmark to uncover new lineages of life (NeLLi) - Anholt_01485 metaG (SPAdes) (version 2) | ecosystem: Environmental > Aquatic > Marine > Oceanic...
CGACCATAAGTGATGGAAGGGCGTCATCGCTCGGATGCCCGTCCAGTGTCGTCATGGGCTTCTCGCGAACTTCTCGCGAGGCCATCCCAGATGTGAGAGTTGGAGGCTTGGGGGCGTCGACGAGCTGCCCAACGCCATCGTGTGCTTCGTGGTGGCGATGGGGTAGTTTCCTCCCTTGCCAGCCCTCGCGGCTGCGGGTATTGTAATCCCACTATGAAGAGATTCCTGACACTGGTGCTGTTCCTCATGTTGTTGCTGCCAGGCATGACTCTCGTCGCCTGTGAGGAGGAGGAACAGGCGACGCCGACGCCGCTGGCCACTGCAACTGCCGCCCCTGAAGCAACCTCCACACCAACGGTCAGTCCAACGGCTGCGACGACGACCGCGCCTCAAGCGACAGCACCCCCAGGAGCTACGCCTGAGGCAACCCCCACACCAGCCATCACCGCTACACTAGAAGCCACGCTCAGCCCAACCTCAGGCCGAGTCCAGGCCCTTGTGATCCGCGTGATCGACGGCGACACCATCGAGATCGAGGGCGGGCTGAAAGTGCGCTACATCGGCATCGACACGCCAGAGACGGTGCACCCCAGCAAGCCCGTCGAGTGCTACGGCCAAGAGGCCAGCGCTCGCAACAAACAACTGGTCGAGGGCAAGGTGGTGGAATTGGAGAAGGATGTGTCCGAGACCGACCGCTATGACCGATTGCTCCGGTACGTCTACGTGGACGGCCAGATGGTCAACGAGCTTCTTGTGCGTGGAGGCTACGCTCAGGTCTCTACCTACCCGCCAGATGTGAAGTACGTTGACCTGCTCCTCGCTGCCCAGCAGGAGGCACAGGGTGCCAACCGAGGCCTGTGGGGCGCATGCGTGGCCCAACCCTCGTCAACTGAGGAGGCGGCCCCGCAAGGTGGAGGTTTCACTGTTCCTCCATGCGCAGCAACCGACTGCGACTGCAAAGACTTCACCAGCCATGCCCACGCCCAGTGGCTCTACGAGAACTATGACCCTGGCAACCGCCATCGCCTGGACGGGGACAATGACGGCATCGCCTGTGAGTCACTGCCGTGAGAGGCTGGCCTTCCCGGAGGCCCTGCCCGTCCTGCCGACTGACACTATGTCTGCATCGTGTGGGTCGTGGCGGCGATGGGGTGACTTCTTCCCTTGCCAGCCCTCGCGGCTGCGAGTAGGATGGGGCCGCTGAGATACTCACGCTATCCTCATGGCAGAACCCTCGCAGATGCTGGGGCATTAGTATTTCGCGGGCAAGTCAGTGCCGTGTTTCGAAAAGCATCGTCGCCATCCAAAACTTGCAAATTCACAGAGACTCACTCCTGCTATGCCACGTGTGAGTTGCTCGTAGTCCTGCTCCGCAATATGTACCAACTCGTTGAAACCTATCCCCTGCTTATGGCCAACGAGCCGCAAGCGAAGAATCAGATCAAACGCATCCAGAAATAGCCCAGGCAGATACTCGTCGTCTTGCACAGGCTCGCCTTGGTGGAACAATGCATTGCGAGCCCGTATGACGCGAGCGAGGTCCCACCGTAGTTGCCGACATCGCTCAGTGAGTACCGTTGGCAGGGAGTTGAGCTCTCGCAGAATCTCGTTGCGCCGGTATTTCAGTAGTTCGTCCCACTCGCACCGACTGACTAAGGCGCGCCATTTTTCGTCGTCAGAGATGAGGGCATAGGCTCGTTCAGGGCGCTTTTCGTCTATAAGAGCGCCGTTTCCGCTCAAGGCGAAGGAGGGCTTCAACGCGTACTCCAGTAGGTAGTGATAGTGGGTTCTAAACCAGTCCAGGGCCATGAGGATCGAGGACTTCTCCACAAATAGCCGAGGTGGGCGGTATCGAGCCTCGGCACCGATCGCCTTATAGTCGTCGAACGCCAACTCTACCCCCGCGGCGAAATCCGCGAGCGCATCGTCCATGTTCCCAAGCTTGGCGTCTCTTCTTGAATTTGAGTAGTGCCGCACGAAGGCTTCCAACGCGCCGGTTGCGTTGCATGCTCGGTGGAGCTCTGCGGCGCTGGATGGGGCATAACGCCCTCTGAACCGAAGGCGACCTTTCTCCAGACGAATTGCGTAGCCCTTCGGCCTCGGTGACTCACTGGCATCGTCCACAAAGGCCCACTCGTCATCGACTTGGATCGCTCGTCCGCTCAACGAAGTTGCACCGACGAGAGCGCAGTAGTACCGATATCTTTCCATCGCCTTCATCACTGCGCTGTACGCGTCGCGAGCCGACGTTGTCACCAACAAGAAGTAAGGGTTGGTTTCTTGGCAGTGTTCGTAGTGGGATCGCCAAGCAGCACAGCCTTTGGCGGAGCTACGGATTCTCTCGGGAAGAGATTGCCACCTCGTAATCTCTATCCCCAGACTTCGTTCAGGCGGAGGAAGTCCTGTGCGAGTAAGCCGAATAGCCACCAAGATATCTCTATTGACCGCATTATTGAGCCACCACTCCCGCAATGAAAGGAGTCGGTCTTGGAACTGCTCTCCCGGCCCAGGAAGCATTAGCTTGTAGGCATGAAAGAGAAAAGCATGATGAAACCCGAGCGCCGATGCCGATGCGGCAAGGCATTCGACTCCCTCGATCGGGCTAGCTATCAGCGCCCGACAATCTATCTCCGCGAGATCTCTCACTGCGGGACATACCGATAGCTCCTCGTCCATTAGATCCGTATGGAAATCGTGACGGTTGTAGCACGCTCGCTCCGACTGCACCTCTTGGCGTGGGATTGGGCGGCATCTGACGCCGGTGATCGCGTCGCGGTCGAAAAGTTCCACCCAGCGCTGAACTACTAACCGCTGCTGAGGCATCAGTCGAAGCAGATTCGCGTGCTTATTACGTTCCTCTTCAAGCCGTCTCATGTGTCTCCCCCCTCTCGATCGCTGCGTGTCGACACTACGCCTGATCCCAGGCGCCACACTTGACGCGTGCCCTGCGGATCCTTTGCGGATGGCTTGCGGTTCCCTTGCGCGGGCTCAGTGAACCCACCCTGCTCTTCAGATCCTCCCCATCGACTCTGCCCGCCCTCCTGCTGGGCAATTGCCCTCGTGTGGGTCGTGGTGGCGCTGCAGGCAACAGGCCACGTGGGGTCGGCAGCGCACAACCTCGGGTGTGATGATAACTCCTCTTGATGAACCTAGCCTTTCCAGCCCCTCTCTCCTCCAAAATGACCGCACACTAAGTGTGGATAGTGCGTGATGACCAGCGGCGGTGAACCAGGCCTGCAAGTTCGGTCCGACCCTCAGCTTCAGATAACGAAGATTACCCGACCTGCGAAGGTGCCCAGGGGTTCTGCAGACCCAACCAGGCCTACAGAAGTCTCTCTTGCTGAGTCTTGGGAGCGACCTTACGAGCGGGTGCTGACCAGTTCGGTTCAGGAATATCCTCGAAACCGGGTTCAAGCTTTGCGTTCGGGAACCAGAAGGCCGACGTGCGAACGTAGGTTCCCGCGAAAGGCCCCTCAGCGTCGACGTCGCAGGAGATCCACCTTCGGCGGGATGCCTCGGCAGCCGCGCCACTAGCATTGCTGCCAGAGAACGGATCGCAGACGAGGTCGCCTGGCTCAGTCAGGAACTCGATGAAGAATGCAGGCAGTCCCGTCGGGAAGCGCGCGGGATGAGGCTTCAAGCCGTGCTTCCGGCACTCGTCGATATACGGACCACGCGATGCAGTGTTTGCGATCGCTAGTATGTTGTCGAACGCCGATTCGAATGGTTGTCCAACTAACTCGGCTGGCTCCTCCGCATCCTCGTCGGTAAACCCCAACAAGTTCGACGGAATTGATCCACCGCGGTCGTTCATAAATTTTGCGCTGATGTTCCAGTTGGAGGGCCGCCTTCGAACTTGATACCCACTCCGTAAGAGCGACTGCATCGACTTGGAGTACCGGCGCAGTACCCGACTGTTATCTGCCTTCGTGTTCGATGCATCTTTGGCGAACCACAAGACGAGGTTGACTGAATCTTTTAAGCGTAACGGCTGGACATTCACCCACTGTACCGGACTCGGTAGCTTGGCGGGATTGAACCAGTAGAAGTCTTGGCACAGCTCGAAGTGCCTACCCAGCATTACGGCCAGCTCGAAGTGGTACGTGGAGCGTCTCGGCTCGCCAGGCAGGTAGGCTCCCCCCACGTCCACAACCAGGGAACCCGTGTCCGCGAGGACACGGCTGAACACGGGCACGAAGGTTTCGAACCACGAGAGGTACTCATCCGCGGCCTTGTTTCCGTAGTCTTTCTGTCGGGTCAGAGCGAACGGTGGCGATGTGAAGATCAGGTCAACAGAGTCAGGGGAAACGTCTTCGGAGTCAAGGAGACTTCGAGAATCTCCTTGGTACGCCTTTCCCAGGTCAGTGGAATACACAAGACGGTGCGCCATGATCTCCGAGCTCACGATCGTACCCTTTGTAGCCGACGGTCCATCACGTTTTCCGGTACAACGAAGCCATGCCCGCCTGCAGCCTCGAAAAGGTAGCCAGCCAGATATTCGAGTCGCATTGCAATGACCTGTTCGACCTCATCTTCGGCCAGCCGGCGCGCTCGTGCAGCTACCTCATTGAAGTACGCGTTCTCCATTAACGTAAAGGGCACCTGACACGATGATGACGCTCCTACCCGCAGGTGCTGCACCGCATCCCAGGCGACCACGACTTCCATCCCAGCGGGCGGTTGATTGCCCGCAGCTCGCCCCGACTGGTCGACGCGCTCATCGTAGTAGCCGAGCAGGACGGTCGTGCCCCTACCGAACTCCAAGGTTCGCTTGTCGGGCAGCATCGTCTGAATTCGGTACTCATCCTGGCTCCTCGTGCGGCCCCCATGTCCAATCGTCCACATGTAGACGCGGTAGTCCCTCGGGGTTCGCTCGGCGCTCCCCACGCTGATTAGCCACGGGAGACGCCCGCGAGGTCCGGAAAACTCCGCCCGTCCCACTCGGGCGCCGCCTTGAAAGAGTCCTTTGGCGAGGCGATCCGCCAGCGCTGTCTTTGAGAGGCCGGGCATCCGTGATCCACCCTCAAGTCTTTGGGTCTATCCCTCTTCGGGCATGAGTACGGCCGAGAGCTCCGCATGCTCGTCGACGAGCCTGGCTTTCAGATATCCGAGTCCAGCTGCCGCTCGTCGTTCGGTGACCGCATAGGGTCGCTCGACCTGCTCGCTCGAGAGGGCTAGAACCATCCGACGCAGCTTTCCGTCTTGGTCGAGTGTGCCAACGTTCCACTTCGTCGTCACGCCAACCATCTCTTCAGTTCCGGCGATCAGATCGTTTGCGAACGCGAGGCTGATGGCGACAAGATAGGCGTCCATCTCCTCCTTGAACCAGTCAGTCTGCATGATGGACTCTAGAAGTGCTGCACCCTCCGGTGTGACCCCAAGAGTCCGCTTGTCTTGCCTACCTGCTGCCATCTCCCTACCTCAATGAATGCGCTCGATCCGCGACCGCGTGGGGCCGCCGTCTCGCATCAGGCGGTACTGCCGTCCGATCTTCCCCTCCAAGTGAACGAGGTCGCGTTCGATATCCATTTCGCCAGACTGGACGAGCAAGATAACCTGCGAGCTCATGGAGGGAACGAATTGCAGGATGTTAGCCCGGTGACCAACGTCCAAGCGACCAAATGGGGTGTCCATGACTACCGGGCCTTCCTGAACCGCCGAACGGTTGAGTGCGCCGATTAGAGACAACGCCACCACCTGTTCGGCACCGGCTGATCTTTCGGTGATCACGCGTTCGTCTTCATCAACGATTTCCAGCCCGTATCGCTCATTGATCCTCAAGCGGGCGTACGCCGACTCAGTCGTGAGCTGGCGAAAGATGTCGGTGCCTTTTTCCTCTACTTCGAGTTTAAGCTGTTCCCTGAAATCATTGATGGCATCCTCGAACACCGAGGCGAGTGTGTCATAGATCTTCGATTCAGTCGCGATCCTCCGATCGGCCTCGGGCAGTCTTATCATCTGCTGCGTAATCCGCAACAGGGCCGACCGCTTAGTTTCTTGAGTGCGCTCCCTGTCCTCAATTGAGCGTTGCAGCTGGTGAAGCTCTCCCACTACCTGGTCGTACCGTCCCTGAATTTCGCGAACCTCCGCTCGGTCGTACCCACGGAGTCTCTCGTTTACCTCTTCAAGCGAGCCACGGCGACGCCTGATCTCCAGCTGCTGCCTTCGAAGTGTGCGTTCCTTCTCTCTAACAGCTACAAGGCGAGAAGAGCTAGTGAACGCGCGAATTTCGCTAAGTCGCGCACGCTCGGCTGACACATCGATAGAGCTCCCCTCAATCTCGTTGAGCTGCTGCTGCAACTCGCCTAGCGTCCCCTCAGCGCCCTTCCGGATCTCGCCGCCGACAGGCTGCCGGCAGACTGGGCAGGTGTCTCGCTCGATGAGCGCCTGCATCTGCGTAATACTCTGCCGAAGGGCCGCCGCTTCACGTTCGGTCTCGCGCGCGTTGCCGATCATCTCCTCGAGCTGGCTCGCTATCTGGGCGGCACGTGCGGACACAGGCTCCCACCAGGCGGAACTGAGCGATTCCCTGATCTCGTCTCTGAGGGAGGCGCACTCTCGCTTCGCTTCATCGATTTCCCCCATGAGATCCTCCGAGCGCTGCACGTCACCCTGAATTTCAGCGAATCTGGCCCGCCTTTCGGAGAGAGTTTCGCGTTCGTCCTCGAACTTACTACGAAGCTCTATCATGCGCTCGAGGTCGCCCTCGATAGAGTCGAGCTCGTTTTGCAGCTCCTCGACCTGAGCTACGAGTTTAGCGTGCTTGGTCTGGTGGCGAAGAGCGAGCATCTGGCGGCGTTCTGCGCTGGAGTGGAGAGCGTCAATGTCTCGCGCTGCCTGCCTGAGTGCCGGAAGGCCAAGGATGCGCTCGATTGCCTGCTTGACGATGTGCGTGCTGCGGGTAGGTTCAGTCACGAGCACTTCATACTGAGCAAGCATCTCGCCGTCGAACAGGAAGAACCTGGACACGTCCGAGTGCAGGATTGTCCCGATTTCTTCCGCAATGTCGCGCTCCGCTACGAAATGCCCATCACGCTGCAGGCTGACCTGCTGCTGGAGATCGCTATCCCACCGGGGACGCCCTTCGGGAATCAAGGACTGAACATGTCTCTCGATCTCGTATTGGTGCCCCTGGTGTGAGAAGTTCAGGGTCACAGTCATGAAAGTCTCACCTGCATCAAGCGCATCGTAGCTCATCAACCGGGGGGTCGCCTTCCTCTCCCCCGTCGGGCCAAGTGCTTCATCGTAGAGGGCCCACCGAATCGAATTCAGCAAACAAGTCTTGCCGCGCATGTTCTCGCCGTGAATCACTACGACTGGGGCATCAGACGCAACCGACAGATCTATCTCGTGCCTGCGGTAGAAAGGGCCAAAGTTGACGAGCGTTAGCTTGTCTATGAGCATGTCGACTCACCCAGCCCGCGGGACTCAATCGCAATCTCGACGGTGTCCCGGACTCTCCTCTGAAAGTCATTGCGGTAGTCGTCGAATTGATGCCTCCAAGCGAGGTCGAACACTGCCCTTGCAAGTTCGTCTGACAACAGCTCGCGCGCTTGGCTGTCGTCGACCCTTTCCCTCAGTCGCGCGAGGTGCACCAAAAGAACTTCCAGCGCACGGTCCTTGGTTCGAGGAGTAGATCGCCTCTCAGTCATCGCGCTCATCCTCGAAGTCACCCACGGCGTCGTCGATATTCCCGAGGCCAGCCTCCATCGCTATTCGACGAAGCTCGTGATGCACCGCTCGGTTTTGAGCGTGTCGGGCGAACTCTGTTGCACGAGCCATCTCTACTCGGAGGATGGGCAGGCGATCGACCTCATCGGCCGCATCCGAAGCGGGAACGACCAACGCATCGTGAACCGTCGCACTGTATTTCCCCGGTGCACGGCGTAGTACGCGCCCCCTGCGCTGAATGAACTCGCGGGGGTTTGAGGATGACGCGAGAATCAGAGCGCGATTCACTGATGGGATGTCAACGCCCTCGTCAAGGCACCTAATCGCCACGAGCACCCCGCCTCGGCGTTCGAAGTACTCAAGGGTCTCGGCGTGGGCACCCTCCATCTCGGAGCGGTACTCGTACGTCGGCAACTCGGCATCGCGAAGCGTACCTAGTACGGACTCGAGCTGCTCTCCATAGTCACAATACACCAGCCAGCGGTCTCCTTCGCGATAGTGCGAGGTCAAGATATCACGAGCCAAGTCCACCTTGCAAGCTCCGCGTTTCAGGATTGCTGCGCGCTGGATGAGCATCATGCGAAACTGATTGGTCTGGATCTTGCGCCCAGCGCCGTTCTCGGGAAGGCGGGCGTATGTCCGCTGAATGCGGGTGGTCATCACGTCCCAGCGCTCCTGTTCCGCCTCCGTAAGCGAGACCATGTGCACGTAGTAGTCGTACGGCACTAACCGGCCGGCGAGAATCGCGTCAGAGATGCCAAACTCCGGCTCCAGGATTGGCCCGAAGTAGTCGAGGATTGCGGCAGTCCCCTCAGGGTCGCCGTAGCGCTCCGGTGTCGCACCAAGTCCCAGTCGGGCTCCGGCTCGGAGGCACAGTATGGATCGACGCTGGGGACTCCCTATGCGGTGTACCTCGTCAGCCACCACGAGCAGGTGATCCCCGTCGACGACCCGCTCCAGGAATCTCGGCGTACAGCCGGATTGCATGGTGGCTATCACGACACGGGCTGAAAGGTAAGCGGCCTCGCGGGTGAAGTCGGGCAGGTCGCGTTCCCAGCCTTTGCTTGAGTCCGACCCGCCGACGGTCAGGAATTCCGAGTCGATGTCGCGGAGTTCTGATTGTGCGACCGACAACCACTGAGCCGAGAGTAGGTCACTCGGGACGAAGACGATCGCCGGGCGCCCGGGTCGAATCCATCTGCGAATAGCCTCAAGCGCCGTTAGCGTCTTGCCTGCTCCCGTCGCGTGCTTGACAATGCCGCGATGCCCTGCCTCCTCCCAGTTCGCGACCGCGGCCGTCTGGTGTGCCATCAGAGGAGTGGGTTCGTACCGAGCGTGAGCTGGTCGTGCCGAAGTCGAGACTAGCACGCGTGCTCGCTCGATCGCGGCAGAGGTGCCGGCTTCGTTACGGTGGGCTATCAGCTCGGCTCGAGGCACATCAGGAAACTCGCGTACTTCGAGGCGTGGCTCGCGCCCGCACCACAGTGAATCGAAGTATTCTGCCAACTGGGCGACCCGCTCGGCATCCACCTCACCTCCCCAAGAAGTGAACACCATGAAGGACTCGTGGTTCCACTCGGGCAGGACGGCGGCAGCCGTCTCATTGGCCGACCCGGTAAAGGCGATCTTCAGTCCATCGGTAGACTCAAAGGTCCCTACCTTACTGTGGAATATCCCAGCGCTGCCGGAGCGATAGGCGATCCTGATGTCCAGCACGCCCGCTGCGAGAAGAGTGGCGAGCAGTTCCACGGCGGCGCACCCGAACGGCTGCTGAACGAGGGTCCGGATGTCGCTGACTAGCATCTCGCCGATTCGTCTTTGCTGGTCGAGGCCACGCTCAATGCCCGCAATGTCCTCTTCAGATAGACAAGGAGAGCAGATTAATCGCATTTGGCCGCCGCGCTCGACGAAGTCCGCCAGAGCAACACCCAGGACGGCGTAGATCGTGCTGCTGAAGAACCCGACCGCGCGGTCGTACCTGACTGCGGCGCGGAGGCAGGGACTGTAGAAGTCGTTGACGATGTCGTCGCGCCCGCTGGTGTACCAGGACTGGAGGTCAATGTCACGAAGGCTCGGCGCCATTGTCGTGCCTCCTCGGTTCCCCGCTTGTCTGCTCTCTTGAGCCAGTCAATGGCCGGATGAGCCCCTTCTTGAATCGCCGATGCCTGTTTGCTGGGGAATGATAGCACATCGCGTCAACACGGATCGAGGTCGTAGATGACTCCAACGTCAATGCACAGCCCACGGCTCCCGACTACGCTTCCATCGTTCCAAGACCATCACGGAGTGCGTCGAAAAGCGCCGCCCAATGGAGGTTGGGTCCCCTCCAGCACACAGTGATCCCCGATAGTGCTGGGATACGCAGTCTCACCAATGGTGCCACAGGCCACACCATCAGGTCATAGTGTTTGACCGTGATGGGTGGCATCCGAATACGACCGACTCACTCTCAGGCTCGCACAACATCCGATGCAGGAACTAGGCGCCTGCCAGGTTCCCTCGTGCGATCTTCGGTGGTCGGAGAGAGCCTGCCCGCGGAGCAGGCGATCGCTCAGGGGCATGCAACCTCCATTTCGTGGCGTGTCTCCATAGCGGCAATACCTGCGTCAGCGTGCGGTGGCCCGCTTGCGCTTGGGTCCATGGTACAATAAGCGCAGGGTAGGAGAAGCCCCCCACCGTGTGAGGCTAGCTCCTTCTCCATGTCATGCTCAGTATGTGCGCACGCCTACTTAGGGAGACCGACCAATGCCTAAGGTGACTTTCTTCCCCCTTGGGAACGCCGATTGCTTCCGCATCGATCTCGCTGGCGGTCAAAAGCTCCTCTTCGACTACGCAGCCGCCCGTGACCTGTCGGACGACCAAGACCGCAGGATCGACTTGCCGAAAGTGCTGCGCCAGGACCTGGAAGCGACCGGGCGGAAGAGCTACGATGTCGTCGCGATTACCCACCTCGACAAGGACCACTACGCTGGAGCGTCGGATTTCTTCTACCTAGAGCACGCCAAGAAGTACCAGGACGAAGACCGTATCAGGATCGACTGCCTCTGGGTGCCCGCTGCGGTCATCGTCGAGAAGGAACCGGACGATCCTGAGGCCCGGATCATCCAGGCCGAAGCGCGGCACCGTCTCCACGAAGGTAAGGGGATCCGGATCTTCTCGCGGCCGGACGCGCTAAAGGACTGGCTCGCCGAGCAGGCTCTGTCCGTGGAGGACCGGTCCCACCTGATCACCGACGCCGGTCGGCTCGTCCCTGAATTCACGATAAGCGAGCATGGGGCTGAGTTCTTCGTCCACTCACCATTCGCCACGCAACAAGACGACAGCACGGTCGTCGACCGAAACACGAATTCCATAGTGGTCCAAGCGGTGTTCAAATGCGGCGCGACCGAGACCAAGGCGATCCTGAGCGCCGATGCCGACCACGAGACCCTGACCGCCATGGTGGAAGTCACTAGGCACAAGAAGAACGAGTCCCGTCTGGAATGGGACGTCTTCAAGCTGCCCCATCACTGCAGCTACTTAGCCCTGGGGCCGGACAAGGGCAAAGACAAGACGGCGCCTATGCCGGAAGTCCAGTGGTTGTTCGAGGAACAAGGCCGGCAACGGGGCGTGATCGTGTCGCAGAGCTGGCCGATTCCCTCCACTGATGAGGTCCAGCCGCCGCACCGCCAGGCCGCGGCATACTACCGCGAGGTGGCTAACCAGCTCGACGGTGAGTTCAAGGTGACTATGGAGCACCCAGAGATCTCCGCGCCCGCTCCGCTTATGATCTCGATCTGCGACTTCGGCGCCACGATTGAGAAGCAGGTGATCCCCGCCGCCACAGTGATCACAGGAAGACGGGCTCCGCGGGCTGGATAGGGTGGTAGAAGCAGACTCTCTTCCGGCTCCAGGAGATCCTGCATCCCCCGATGGCCTCACCGTCGCCAAAGCGCGCGAGATGGTCCGTTTGCTTACCTCTGGGGCACATTCCTATGCGCGATTCATCGAGACCCGAAGCAACGCCACAGCGGAGATAGTCGTGCTGGAGGTGGACGTCGAGGTGCCCCAACACCGCGTCCACGGCATCCGGCGCACAGAGCGACTCGCCGCTGTCTTCGATCGGGAGGACAAGCTCCTCCCCGAACTATTAGCGCTCCGGTCGGACTTCCCGCTCACTCCGCATCTCAATCTCCGCTCGTCCGAGCTTCCTCGGAGCCTTTGCCTGTACGACCGTCCTTACGAGGAGTTGAAGCTGGAATGGACGGCTTTCGCCTTCGTGGAGCGGATTCGGACTTGGCTGGCGCGGACCGCCAAAGGTCTTCTCCATGAGCAGGATCAGCCTCTCGAGCCGCTCCTCATGGATCCGGCGGAGGATCTCATCCTCCCAGCGAACCTGTTTGAAACGGAGCAGTTGGCGGATTCGGAACCGCTGAAGGTGCGCGCCATTCAGATTGCACCCCAGAAGTGGACGTACATCGCCGAGCACTGGCCGGAGTCGGCCGGAGGCCCGAAAGAGGGATCGCGCTTCATAGCGACTGCAGTAACGTGTGCGCCTCAGCCACATGGCGTTATCCGCAGGGCCCCCGACAACCTGTCAGATCTTCACGACTTCATGTTGACCTCAGGCGGCGACCTGCTTGGCACACTGCGAGGGCGTCTCTTGGACTGGGTGAAGTCGGGCGAACGGTTCCAGCAGATGCGGGATGACCACCTGATCATCATTGCCCGTCTGCCCAAGACGCGGGCGCCAGGAGCCCCTGTGGAGACGACCGAGCTCCGGGCATTCGTTGCCACCTCGCACACTGTCGGCGAAATCGGCGAGGCCATCGGCATCTGGGACATCAAAGATGGCACGCCAGGGCTTCTACTTCCGCCAGATGACACCAGGCGAGGGGCGGAGGTGAAGCTCGTAATGGTGAATCCCAGACCCGTGCTTTCCCGTTCACTCGCGGCCCATCTCAACGGCCTCGACGAGGTGGATCGGATTACTATCACGGCTATCGGGCTGGGCGCGCTAGGGTCGCAGGTTTTCACGAATTTGGTGAGGGCCGCATTCGGCCAGTGGACGATCATCGACGGCGACATCCTGCTACCGCACAACCTTGCCCGGCACGCTCTGGACGGATTCGCCGTTGGCTTTCCCAAAGCTGATACCATGGCGCAAGTAGCCAACTGCGCTATCTGTGGGGAAGAAATCGCTCGACCAATCGTCGCCGACGTGCTGAGACCTGGCGATCAAAATGAGCGGGTACGCCTTGCGTTCCAGGAAGCCGAAGTGATCCTGGACACGTCGACCTCGATTGCTGTCGCCAGGCATCTGGCTTCGGATATCGAGTCCGCGGCGCGGCGCGTCTCCCTCTTTCTCAACCCCTCCGGGACTGGCCTTACCCTCCTGGCTGAAGACTCACAGCGACGAGTTCCCCTCGACATGCTCGAGATGCAATTCTACCGCGAATTGACCGCGAACCCGGCACTTGCGGGATTCATGAAACGCAGCGACGACGGGATTCGCGCCGGGCAGTCGTGCCGCGACATCACAGCTCGCATTCCGCAGGACGTAGTTGCGCTGCAGGCGGCGATTGGCAGCCGTGCGCTACGCAGGGCCGTGCGGTCTGACGACGCCACGCTCTCTGTCTGGCGGATCGATGAGGATAGTCTTACGGTCAACACCGTCCACGTCGCACCCAGTGAAATCAGCACGGAGCGGATCGGTGGGTGGATGGTGTGTACGGACGCGACGCTCCTGGACAAACTGGCGACGCTGAGGAGCGGCAAGCTACCGAACGAGACCGGCGGTGTCCTAGTGGGGGCCTTCGACATGCAGCGAAAGATCGTCTATGTCATCGACACAATCCCTTCTCCGCCGGACAGTCAGGAATGGCCGACGCTCTACATCCGGGGGTGTCAAGGGCTCAGTAAGGGCGTCCAAGAGATGAACGAGGCGACCGACGGAATGCTCCAGTACGTCGGTGAGTGGCACTCCCATCCGGAGGGCCATGACGCCTGTCCTAGCTCCGATGATCTCACGGTGCTCGACTGGGTAACCAAGTGGATGGATACCGCTGGTCTTCCGGGGCTGCTGGCGATCGCCGCTCAGGGGAGACAGGTGCAATTCCTCCTCGGGGGCCCCGCCATCACTAAGGAGGAAGTCTTTGATGGCTCCGATGCTGGATCTGCTCAGACTAGCGGATAGCCATGGCAAGTCCTGTGTGCTAGCGCCGCTGCACAATCTAGCGGGGACCAGCATGTTCATGACGGCCAACAGCGTGGACTCGGCAGGAGTCCAATGACTTCGAGATTCAGCTTCTACGACTTCCTTGGATACATCATCCCGGGGGCGATCCTGCTGCTTGCAGTTATCTACTGGGCAGAGTCTGTACTTGAATTCGATCTAGTGACTGTCGACTCGATCTCGGGTGTCGGGCAGACGACCCTCTTTCTTATCGTTGCGTACCTGGTGGGGCACCTCATGCAGGCCTTTGGCCGGCGGTTTGAGGTGAGGGAGACAGAAAGGTGGGGTGGCTACTTCTCGGTGCAATTCCTGCGGCCGGATGACACCTTCTACACCGATGACTTCAAGGGGAAGCTGTTAGATGCTATCCATACCACCTTCGGTCTGGCGCCTTTGGCGGATCCACCCGATGACGAAGCTCGGGACAGAAGACTCCAGGAGATGTTCGCCATCTGTTACACCTATGTAATTCAACGCGGGATAGCTCAGCACGCTGAAGTCCACAATGCGACGTATGGCTTTTTCCGTGGCTCCCTCGTGCTTTGGCTTTCGGTTATCGTCCTCTTCTTCCTTGCTGAGTTGCGACACGCTTCAGTTGCCGTGGCTTCAGCCCTTGACTATAATCAAACTCCCATCGATGACGTGAAGTGGCACCTCGTGATCGCCGGAGTGGCCGTCCTTTTGGCGACTTTCACATTGCCGTTGCTACGAGACCGTTTTGCCCACTTCGGCCGGCGCTTCGTCGACGCTGTTTACCGGAGTTTCTACGCGTTCGTTAGCAGCGGCGGCATGGCTCACCAGCCATAGTGTTTCACCCACCCACACCCCCTCAGTGTTGGCCTAACCTCCCCCAAATGTAGGCTCCGCTAGACACGCAGCCACTGCAGTGCCTACAATTGCCTCCAGGGCATGCCGAGTATGGTCGACTCCTTCGTGCCGTGACGTAGCCGCCCGCTCGGTCTGCGTCTGTGGATTGAAACATGGGGACATCCATCCGCTCGCAGTTGTTCCGGGTCTTCGACACAGAAACCACTGGGTTGAACCCAAGAACCGATGCCGTTGTTGAACTCGCCTGGGCGATCATGCGGGGCGACGGAACGG
>Ga0209979_1003119_pt1 | contig 14984 bp, 15 predicted proteins | sample AnhtaG_FD_183114 | JGI IMG/M metagenome (GOLD analysis project Ga0209979, IMG submission 183114) | Deep subsurface microbial communities from Anholt, Denmark to uncover new lineages of life (NeLLi) - Anholt_01485 metaG (SPAdes) (version 2) | ecosystem: Environmental > Aquatic > Marine > Oceanic...
TCTACCAGATTAATCCTTTTGGCAAGGGATAAAAGAGCAGCAAGAAGGCCAAAGTTAAGATGCTCTACTTCTTTAGGCTCTACTCTTTTAGGATACTCAGAGAGTATCCTAACAACCCTTTCCACAGGACCGAGATAGGTTTGATTTACAATTCTGGGTTTACCATTAACTCTCTTTGATTCAACCACATAGTAGTAGAGCCTTTTGCCCTTTTTCTTCTTGATAAGAGAGGCCATGATTATCCCCTGGGGTAATACTAATTATAGTATATCACAGCCTCAAAATTTGTCAAGGGGCAACATTAAGATAATAAGTTCTAATCAATATATTGGGTAATACAAATTGAATGCCTAAAACAGGCAACTCATGCACTTTTCAAAGAACAAAGCCTTGTATTGGCGAAAGTCAGGATATAGTCTTGGCGAGGTTCAGCAAAATAGGGAGGTGGTTATTTTTCTTTTTTCTAATTCTCTCTTCCTACAATTATTTTTCCTTTCAGAAATAATCACGTCCTTATTTTCTTCCATCCCCATTTTCTTACTTTAGTAAGAGATGATGATTTTGATTTTGTAAAACATGCAGAGTACTACCTAAGAGGAATAGAGCCAACGATGGACAACCATAAGAAAAGAGGAAAAAAGGGAGAAAGAAGGTAAGAGTATGTGGGGTTAAATGAACATTACCTAGGAAAATATTCTAAGGAAGGAAGAGAAAAAGGATCTGGACAAGGTAAACGCCGTCGTTGTCTATGATAAGGATAGAAAGGGGAGGAAAAGAAGAATGATCTATGTTACCAGTTTAGATGCCGAAGGCGATCCCTTTAAAATCTACAGGCTCTACAAAGAAAGATAGACCATTGAGAATCAAGGAATAAGGCATCTCTCCCAAAGATGGAACTTAAGAGATTTAGCTGGAAGAAGCCTAAATTCCCTAGAGGATAAGGATCTGGATCATTCTTATGTTCTACAATGCGGTAAAGATCTTAGAGATGAAATATGAAGAGAAGATGGAGAAATTAAAGGATAAGATGAGAGAAAAGGGGGAAAGAGCCTATCTTTCCGGATCTGCTCTAATAGTCTATGGAAGGAATAGATATTATGGTATCTTTAGTGGAGTTAGATATGGTGATCTGATAGCTAAACGTGCTGCTAAATCTACCGCTAAGGAGAAAGACAGAGAAATCGTCAAGGAACTGGAGAAAATGTTAGCTGAAAAGCTATCAAAGAAGAAAATAACCGAGTTCATACGGAGACTACAGGAAGAGTGTAGTTTCCCTGTACTCCGCTACCAAACTTAAGGGATTATTTCGCCCATCATACGAAAGATGTTGTTTTTTCTTGCCATTCGCTCCCAGCTGCCCAATACAGAATAAATCCTTTTCCATCCTTGCCATTTTCCAATCAAAAAGCCCTTGATCTTTTTTGAGATACTGCTTGTTTATCTTAAGATTTCAGAATCCCTCTTCATAATTACCTTACATTTCTTCCTTAACAACTCTTCCTTCTAGACTATTATCGTATATTGAGTACGAGAGAATGAAAGATCTTGGGTCTATATCTATCAAAGAAAAGATTCTCATAGTCTGCGAGGTAATAGCCGGGGAAAAGATTCAGAGAGTAGCTAGAAGGCACGGGGAAAGTAGACCTTCTATTTATACTTGGACTCAGAAAGCTTTAGATACCCTGGAGCAAGTACTAAAATCAGAGAAAAGGGGATCTAAGTTCCAGAAAAGGTAAAGCCGATGCAAAAGATAAGTCATTGAAGAACAAAAAGAGAAGATAGAGGAGTTAAACGATATCATCAGCGAGAAAGAGAGACAGATTAAAAAATTAAGAGAGAAGCTAAATCTTCAGAAAAATAGCCTTGCCCGTCCTTCAAAGTGTCCCCATTGCGGATTCCAGAAGATTTACAAAAATGGCACCTATAAGATAAAGCCAGAAAGATTCTTTGAGCAGTTTAAAAAAGACAAAGAAATAGAGATAATGATCCAGGAGTTCATCTGTCCTTACTATAAAAGCTCTGTTTATACGGAAGAGAAAAATAATTCTTTTTTAATGCCACTCTGTCATGGGATTTACCCCCCAAAGGAATTCTCAGACTAAAACAAACTTCTCATAGTGTAAAATAATTACGAGTTTTTAGGAGTGCATTCATGGTAGAGTACATAACATCTTTTTATTTCTCCTGAAAAATCCCTTAGGGCCTAAGTTTACTTTCAATTTTTCTGCTGCAAGGATACAGGGGCGTGTCTCGCCATTCGATCAGGTAACCGAAGCTGGGGGGGTGCAAAAGATGAGATACATAGGTAACACCCAGGTGCTATAATATACCCTCGGAAAGGAGGTAAAGAATGAAGGGTATATACGCTGGGTGTCCTATGCGAATCACTCATGTTTTTCCAAGAGGTGCGAAGCGCCTAGCCCGGATCCCTAAGCTTTCTAGAGAGACAACAGTAAGGCTTCGTTGGTTTGATTATTACCACAAGACCAAGAATGCAGCCTTGACCTGCAGGTACTTTGGCATCTCCAGAAAGACTTTCTATAAGTGGAAGAAAAGATACAATAGATGGGACCTTACTACTCTCGAGACGAGGTCTCGTGCTCCCAGGAGAAGAAGAAAGAGAATGATTCCTTTTGAGAAAGAGCTGAGGATTAAGGCTCTCAGGAAGAAGTACATCAGATATGGGAAAGAAAAGCTTAAAGTACTCTATGAGAAGATCTATTCAGACAAAGTAACCTGCTGGCAGATTCAAAAGACAATAGAGAAATATAACCTGTACTACCATCCAGTCAGGAATGAGAAACTGAGGAAGAGAAGGAAGCTCTCACAGAAGAAAAAGAGAGTTACTGAGCTTAAGAATAAGATAATAACCGGGTTCTTCTTTCAGGTTGATACTATAAGCCTCTTTCGCAGTGGCCTCAAAAGATATATCTTTACCGCAATTGATAAGACATCCAAATTAGCTTTTTCCAGAATGTACAAAGGAGCCACCTCTTTTAATGCTAGAGATTTCCCTTACAGACTTATCTATTTAGTGAATACTAAGATAAAGATCATCCAAACTGACAATGGCTCAGAATTTGCTAAACTGTTTGAGGAGGCATGCACCAAGCTTAAAATTCCTCACTACTTTTCCAGAGTAAAGACGCCCAAGGACAATGCCATAAATGAGAGGTTTAACAGAACCTTAAAAGAAGAGTTCATACAGCTCGGTAATTTTACACCTGATCCTCTTTTGTTTAACCAAAGATTAACTGAATGGCTCATTGAATATGACTTCAATCGTCCCCATCAATCCCTGGATTATCTTTCTCCCATAGAGTACCTTAATAATTATCAAAAAGTGTTACCTATGTCGCCATCGAGTACATGGGGTTGACAAATATTTCGGATATAGTATAATAAGTAAGAGATACGATATCTCAAACCAAAAATGAACAACTATACTGAACCTACTGTGCGCCGCTACAAAATAGCGGATCAGGTTTACGATATGCTGAAATCCCAGATTTTGAAGGGTACAGTTGCCCCGGGAGAGGAAATCTCGCCGGATCAACTTGCCAAGAGATTAAATACCAGCAAAACACCAATTAGGGAGGCCTTACACAGACTCAAAGGTGAAGGACTAATCACGGATATAGAGAGAGGTAAAATCAGCGTTATAAGGCTGTCCCCTGAGGAAATTGCTCACCTTAGCGAGTTATACGCAGCCCTGCAGACACTTGCGCTCAGGTGGGGCTTTGAGCGTATATCCCGAGAAAAGCTCCGCAAGAATCTAGAAATGCTACAGAAAGCCAAGGAAGATCTAGAAAAAGGTCATCTTGAGCGTTTTCTTGAGGCAGATGTTATTTTACATGATCTCATTGTTGCTGCCGCTCATAACCGATGGCTAACCCGGATAGTTACGCACGTAAGAAGCTTTGTTGCGATAATGAGAAATATGTTCCCCTCGGTGGAACGATACAGAGAAGCCTGGCGTGATCATGTAGCCATCGTTGAGTCCATTCTAAAAGGGGATAGAGATTCGGCAATAAAAAATTTGAATCTGCACACAGAACACGTGAAGAATCGTCTGTTAGCTTCATTCCAGCAACAACCAGCAAACAAGAGGTGAAGATCTTTCCAACGGTGGACATGGAGGGAGCATCGAAAGCAATTAACTTTACACATCAGGTTAAACCTGATGGCTCAGGGTACTAGGAAGCGAGAAGGCATCTTATCGGCGATTTAATTGTAGAATTCAAGGCGGATAATCTCGCAGCAGCGCGCGAGTACTTCGTCGCAGCCTATCAGAGGCATGAGCGAAGATCTCTGGACACTACATGACGGAGATATGACTTCAAAACTGGAATTACACCCCAATTTTTTCTTTCAAAATGGAAGTTGCGAAATTCGGGATAAATATCAAAATAAAGAAATGAGGAGGTTCGTATGGCAGAAGTCAACATTTCCAAGATCACCAGAGATGTGTGGCTAAAAGAGACTTTCCCGGAGTGGGGTACATGGTTAAACGAAGACATTCAAGAGGAAATAGTCCCCCATGGGAAATTCGTGATGTGGTGGTTAGGATGTACGGGTCTATGGGTTAAGACTCCTGGGAACGCTAATTTTACAGTGGATTTTTGGGTAGGACGGGGGAGGTCGACAAAAAAGCAGCCGCCTTACGAAAAAAGAGAGGATTTTCAAATTAGCAGGATGACCGGTGGAAGGGATTTGCCACCTAATTTGCGGGCTATCCCCGTAGTTATAGATCCTTTTGCCATCAAGGAAATGGATGCAGCTATGTCTACTCATATTCATGATGACCACATTGATCCATATGTCACTGCTGCTGTCTTTCAAAATACCGATGCAATGTTCGTGGGGCCAAAGCTCTGTGTTGATTTATGGAAGGAATGGGGAGTTCCTGAGGGACGCACCAAAGCGATGGAGCCAGGTGAGACTTTCGAAATAAAAGACGTTAAAATTACAGCGGTGGAGTCATTTGATCGAACAGCGCTGATTACAGAACCTCCGTCCGGAGATCTCCGGGGGAAGCTTCCTCCGGATATGAATGAAAGGGCTGTAAATTACGTAATCCAAACGCCAGGTGGATCCATCTATCATAGCGGTGATTCCCATTTCTCAAATTACTACTTTAAACACGGTCGTGATTACGATATAGATGTGGCGTTCGCCTCATATGGAATAAATCCCCGTGGCAGCACCGATAAGATAACTGCGTCAGATTGCCTACGGATGGCTCAGAACCTAAGAGCAAAGGTTCTAATTCCATATCATTATGATTTGTGGTCAAACCAAGTTGCTAACCCGCATGAACTAGAGCTACTTTATGGGTTTAATAAACACAGGCTGAATTTTTTCCTCTATATCTGGAAAGTAGGTGGGAAATTCATTTATCCTGATGACAAGAATAAAAAACGGTATGAATATCCACAGGGCGGAGATGATTCTTTCACTGACGAACCAAACATACCGTTCCGGAGTTTTCTTTAGGAATGGATGTGCGAAAAGATATCACTTAAGCCAAATAAGCAGGCCTTTATTCAAATCAATCCGGTATCCAAGTCGAAGGGTACAGAGCTAAGGTGAGATACATCCATGTAATTGAATAGACCAATGAATCCATGTGGAGAGTGGCTTCCCAGGAGAGAAGTTTTATAACAAATAATAAAGACAGAAATTCAACCCATTTGATAAGCAGTAAAAATATTTAGGCAGCGATCGGAAAGGTGGAAAAATGTGATGAAGATAGAAAAAAGAATATTGTCAGAGCTTGAAATGGTTTACTCTGTTTCCACAAATAGACTCAAAGGTGAGATGTGTTTTATGGCGGCAACCGAAGGTCATGGTAAGTGCCTGCTTTTCTCTCCGCCGGATTGGAAGGTATCAACGATATGGGAGGGACCTGGTGGGACTATGAGCTTGATTCCGATACAAGAAAGAAATAGCTCGTTTCTTGCCATTCAGGGGTTTTTCCCCATTTTCCAAGCTGAAAATACGAGCATTGTTTATGTGCAACCTCCAGAAGTGGTTTCTAATCCATGGAAAGTGAAAAAAGTGATCGATTTGCCATTTGTGCATCGCATCGACATTGTAAAAGTAGATGGTTCACCATTTTTAGTTGCTTCGACACTTTGTGGAGGAAAAGAGTTTAAGGACGATTGGTCTAAGCCTGGTACGGTCTATGCTGGGCAGATCCCTGAAGCTTCCAATACCGGATGGTCCATTATTCCGATTTTAGAGGGTGTATCTAAAAACCATGGATTGCATGTGAAAAAGTTACAGGGACGTCAAGTTATTTTGGTTTCTGGAGCAGAAGGTGTTTTCATGCTCCAGGTTCCCGTGGAACCCGGAGCACCGTGGAACCATAAATGTCTGATCGATCATGAAGTAAGTGACATTTATGTTAGCGATATTGATGATGACGGAGACGATGAAATTATTACCATAGAACCATTTCATGGCAATCAAATTGTTATTTATAAAGTGATAGAAGGGAGATGGAAACCAGTACGGAGAGAAAGTACCAATTTTGGGCACGTGATATGGGCTGGGAAAATTTTAAATGAATCATGTATAATAGGGGGTGGAAGGGCCGGAGAAAAGGAACTGGTCTTGTTATATCCTCAAAAGGATATCACTCTACCCATGAAACACGTGATAATCGATGAGAATGTAGGACCAACTTCATTGGTTGTTGTGCATAAGACTAATTACGATGTAATCTGTTCTGCAAATCATGGAGTGGGAGAGGTTGCACTATATCAACTATCACACTAAATTTATTAACATTGATCATAAAGGAAGTGTGCTTGCTTAATGCTTTTTACTTTCAAAAAGAGCCTAAAGACTACTGTAATGTTGTCAAGGGTCAAGGTTGACAAAAAGCAGACGAGATACCATCAAAATCTTCAATTGGAGGCTATTTTCTTTTCTTGAAGACGAGACTGGCACTTTCTGTTTTGTTCTTTGAAAATCTGCGTAAAGCCGACTGTTCTTTAACATACTGTAGGCTATACGGACGAGTTTCCTTGCTACAGGTGTGCACTACCCCAGCTTTCAGACTAGCAAAAAGGGGTCAAAAAGCAAGAGAGGAGGTGAAAATCACTACTTCAAAAACATAGACCCCATTAACTAATTTGATTATACGAGGGGAGGTGATAAACGTTAAATTTTTAGACAAAGTGAGAAGTATATTTTATTTAATAATTACTTCTCACACCAAGTTGATTGTAAAAACTCTCATAATTAAGGAGGTACCAAAATGAAACGTATTGGAACAATATTTCTTGTGTTTACCCTCATAATCGCAACGGGGATGATCGGCTCTATTTCTGCCCTCGGGGCCGGCGAGGATTTTAATTGGCGTCAGTTCGAGGGTACGACAATAGTAATAAATTTCCCCGTCCACTTGGCTCATAACAAATGGATTGAGCTCATTCCGGAGTTTGAGGAAAAAACCGGAATAAAAGTAGAAATTGATCAGATATACTATATGCGGATGCATGATAAACAACTCCTGGAACTTGGTAAACCGGTCGGAGATTACGATGTAATTGTCATAGTGGGCCCTTTATGGAAAACTGAATATGTAACGGCAGGCTATCTCACTCCACTTGAGCCTTTCATTGAGGATCCACAATTAACCTTTCCTGAGTACGATTTCGATGACTTCATTGACGCTTATGTTGATGTGCAGGGAAAGGTCTGCTTGGATTGTAAGGGAACGGATATCTACCTTGGAGGTGGACCTGATACTGAAACATATATATACGCAGTGCCGGCAAGTTCAGAGACATCTATTTTTGCGTACCGGAAGGACCTGTTTGAAAAGTATAACCTCGAAGTGCCGGACACGTGGGATGAGGTTGCCGAGCTGGCCAAGTTTTTCTACGAAAATGTCCCTGGCGTTTACGGCCTAACGATGAGAGGCGAAGTAGGGCATCAAGCGGGCGCCGCTTGGCTGAATTTCGCAGACCCATTTGGAGCTAAGATATTTGATGAAAATTGGGAACCTGCTTTCACGAGCGAAGAATCGATTGAGGTATTATATTTCATAAAGGAAATGGTTAAATACGGACCTCCGGGAATACCTGGTTTTAGCGTGGGAGCTGCCGATAACGCTTTCTTGCAGGGACAGGCTGCCCTGTACTTTGACCACAGCCGAATAGCCGGGTTGGTACGGGATCCTGAGCAGTCGAAGGTGGTTGGAAAGGTTGGTTACGCTATCACTCCAAAGAAGAAGAATAGGCTAGCAGAGACAGGAGGCTTTGGCGTTGCGATAGCAGCAAACTCTCAGAACAAGGAAGCCGCCTGGCTTTTCATCACATGGATGACCAGCAAAGAAGTTGAGAAAAGGCTCGCAAAAGCAGGGGTCCAGCTCACAGACCGGCTTTCTATACTCATGGACCCCGAGTTGCAAGAGATGTTCGCGGAGTACAAGGTGATTGCTCAACAGGAACCGGATCCCAATTGGCGACCTGCGATAGCGGAGTTTTCACTAATAGAAACGCAGTATTTCGGGGTTGCCGTAAACCAAGTTATGACCGGAGAAAAATCTCCTGAGGAGGCCATGCAGTCCATAGTTGAGCCCATCAGGAAGATCATGGAAGAAGGCGGCTATTACGACTAAAGGCAATAGTTAAAGGGGAGAGGCAACTGGCTTCAAGTGCCCTCCCCTTTAATGTGAGTTTTGGCCTGTCTGCGAAGTTAGAACGTACAAGATGAGTCGTGAAAATACATGAGAAGGAAAAACGTTTTTTCAGCGTTTTTCCTTTAGGAAAATGTTGTAGTGCCTACGGTGCCGAGTCGATATAGAAATTGACTCGCAACACGAGAGGCGGGAAGTGAATGTAAAAAGATTTTTGACAAGGTTCACACCTTATCTGTTTTTAGCACCCGCGATTTTTATCTTCGGTTTTGCACTATTTTACCCTGTCTTTTACGGCATAACTTTGAGTTTTTTCCAATGGGGAATGCGAGACATGTACGCCAAAGCACCGTTATTTGTCGGACTGAAAAATTACATAGAGATTTCCCAGAGTCCCTATTTTCTTACGAGCCTGAGAGTAACTTCCATCTTTATTGGTGTTACGATGGTGGCCGAGCTGAGTATTGGGATGGCCTTGGCTCTCTTAGCGGAAAGGAAGACAAGAGGCTTACATATTTTTCGGACCATCTTCATATTACCCATTATGATTGCGCCAGTGGTGGTGGGGGTTATTTGGCGTTACTTATATAATCCTACCTACGGTTTAATTAATTATTTTCTTGGGATAGTGGGGATCAAACAAATAATGTGGCTTTCCCAGTCCCATACTGCTTTGGCTTCCATAATTATCACCGACATTTGGCAGTGGACCCCTTTTGTATTTCTGATACTGCTGGGTGGGTTGCAAACCGTACCAAATGAGGTAATTGAGGCATCAGTGATGGACCGTGCTAATTATTTCCAAAGGTTAATACATATAAAATTACCTATAATGAAACCCATTATAGGGATAACAGTGGTATTGCGGCTTATAGATGCCATGAGGGGTCTAGTGGTTATGTTTATTATGACTTTCGGAGGACCGGGTCTATCAACGGAAGTTTTGTCTCTTCACATCTACAAGACAGCCTTTGTCGGCCAGAGATTAGGACGAGCGTCTACAATCTCGGTATTTTTGATCTTATACATGTTAATAGTGGCCTTCGGGGTCTTGAGAATATTTAGAACTGAACGGAGATGATCTAACCTCGATTTCTGCTGGAAAAATAATCTGTAAAAGGAAGCCTGTACTATGAAAGTGCTACCTAAAGGTGATGTGGCTAACATCTCCAGATACGTAACGCTTATTGTAGTCTCTATTATAGTATTGTTCCCAATATATGTAATGATTGCTACATCCTATAAGGCAAGGGTGCAGACTTTCAGTATGCCTCCAGTCTGGCTCTTTACCCCCACACTTAAGCATTATGAAGCCGTTATTGTTAAAGGACACTTTGTCAGATATCTATTAAACAGCATCGTCGTTGCCACCTCTACGGTTTTTATATCGATTATTGTTGGAGGTTTCGCCGCTTACGGTTTGGTTAGATTCGCTTTTCTGGGTAAACGTGTTGTTTCCACTGCTACATTGCTTTTGCGAATGGTCCCTCCAGCGGTGATGATAATTCCGCTGTATATTTTATGGACGAAATTAGGTATCATGAACACTCGGACAGGTTTAATTCTCGCTTATGTGGCTCTGAGTCTCTCTTTCACTATATGGATTTTGCGATCTTTTATGATGGAAATTCCAGTTGAAATTGAAGAAAGTGCATTAATTGATGGGTGTAGCGAGCTGGATATTTTCTTCCGAATTATTTTGCCTCTTATAAAACCGGGAATTGCTGTGGCGAGCATCTTTGTCTTTCGGATTGCGTGGAATGAGTTTATCATTTCCTTAATTCTCACTAATCGCTATACCCGGACTCTGCCGGTTGCTATTTCCATGTGTATGACAGAGCTTGGCGTTCAATGGGGTGAGATTACTGCGATAGCGGTGATAGTGGCTTTGCCGGCTTTTATTTTCACTTTCTTTTCGGCGAGAAGCATTATCAGAGGGTTGACTGCCGGGGCAGTGAAAGGTTGAACCAGTCACAGGCTAATATGAGGTCGGAGCTGGTTACAAATAATTAAATTGTGTTCAGAAGGTAGAATCTTATTTCTAAGTGAAGGTAGTCAAATGACTTCTGAGGAAAGAATCCTGCTTGCTCTTTCACATAAGGAACCAGACCGAGTTCCGTTTGATTTGGGATCGACCATCGTTACGGGAATAAATGTAGAGGCTTACAAAAACTTATTGTCCCACCTGGGAATACGTAATTTCAATATTAATGTTTTATATGAAAGATCAGGAATAGTTGAGATTGACGAAGAGGTACTCAGGAAACTCAAAGTTGATACCAGAGGACTTTTCCCCAATAGCTATAGACCGACATATTGGGCGAAAAGAAGATTCGAAGACAAAAATTACAAATATATTGTTGACGAATGGGGGATCAAGTGGAAACAATCAAAAGAAAATGGATACCATTATGATATCGCAGAGTCTCCGTTTAAGGAGATACAGAAAATAGAAGAGCTTAAGGATTATTCTTGGCCCATTCATTCAGAAAGTATAAGACTTAAGGGAATTAATTTTAGAGCAAAAAAGTTGAGGGAGGAGACCAATTGTGCTTTGGTTCTAGAAAGTGAGCTAGCAGAGACCTTTACCACCCCGTTTATGTTAAGAGGATATGAGAATTTTTATATAGACCTAATTGATAAGCCAAAGTTGACCTGCTATTTGATGGACAAGATGTTGGATATACAACTAGGATACTGGGAAACAGTGTTTGAGAATATAGAGGAATACCCTTTGATTGTCAGAACAGGAGATGATCTTGGTAGTCAAACTACAACCCTTATTTCACCAGACATGTACAAAAAGTATGTAAAGCCCCGACATGGGAAGCTTTTTTCTTCAATTAAGAAGTTCGCTAAAGGAGATGTGTACATCTTTTTCCACAGTGACGGTGCCGTTTACGATTTGATTCCGGACTTCATTGACATTGGAGTGGACATATTAAACCCGGTGCAATATACAGCTTCAAAAATGGAGACTAAACGTTTGAAAAAGGAATTCGGCAAAGATCTGGTATTTTGGGGAGGAGGGGTTGATACCCAAAATATACTACCTTCACGGGACGTAGAAACAATCAAAGAGGAAGTAAAAAGAAGAATCAATGATCTCGCACCAGATGGGGGATTCGTCTTCACTCCAGTGCATAATATTCAGTACGATGTTCCTGCACAGAATATAATTGCGATGTGGGAGGCATTACAACAGTACGGGGAGTACTGATCGGGAGGTTTTTTAGGTCAATTGTTCCTTTGGTGAAATTACTGTCTGATTGACTAATGTATATAAATAACAGGAAATTTGTTATTGAAGTGTGCTTAATTTAATTTTTCTCAAACATTGATTTGGAGAGAGAATAGAATTGAGCTGGATTTTATTTTTCCTGATACGAAAAGATATGAACCCGGATTCCGCAAGTTTTTCATTCATTAGAGAATGAAAGCCTTTGAAAGTAAATACTCAGTGAATCCCGTTAGAATTCTGCCAGAAGGGAAGAACTAAGAAGTTTCATTTGCCATGAGAGGGAAATCATGGTAAGATCAGAATCGCAGGGGGTACGTGGAATGGCTAAAAATTCAAAAATTTTATACGGGGTTTACTGAATATTTACTCTAAAAGGTATGAGCGAATTTTCCTTGTTGGTAGCTAGGGATAGTAAAACGGGAAGGGGCTCAATTCCAGATTCGTATGGCATCCTTGAAGGCTTGCTTCATTTTCTTTTCTTAAGCTTTAGGATTATGCGGTTGGTATCACAGATTCTTCCTGCCAGCTTCTGAAACGTCTTCCAATTTCTTACTCCCTTTTCTACCTCAGGTCTTATTTCCCTAGATAGGTATAAAAGCTCTGTTTTTTCTTTTCTTACTTACCGAAAGGCAGTCTGCTGGATGCTTTGTGCCCTCCCTGCACCTATTGCATTCTGGGTGGGTGCAAGGTCTTCTAAGAACCATTGCACTGCCTCGAAGACTATTAGCTTCCAAGTTCTTTATCTTTCCCCAGAGTTTTTTCTTTCATCATACAGGGATTTTGCTGATTTTGTTGGTGTTCGTTTTTCCTCATAATGTGTATTTAGCGCTATGCGTTATATGGTACGAGGAGATAAGGTCAAGTGTTTGCTGCCCAAGAAATGATTTTTCAAGTGAAATTGGCAGGGAGGAATGTCACAAGATATAGCTGGTGAAGCTCTAGAATTTGACCTTTCAAAAAAGTCACTTATAATTCTCTAATAACTACTAACGATAAGCGTCAAGCGAAAGGAAGATACCTGGCAAACTTTCTGAAGCAGATGCACAGCGTTTTGGAAAAACTAAACTATCAAGGTATTTATAAACTTTTTGGGCGGCTACTTAGGCATGGGAGGAGAAGTCGAGTCGAATTAGAATTCTAATGATCCTAGCGACAGAAGGCGGAATAATGGGACTGGGTGAGTCTGAAAAACCCGTTCAGGACAAGCCAAGTAAGTTCCCGATGGGCATTAGTGGAGCCGAGGAGTTAATCTTGTCATCTATAAGAAGTGAGGAACATGCGGATAGCAATTGGAAATGATCATGCTGGTTTTGACCTCAAAAGCAAAATCAAAGATTATTTACAGAAGCTTGAAATGGAATATAAAGATTTTGGCGCTTATTCAGCGCAACCCTGTGACAATTGCGCCTACATTGCTGCTGAAGTGAGTAGCAGTGTAGCAAGCGGAGTATATAACAGAGGTATTTTAATTTGTGGAACTGGCATCGGTACGTCTATTGCAGCAAACAAAGTACCCGGAGTCCGCGCGGCTTTATGCAACGAGATTTTTTCTGCTAAAAAGTCGCGGGAACATAACAATGCAAACATTCTAGTTATGGGATCACGCATTGTGGCAGTAGAATTAGCCAAGGAGATAGTGAAAATTTGGCTAACAACAAAATTTATGGGAGGAAGGCATGGTTTAAGGGTTAGCAAATACTCGGAAGTTGAGAAAAAGTATATAAGGGATCCATAGGGTTGATCAACAGGATTAAGAAGCGAGGCATATAATAATGAGAAAACAGACAATGATAGCTGTTGTGAAGACTGTGAAGGGGCCAGAAAATATGGAGTTGAGAGAAGTCCGTATCCCAGAAATTGGGCCTAACGCGGTCTTACTGAAAATCTGGGGAGCGGGCGTATGTGGCAGTGATGTGCATATATACAAGGATGAACATCCTTATACGCCCCCAGTAATCATAGGCCATGAATTTTCGCGTATAATTGAGGAAGTTGGTGAAAAAGTGAAGAATCTCAAAATTGGTGATAGAGTAGTAGCTGATCTTGAAACAGGGAAGACTTGGAGTTGATATAGATGGTCCTTATGCCCAATATATGAAAGTACCTACTCATCTAGTCCACGTTCTTCCCGACAATGTATCTCTCGAAGAAGGTGTTCTTGTGGAACCAGTCGTCGCAGTAAGTCATGCACTTCTTGAGAGAACAAAGATCAATCCTGCAGATTTCGTAGTTGTGCTTGGGCCAGGGCCCATAGGTTTGGTTGCGGTACAGATAGTAAAACTTTTCAGCCCCAGAAAGACAGCTATTACGGGTCTTTATGCCGACCAACACAGACTTCAGGTAGCTAGGAAAATTGGTGTTGACTACACCTTTTTTAGCGAGGAAAACCCAGAAGAAAAGGTTAAGGAATTAACCAATGGAGTTGGTGCTGATGTTGTTATTGATTGCTCAGGAGGTGAGAAGGCAATTACTCAGGCAACTAGAATGGTACGGATAGGGGGATGGATAACTATTTTAGGTTTATGGGGACATTCCATAAAGGTGAATATGGATAATATACCCTATAACAATTTAACCGTAAGAGGAAGTTGGGATGGGCTGGTATGGAATCGGGTGTTGCAGAGATAAGGACGCGGGCGGGATCCCAGTCGTGGATCCGCGCTATGAAGATCTTGCAATTAAATAAGATTGTCTTGAAACCTCTGATGAGCCACGTGCTTCCTTTGGCAGAGTGGAAACAGGCCCTCAAAATTTGTGAGGAGAAAACTGGAGTGAAAGTAATCCTTAAACCAGATTAAAATATGGTATATAATAAGGGATATTCACTTCGGACGAGAATTATGGAGGTCTAAGGTGAGTGCTGGGTGATGGCTTCTTAGCCTCAAAGGATGCAGATTATCTAACAGGTCAGTCTATCAATGTAAATGGTGGAATGGAGAGTCACTAATGGCTAAGAGGAGAAGGATAGTTGACCTTTCTCATGCTCTTGTGCCGGGAAAGGAGGAATACAGACTCGAGGTCAAAAACAAGTTTGTAGACGAGTTTCTACCCGCATACCACCGCTGCCAAGGAGACTGGTACATAATGAGT
>Ga0209979_1003120_pt1 | contig 14977 bp, 11 predicted proteins | sample AnhtaG_FD_183114 | JGI IMG/M metagenome (GOLD analysis project Ga0209979, IMG submission 183114) | Deep subsurface microbial communities from Anholt, Denmark to uncover new lineages of life (NeLLi) - Anholt_01485 metaG (SPAdes) (version 2) | ecosystem: Environmental > Aquatic > Marine > Oceanic...
CCTGAGTTTCATTGTTGACGGTGCTTGAGTTTTTACCTTCAAAATCCCCACCTAAATACAGAGTCAGAGAGGAACCCTCTTCTATCTGCAGCTCAGCAGAATTACCAAGCGTTATGTCGCCGGTAATATAGAGTGTAACGTCCCCACTAATTATAACTGTTTCGCTGTTCCCAAGGTCAATGCTGCTATACTTGCCGGAACTGCTTATTGTTGTATCATTGTTGATAGTTCCGCCGGACGGCAAAGAGTCTATCGCCTCCGGCACCGTTACTGGTGGCAGCTCCACTTCCTCCGTCAAGGCTGTAATCTGACCTTCAATTTCTGCACTGTTTCCTAACTCGATAGCGGTCTCAGGATCTCCGCCCACACCCACAGCAACGTCACCCTTTATAGTCGCCGAGTTTTTCATAGTTACAGAACCATCTTCGGTACTGTTCGTGGCGACTTTCAGATTTGCGTCGCCCGCGTCGTAATTGTACCAGTCCACCTCGGCCGAATTGTAAAGTGTTATGTATCCATCTGCGAAGATTGCCGATTCGAATGGTCCCTGCAGTTGTAAAGTGCAGCTAACTGTTCTTGCAGCTTGGTTGGAAGTTCCGGTAGATTGTATGGTATAGCCGCTGGCACCGCTTGTAACTGTGTAATTATAAACCGCATCGCAATTGGGCAGGCTTACTTCTGTTTCCAACGGCAAGCTGCTGCCATCCCAGGGCTTGACTTTCAATTTCTCGTTCATTTCAAAGAGAGCCTTTGTCAGTCCGGCGTCGGCAGCGGAGCGGGCTGCGATGTCCGAGGCCGTTCGTATAGAAATGATGCGGCTGTGCAAACCAAGGCTAAGCAGCCCTGTTCCCGTTGCAAGTAGTATCACAACAACGACCATTGCCAGCGGTATGGCAGAGCCACGTTTTTTAGATTGTAGTAGCTTTTTCATATTCACGCCCCTCTCTTTTTAGGAGACGATTTTGTTAATTGTGCGTAACCGCAGATGAGACAACGGTGTTGTTCTGTTTGCCGTTATCAAGCGTTAGTATCATTTGAGCGGACCGGCCGACCTGCTTGAACGTGCAGCCGGATACATTCCCACAGATGGTCTCGACTGATAGTGTTTCCTTTGGATTCAGTTGGCCGTACTCAACATTCAGGTCGCCATCCGCCACATAGAAACGTGCATAGCGGTCAACTACAGTAGAATCGTCACTTGCGTAGTAACAAACCTCGACCCAACTGCCGTCGTCACCTAATGAGAATGTTTCCCCGCTTGCCCTGCGCATTACCGTGTCAAACTTCTTCCTTGCTACATAGCCGTCTGTAACGACATCGGAGTATATACGATCGTATGTGATGCTCCAGCCTCGCTGGCTGTGAACTAAGACTATGCCGACAGCAAGTATGACAATCACCATAATTGCTATGGCTATTATCAACTCTGTAAGTGTAAAGCCCCGTGAGGCTTTAAATCTTTTTTTAACCATCGTGGTCTCCATCAGCCGTTATAAAGCGTAGGTTGTGAGCTTAAAAGATTTATCTGCATCATTGAGGCTGATTACTCCCTGGGTCCGCTGCGCCCAGGCTACAACGACATTCAAGGCCCTCAATCCGGTACTAACGTCTTTCCACGATAAAGTGATATAGTAGTTAGCGCCGTTTAACGTAACGGTGTAGCTTCCCAGGAGGGTAAAATCCTCGGGTTTGTCGGGGCCGGCGCTTGCGGTGATTGTCAGGGCTGAACCAAGAGATGTTGCTGGGTCATAGGTCTTGACGCCTCCGATGCCCCGCCAATTTTCGCAGAGCATCAGTCCGATTCTGGAGGCGGTTATCTTTGCGGCAGCTTTTTGTGCATCCAAAGTGGAATAATATCTAAAATTAGAAGTTCCGATGAGCGCCGCCAGAATGATGACAATCGCAATCATTACGCTGACTAACGAGAACCCCCGGCGACAACGAATTTTGCATGTTTTTGGGACCATTATTGCTCTCCTCACCTGCTAAAAGACCCGGCCCATTGAGACGGCCCTGCCCATTTTAACCGTCAGAGCCGATTTTTAAGCTATCGAGTATCTGACTCGGCTGCTTTAACAATGGTCGTCCCAGTACCAGATTTTAATCGAGATAAACTGCCATTAGGTTTACATGAAAACCACGTCATTCAATCGATACCCCACTATATTCGCTATTTAAAGTATAGCACAAAAAGCCACAAAAGCAAATAACCACAGACCCATAATAACTCAATTATTGATACGTGGAGACCTCAAACTCAGCGCACCACCTGAGCTTATCGAAAGCCTGGGCATGGGCTTTAGCTCATTAAGCTAATAGCTAAGTGCCTAAAGTGACAGCAAAGCTGTCATTCTGAGCGAAAAAAGCCTTTAGCCCTGAGCGAAGCCGAAGGGGAAGAATCTCCTTTTCGTTGGCCAGATTCTTCGGCTTCGCCTCAGAGCTTGTCCTGAGCTTGCCGAAGGGATGACACGTAAGTGTCACTTTAGGCACTTTCAATCGTCAATTTTTATGGTCTTCGGCGGCTTGTATTTCTTCCCCCTGTGAGAAGGGGTCTTCGACTTGTTCCTGCTTTTGCTGCAAAACCACGGACCTGATTTTTGAGGCAAATTCAGAAATTGTCAGAGGAGGTTGTTTTTGCTGTGTGGCAGCCTCAAGCGAAGCTTGGGGATGAGCAGACTTGTTGTCGGCCTCGGCGGCAATGATGGCCTTTTGCACGGCCTGCTCGGCGGGTTCATCAGTTAATGGCCTTAAGTATATAGAAGAGGAGGAGGCCTGCTGTTTGGCCCAAATCAATTTCTCTCGAATCAATTCCAAAAGTGCCAGGAATAATCCTATCATTGCAAGACGATTGGTTCTGGACTCGAAGAGGCGTTCAAAAGTCATCGGGCCTTCTGTCTGCAGCCGATGCAAAATATCTATCTGGTACAAATCAATGGGCGTATCGTCCTTGATACGGCTGATATCGCCAATAGTGCCGGTGGCTTTACATATTGAATCGAAGGCCTCGAGCAGGTTCCAGATACTGACCTGTTCAATATCAATCTCAGGTTCGGCGGTCGGCTTCAACTGCTCGACAATGGTAGCGGGTCGCGGGAAGCGTTCTTTTTGCTCATCGGCGGCGGCATTGAGTAGATTAGCGGCGTCCTTGAACTTCTTGTATTCGAGGAGCTGGCGGATAAGCTCTGCGCGGGGGTCGGCCAAATCTTCCTCTCCGAGAAGGGCGGACTCGGGTTCTGCTTTGGGCAGGAGCATTGCCGATTTTATCTGCATCAACGTTGCCGCCATCACCAGAAAGTCGCCGGCCAGGTCAATATCAAGGCTTTTGAGCATTTCGATATAGTGGATGTACTGGTCGGTTATTTTAGCGATGGAAATATCGTAAATATCCACCTCCTCCTTGCGGACCAGATACAGGAGCAAATCCAGAGGCCCTGCAAATATATCAAGATTTACGCGATAATCGGCCAATTTATGCCCTCGGTATTTATGCCCTCGGTATTTATGCCCTTGGTATTCATGCCCTCGGTATTATTGCTCCTGTCTCTCTTGAGATTCCTGAGATTCCAAGATTTCCTGCGCTTGTTTAGCCTGGCTTTCGAAAACTTGCAGTTTTGCTTCAGAAGGAACCGGATACGGAAGCACCGAAAACTTCTCGCCTATTACAACCGATTTGATTCCAAAATCATCGAGCAACTGTTTTGCTAAATCGGCTTCGATGTAATCTGGGAACGTCGCAATTGTAACAAGTTTATCAGCCATAGTTATTTTCTCAATCCGACAGCCTGGCGGGCCTTTTCGAGTGTTTCCCGTGCCACGGCTTTTGCCCGCTCGGCGCCTTTGGCAAGAACTTTTTTGACATAGTCGATATTATTTTCAAGCTCAGTTCTTTTCTGTCGGAACGGCTTGAAATAGTCTATCATCAACTCGGCGAGGCGTTTTTTGGCCTGGCCATAGCCCATGCCGCCGGTTCGGTATTTGTTTTCCCACTCGGCCAGCTCCTCCGGCGAGGCGACCAGCTTCAAAAGTGCGAAGACGTTGCATTTGTCGGGGTCTTTGGGGTCTTCGACCGGCGTGGAGTCTGTAACGATTTTCATAATCTTTTTTCTAACACTAACTTCCGGCTCGAATATCTCGATGGTATTTCCATAGCTTTTGCTCATCTTTCGGCCATCAATGCCCGGAACGACGGCTACGGATTCGATGATGTGTTCTTTTGGTACGGTGAAGACTTTGCTGTAATTGTTGTTGAATCGGATTGCAATGTCGCGAGTAACCTCAATATGCTGTTTCTGGTCGGCGCCCACGGGGACAAGGTCGCTGTTGTAAATGAGAATGTCTGCGGCCTGGAGGACGGGGTATGCGAACAGGCCGTGATTAGGGGCCAGACCCTGAGCGACTTTGTCCTTGTAGCTTGTGCATCTCTGCAATAGGCCCATCGGCGTTACGCAGGAAAGCAGCCAGGTCAGTTCCGTAACTTCGGGCACATCGGACTGGCGCCAGAAGACGGTTTTTTCAGTGTCGAGACCCAAAGTGATATAATCCATTGCGACATCAAGGGTATGGTCGGCAACCTCGGCCGGCGTTGGGTTGCTCGTAAGCGCATGGTAATCGGCGATGAAATAAAAGCAATTGTGCTCAGCCTGTAGTTGCAGGTGCTGACGCATGGCACCGAAAAAGTTGCCTATATGAAGCTTGCCGGATGGTTGTATGCCCGAAAGAACCCTCAAAATTAAACTCCCAATACTAAAAACCCAAAAACTTATATAACAAAGAACGTAAAACTACTGCTCTGTCACGTCTGATTTGAGGAACTGTCAATCCGAGCGCGACACACACCCCCGTCATTCCGAGCGGAGCGCAGCGGAGTCGAGGAATCTATTTTAATAGACCCCTCGGCCCTTCGCCTACCCCTTCGACTACCCCTTCGGCTTCGCTCAGGGCTTCGGCTAATTCAGGACTACGGCTAATTCAGGGCAAGCTTTTTTCGCTCGGGGTGACGACCTTCTGTAAAATAGCAATCCATTAATACATTTGTGACAAAGCACTACTCTGTTAAAATAACGATATTGGAAACGGATGTCAATGATTTATATGAAAGCCAGGTTATTGACGTCCGGCTGACCGGAAATCCTTAGCACAAAGCTCTTAATCTTCCGCTCTTGTGCCGTGATACGTCCTCAGCACATACTCAAATTTCCTTGCTGACCTCGGCTTGAGCGTTAGGGTGAATTTGACGGTGTCCTTGTCCACTTTCTCGAATTGACCAAAGTCGCCGCTTCTGGCCAGCTTCCAGTACGACGTGTTGAAGTTGCGCTTAATTTCGACCTTGACATCAATGTCTCGGGTATTTTCAACTTCAATCTTGAATGTGCGAATCTCATCCCAGCCGGAGATATTGCCACGCCTGTCGAATCTGTAGTTTTCCGTCTTGAAATCCATAAGCGCCGGCTCGACAACAACGTTGGCAACCGCACCAAGGTTAAGCTCCACGTCCTCATCCACAGGGACATACTTAAACGAAGACTGTCCCGTATAAGATAGGTGCCCTTTGTCGCTGACGCCTCTATAAACCTTCAATCTTCCGCCGGGGATAGGAGTTTCGCCTAATTCGTGCTCTTTGTCATTTTTAAAGCTAAGAAACCTGACGACAGATTGGCCATATCGCTCTTCTTCATATTTATAAAGATTCACTACCGGCACTTCGTCAACATCGAAGCTGAGCAGCCGTTTCGACCAGCCGGTTGGTATCGTTTCCGTACCCTCAATTGTATAAAGAAAATACTCGCTCAGCCCCTCTTTCGCGATCTCTTTGGGCTCGGAAGGCACAGCAGGTCGGGGAGCACCGGCGGCCCTTGACAGAGACATTACCTTTTTAGCCACCTCCAGTTTTCGTTTCAATCCCTCCATTTCCGGTTCTATTTGACCTGGTCTGCCGTATGGATACTGCCGCCTGGCAAGCTCAGCTATCTCATCGAGTATGTGGACTTTGCCGACAATCAGGCGCGTCTGGGCGTTTTCATAATCTTCGCCGCTGTTGTTGGTAACCCGAACATAGCCCTGCAGGCGCATCGTCTCTTCGTTTTCTGTAAGCGTGCCCATATAAAATGCCCGCCAGCTTAATCCGCTGGTTAGATACGAGATTTCCACCGGCACTTTGCCGCTTACGCCGCTTTCGACATTCCACAGGCCGAGGTTCCTCACCCTGGGCGGATAAGTCAATTCGGCAATATCAATTTTATCGGCGTTGGCCTTAGGCAGCATCTCCAGACTGGTCGGATCGATGAGCGTATTGGCCCAGGAAAATTGCAGCTTGTTTTCCCCGCCTTTCAGCGTTAGTGCCCTGCTTTCACGCACTAACGTCATATCCGCTGAGTTATAAATCGTAAGCTGTACAGTATCTCGCGAAGGCAATGTAACCAAATCGACTTTCGCTTGGCTGGCGCCGGCCATCACAGCGATTATAAGTAACGTAAATATTATGTGTTTCATTTTGCAGCCCTCTTTGCTATTCTTCTTTTACGTTTCCCTGTTACTACGAGTTCCCCTTTGGCATACGAAACAATCGCGAGACTTTTCAATCTTTAACTTATTGCTCCGATTCTTCCTCTCTAACACCGTGATGGGTCGTCAGGACGTACTCAAATTTCTTTGCTGACCTTGGCTTGAGCGTTAGGGTGAATTTGACGGTGTCCTTGTCCACTTTATCGAATTGACCAAAGTCACCTCTGATAGCCAGCTTCCAATACGTGGTGTTGAAGTTGCGCTTAATCTCGACCTTAACGCCGATGTCGCGAGTATTTTTGACCTCGATTTTGAATGTGCGAATCTCGTCCCAGCCGGAGATATTGCCGCGCCTGTCGAACCTGTAGTTTTCCGTCTTGAAGTCCATAAGCTTTGGTTCAACAACAACGTTGGCAACCGCACCAAGGTTAAGCTCCACGTCCTCATCCACAGGAACATACTTAAACGAAGACTGTCCCGTATAAGATAAGTGTCCCTCACCGCCGGCATTTCTATAAACCTTCAGCATCCCGCCGGGGATAGGAGTTTCGCCTAATTCGTGTTCTTTGTCGTTCTTGAAGCTGAGGAAGCGAACAACAGAGGTGCCGTAACGTTCTTCTTCGTATTTATAAAGATTCACCACCGGCACTTCGTCAACATCGAAACTGAGCAGCCGTTTCGACCAGCCGGTCGGAATCGTCTCCTTGCCTTCAATTGTATAGAGAAAATACTCGCTTAGACCCTCTTTTCTAATTTCTTTCGGCCTTATGGCAGCGACTTCTTTTACCACTCCAAGTGCTGTTCTGGTCTCCATTCGGTCTCTACGAGCCGGCGCCATTTCCGGCATGGGAACTACTTCGCCTGGTCGGCCGTAAGGATATTGTCTGCGAGCAAGATCAGCGATTTCGTCCAGTATATGAACCCTGCCGACAATCAGGCGTGTCTGGGCGTTCTCGTAATCTTCGCCGCTGTTGTTGGTTACCCGCACATAGCCCTGCAGGCGCATCGTCTCTTCGTTTTCCGTAAGCGTGCCCATATAAAACGCCCGCCAGCTTAATCCGCTGGTCAGGTACGTAATTTCCACCGGCACTTTGCCGCTTATCCCACTTTCGATATTCCACAGGCCGAGATTCCTCACCCTTGGCGGATAAGTCAAATCAGCGATATCAATTTTATCCGCATCGGCCTTAGGCAGCATTTCTAAGCTCGTCGGATCGATAAGCGTATTGGCCCAGGAAAATTGCAGCTTGTTTTTCCCGTCTTTTAACGTCAGTGCCCTGCTTTCACGCACTAACGTCATATCCGCTGAATTATAAATCGTAAGCTGTACGGTGTCCCGCGAAGGCAGTGTAACCAGATCGACTTTCGCCCGGCTGGCCCCGGCCGTCACAACGATTATAAGTAGTGTGAATATTATACGTTTCATTTTACTGTTCCTTTAGTTTGGACCGGTTCAAGAGCTTATTATCTTCTTATAGGCTGCACCCTCGTGGGCACCGGCCTTACAGTTACTCCCGGCCGAATATTGCGGCGATGGTAGTGCATCGTAAGCTCCTTCGTGGCCGGGCCGTCCGCAGTGCGGGCGGGAAGCTTAATCTCGAACTCAAGTGTATTAGCGTCCTTTTTCTCGTACTTCATATTACACTTTTCCATGTCCCATTGGCCGGGGATGTGCTGTATCATCGTTAGCACCGCAGCACTGTCCTTGAAATTCTCAATCTTTGCTGTGATTATTTCGTCGGTATCATAGAGCACAACTTTTGGGCTTCTATCGTTGTTCCTTCGTATATTGATCTGAGTGTCCTTCATTTTACGTTGCGTAACGACGATGTCCCTGCTGTCGCCGATATAAAGTTCCATCTTCTCGCCGACCGGAACCAGTGCCGATACGTCTTCACCCAAAAAGATGGTGCTCTCATGCCCATCGTCCTGGAAGAGTCGTGCCTTGCCGCCCCAAAGGGCAAATTCGCCCAATCCGCTTTTGGCTTCGTTGACAATCCGATAGCTTACCGGGATACCAACATTTCTGTTTTCCAACTGTTCAGGATCCCACGGCAGCTTGGCCGCATCGAACGTCCAGATTTTTGTAATCGGCACCTTCGAGGCTTTTAGAAACAGCATCTGCTTGGTCTCCTCATGGTCGATACCCTGCTCGAAGGACTCGCCATAATCCAGAAGCACCCGCGCCTTAGCGAAATCCTCACCTGAGAAATTCCGCAGCACTAAGTAGCTTTTCAAATCAACGAAGGTTTCTGCCTTATCGGCTATCGCCTTGTAAGTAATCAGCCGGTCGATATTGCTCAATAGATAGCTGATTCGCACCGTCTCGGCGTAGTCACCATCGCTGCTGATTTCCCAGACTAAAGCTGCCTCATTAGGCGGATAACTTACATTTAGAAGCGTTACGTTCTTTGGATGGTCAAGGACCCGCAGCCGAATTGAGTCGGCGTCGATGGATACCGCCTTCCAGGAAAAGTCCACCTTGTTAAGCCCTTTTTGCAATGTCAGCACGCGCTCTTCTTCGATTAGAGTCGCCCTCGGGTTGTCTAAGCGAATCACCGTCGCCGCCCGCTCAGGCAGCGCCACTAATTTAATCCTGCCTTCTGCTATAGTGACAACCGCCAACCCCAAAACCATTGCCAGAATTTTGATTCTTTTGCCGTTCATAATTCAGTCTCCTAAAAAAATTGATTGTTACCTTTTCGTGCTTATTTTTTCACCTTCAGTTTTTTTCAGCTAATGTTTCTTCTCGCACACCGTGATACGTCATTATCGTGTATTCAAATGTGCTTTTGCTTCGTGGTTCAAGATTTACTTTGAAACGAGCGTGCGTTGCATCGTACTTTTCGTAGGGAATATCGACCTGAATGGTCCAGTACGCCGTGCCAAAGCCGCGGGTAATCTCAATCTCTATCGGTAGTGCACGAGTATTAGTAATTTCGATTTTCCAGGTTCGTATTTCATCCCAGCCGGCAACGTTACCCTTTCTGTCGAGTATATAATTGTCCGTCTTAAAATCCATCAGCTTCGGCTCAACGCTGACCAATCGGGCCGGGCCAAGATTTAACTCAACCTCTTCATCCACCGGAATATATTTAATATTCGTCCCGCCTACGTATGACAGATAACCTTCGCTGTCGGCCTGGCTGTAAATTTTGACCGTTCCATTCGGAATCGGCGTTTCGCCCAGGTTGTGGTCTTCGTCGTTTGCAAATTTAACGAACCTTATTGTCTGATTACCCCAGCGCTGCTCATCGTATTTATATAAACTCTCGACTTCAATATCAGCAGCCTCAAACGAAAGCAGTCTCTTGCCCCATTTGTCCGGTATGGTCTCGGTGCCCTCAATTGTATAAAGGAAATACTCACTAAGACCCTCTTTTCTGATTTCCTTCCGTCTCAATTCTGTGTCGAGGACCTTGTCGGCGTACGAAAAGGAGAGTTTTTCACCGAGACGTTCGTCGTCAGGCTTAGCTTCCATGCCCCAACCAGCGTAATCGTCGAACTGCACTGGCCTATTGTAAGGATACCGGCGTTTTGCCAGCTCGGCTATTTGGTCAAGGATATGGACTTTGCCCACAATCAGCCTGGTCTGGGCTTTTTCATAATCTTCTCCGCTGTTGTTGCCGACCCTTACATAGCCCTGCAATTGCATCATTTTTTCGTCTTGCGAGAGCGTTCCCATATAGAACGCCCGCCAGGAAAGTCCGCTGGTAAAATACGTTATCTCGAACGGTACCTGGCCGCTGACCTCTGAGCGAATGAGCCAACGGCCAAGCTCCCGCAGCCTCGCTGGAAACACCAACTGCTGGATATCAATTTTATCGGCCTGGGCCAACGGCTCCAGAGACAGTGACGTCGGGTCAATCAGTGTATTGGCCCACATAAACTGCAGCCAGTTCCAGCCTTTTTTCAATGTCAGATTCCGGCGCTCCCGCACCAGAGTCAAATCGGCGGAATTGTAAATCGTAAGCTGCACCTTGTCCCGTCTCGGCAGTGTTACCAATTCAATCGCACTTGCCGGCGCAAAAGGCGGCTGTTCAGATATTGCATCCGCCGCAGTTTCATCAAATGCAGCATACCTGTCAGCTTCCTTTTCCTTCGGTGCCATTGCAAGCGTTGTCTTCCTAACCGCATCTTTGTCCAAACCCTCGGCTGATGTAATCTCCGGTTTGCTTGCGAGCTCCATTTCCACTGCTGGCATAGGCCCTTTCGCAGCTTCACGTTTCTTTGTCCCATCCTTACTTAGCTGAGCAGCTAACAGCAGCAACCCAACCAGCAGTACTGCGGCGGCGGCCCACTTTGTCATTCTGAGCGCAGCGAAGAATCTCTTTTTTAATATCGAATCGCTTATGCTACCCTGTGCCTGCTCTGTAACACGCGAAATCAAATCCTCAGAAACTTCAACCTCTTCACGCAGCAAATCCAGCGCTGCAAATTTACGCTGTAGTTTCTCCAGATGCTCACGACATTCGCCACAGCTTTGGAGATGCTCGGCTGTCTCCTTCATCCGGACATCCGGGGCCAGTTTGAACTGATATTCGATAAGCTCTCGTTCTGTAAGATGATTTTTCATTTTACTACCACCTAAACATCAGGTAATTTTTGCCCCAGCGTCCTAAGCGCCCTGTACATTTGTGTTTTCACCGTTCCCAGAGAACAGCCCAGGACCTTTGCCACTTCCGGATAACTTAGCTGCTGATAATAGGCCAGGACGAGCGTCGCCCGCTGTCTTGCCGGCAGCGACTCTATTGCGTCTCTGACCTGTTCGGCCTGCTCAGCCTTTGCCGCCTCTTGCGAAGGCTCGCACGAATCGTCCGCTAATGCAACAGCACTCAACTCTTCGCTGTCCTGGTTGGTGCAATCGAGTCTTTGATTCAGCGATACAACCTGCATCCGTCTTCGCCTCCGCAAACCATCAATAGCCACATTTGTTGCAATGGTAAAAAGCCAGCTCTTAAATTTACCGCCGCGAAATGTATGGGCTTTTTCGTGCACACGTTTGAAAGTCTCCTGAAAAAGGTCTTCAGCCTGGTGGTGATTACCGCTCATTCGCATCAAATATCCCAATATACTGTCCCCGTATCGGCGTACAAGCTCACTGAACGCTGTCGGGTCGCCCTTACAATGGGCTTCTATTAAACTTTTGTCAGTGTTGTCCATTGAGGCAATTTACTCCAGCTACCTGTATAAACGGCTATCGTAGCCCATCGGTTGACAAATAATTAAGTAAATTTTAGTAAAATTTGAGTTTCTTGATGCGGTGTGCAGTCTTTTGTTTAGCCATCGCCGGCACGGCGATGTAAAGCCACGTCATTTACATTTCCGTATTCCGGCGTTCTCTGTCTTGTATCTCGAAATTCAGTACGCCTGTTAGTCGAAGACCCCCGCCTGTCGGAAGCGGTCTACGACTTCCAACAGGGGGAAGCGTATGTATCCATATTCGATATATAACTAATGAAGGTGTATTTTGCCGGCTTGTTATTTAGTTCCTGTTGCGGAAAGCAAAAATCTACGATGTCACCCCTGCGAAAGCAGGGGTCCAGAGCGAAAAAGCTGGATTCCCGCTGGAGTTTATCCCGCACACGATGCGGGGCGGGAATGACAAATACTGTTTCCGCAACAGATACTATTTTGTTTCTTTTGGTTTCGGCACTGGTTTATTCATCGCCCAGAACACCGCGTTGATAAGCAGCCGGCGAAACTGCGCATTTCGAAAGTCGTCCGGATGGCCCAGCGATGTATAGAAAATGCGGGAATTCTTATAACTATTAGTCCAGGCCACCGGCTCAGGCTCCTTGTCGGGAATCGTGCCAATCAACAGCCGTTTTGTTGACTTAGTCAGCGGGCGTACCTCGTACAGTGAGCCGTTGCTTGTGAACGGCATCTGCACGCCGGCAAGTATCGGATGACTTTCGGCACCGGCGGCTGTCGAAACGGCACACTTGGGTCCGTTGCCGTGATGACCGTGATAATTTCCGCCTAATACCTCGGGATCCAGCTTCTGCCATTCGGCGTAACCGGCCGGTGCGTTGCCGCGAGTATCGAACGCGTGGCTTGCTGTCCGCAATCCAATTAATGGCCTGCCGCTGTCTAAGTAGTTACGGAAATACTTCATTTGCTCGGGGCGCAAAGCTCTGCGCCTAACGAACAGCACCGCCAAATCCGCATTCGTCAGTGCCTCCATACCCGCAATGTAGTAGCGCCCTTGGCCTTTTTTGTTTATGCTGCCTTGAAGTACCTCGCAGCACAGGCCGTATTTTGTTTCCAGCTCGTGCGCAAACTCCGGCAGTGACTGTTCGGCTTTATACTCGCTTTCAGCGGAAATGAATACTACGCGCGGACGCTTGTCGTTTTTAAAACAAAATTGCGGCTGACCCGTGAATGCCGTTGAGGTAATCGTCGGGCAGACGTACTTTTCTATGTGCTCGACTACAAGGTTGGTGCCGGTGAAATGGCTGACAAAGGGCCGCATCCGCGAGTTGTACATCGTATCGGTCATATCGCGCATCAGCACCACGTTTTTGCCGTACCTGGCCATATTCCGCAGCCCGAAGGGCCGACCGAGAACGCACATATTGGTATGCACGCCCATAATGATAACACTGTCGATGCCTCGCTGCTCTAACAGGTTCCATATTTCCACGCCCGAATCGCTTATAGCGTCCTCATTGCGAACCTCGATAATATCTACCTGCCTGCGCCAGGGCGAACCCTGCTTGCACATCGGCTGACAATCACAGCCGCCGTCCGAGTGGTCGATGGGGTATCCCAACGTTTTTTCATTTTCATCAATCCATCGACACCATTTACTGATATCGCCGGGAAGGGTCGCTGCTTTTGGAGCGTTCTGGGCACGCTTGCGGGCCGAATGGTTCTCGTAAAACTTGACCGTGCCGCTGGGCGCATGCACTATCAGCACACCTTTGTTACGCGCTTTGGAAACAATCTCATTCATCCACGGCCCAAGCTCCCCAACCCGGCTGGTCGCGCCCTTACACCAGTGCTGGTTCCACATATCGCAAATGATGATAGCGGTTTGCTTAGGGTCCCACTCTAACTTCTTCTGCACGACCCTGAATCTACCCGTCCCATCGGACAACGGTGTACGACTGCGTGCGTCAAGGACCAGCTTTTGTTGAGAGCTGTCGGCATACTCGGCCCGGACCGGAGTATGAAGGTAAAGTAGTGAGCCTGCGAATAATATGCAGGCAACAGCCAATATCCTGAATCCACGAGTCTTCATAATAACTGCCTCCTAAAATATTAGTGGTGAATCCTTACAACAGGTGCCACACTGTTACTAATAAAATAATTGGATTTGTTGCTCTAATCAGGCGGTATGATATCACAGAATTAAGTGAAATACAAGCTAATAACTCGCCCGCAGGGGCGTTGGCTGTGGCCAGATTTCCTGGTAGAGCAATTTCCCGTTGTCATGCTGAGCAAAGCGAAAGGCTTAAGGACAGGTCGAAGCCCTGCTTTCACCCCCTGTCATTCTGAGCGGAGATAGCCTTTAGCCCTGAGCGAAGCCGAAGGGGAAGAATCTCTAATCCTTTTCTAAGGCCAGATCCTTCGCGGAGTTTACCCTTGAGCGCAGCGAAAGGCTCAGGATGACAAACGAATGTAGTAGCTTATTAACAATGGGATTACAAGATGCCAGAAAAATTAGCCACACCCGGGGCGTTGTATATATCCGGGCACGACGATAGGTCTCATTGGGCTTGCCGTTCCTTAACGGCTATCGTTTACCGGGAACATACGGACAAACACGACACCGTGTCTTGGGACCTTGGTTTTGAACTGATTCTTGTATGTACCTAAGTTTTTTTGGCGCCAGAGGTCGCGAATCCGGTGCAGGCCTGTTATACCAAGGTCTTTCCAGGAGACTGTTATTTCGGTTTGGATTTCAGCAGTGTTGAACAGGCCGAGGGCCTTCGAGCCGTCTTCCATGTCCTTGGCCATAATAAAATACTCTTCTGTTTTTTCAATAATAGGGGCCTGTTTACCAGGCGGGTCCTGGTTGACCTCGATGACCTCGGCGTTGCAAAGGATGTTGAGCGTGAACTCATCGAGCTTTTCCATATCGCCTGAGAATATCAACGGGGCGGCCATCAAGCACCACATCGACATATAAGAATACTGCTCATTCGGCGTAAGGGTGGTGGGTGTTCCTTCGGCCTGTTTGCGAGCGTTACCTACCCAGCCGATAAGGATATAATCCGGGTCGTTCCATTGGCCCGGTTTGGCATACTGCCAGTGTTGGGCATTGCTCAGGCCAATGTGATAAAATCCCGGCAGCTCGGAACCTTTTTCCAGGCCCAAATCACCCGTTGTTCGCCAGCAGTTTCCGCCGACCGAACCGGCCCATTCCCACACCTTGCCCATACCATATTGGCAGAGGTTGAAAACGATATCACGGTCGAGCTTTGCAAGGATATCGCCCATCTTACGGTAAGGCTTCTGCATCCGCTCA
>Ga0209979_1003121_pt1 | contig 14975 bp, 19 predicted proteins | sample AnhtaG_FD_183114 | JGI IMG/M metagenome (GOLD analysis project Ga0209979, IMG submission 183114) | Deep subsurface microbial communities from Anholt, Denmark to uncover new lineages of life (NeLLi) - Anholt_01485 metaG (SPAdes) (version 2) | ecosystem: Environmental > Aquatic > Marine > Oceanic...
GACCCTCCTCTGCCAGGCGAGGGCAAGCCTTCTCCGCCCTCGGCGGACAGCACCTCCAGCAGACCGTGGACGGCGTCGGGGGGAAGCTTGGCCGCCGCTCGGCTGACCCCCAGCAATAGATAGAGGGCGGCCAGTTCCCACTCTTTTCGTTCGATGGCTAGGGCCAGGGCTGACATCCCTTTCATTCCTTTCGTTCGCTCCTATGGTTGAGGGCACGTAATACCAGCAGTGAGACGAAGAGTGTCCCCAGGAAGGGCAGCGAGCGGGCCAGCAGCCAGGGGAACGGGGAAAGGAAGGGCATCTCCCCTCGCCAGCCCAGGTGATAGGTCGTGTACAAGGTCGAGAGGTAGAGGCTTTCCACCAGGGCCCCGGCGTTCACCAGGGCCAGGGCGGCAGCCCCGACGCGCCTCCGCAGCGTCTCCTGACGCCGCAGCAGGTACAGAAGAAAGTAGAGGGCGTTGAAGCCCCCACAGAGGGCGGTGGTCAGGTCCTGGGCCACCGCTAGCGCATCGCCAAGGCCGTCCACTAATGCCTCCCATGGCCACAATGGCCGCCCGTGGTAGAGTCACGATCGTTTTCCCTTTCGTAGTCTCGGTAGCTAGCGCCCCGGATCGTGCCAGCAGAGGAGAGAATAGAACATGCGTTCTCTACTGTCAAGAGGAGGCCGTCACGGGCGGGTCGGATGTAGGAGACGATGTATGAGGAGGCAAAAAATCTTCAAAGAGACATGCCGAATTATGTAACACCGGGGGGCCAAGGTAATCTTAATTAGCATAAGGGTATGCCGTACCCGAGCCAATACCGAGCCCATACCGAGCTCACACGCCGCGTCAGCGCCTGTGAGGGAAAGGAGGGGAACGCAAGGCATGAAGGCTTTCAATTTTTCCTGTAGGTTGTCCATCCACTGATATCTTTTACTCCTCCCCCTCAGGGGGCACACTCCCTTCATGTTTCCAGGGCCCCCGTGCGCGGTGAGGAAGGAGAGAAAAGATGAGTAACCTGACACGCATCCTGCTGGTGCTTATGACCGTAGGTGTGGTCGCAACCGGCCTGGGTGTGGCCAGCAACGCCATCTGGACGGACAGTGACGAAGTCGACGCCAACCTCTTCACCACGGGGTCGGTGAGCCTATCGACCAACCCTACCACCGCCCTGGTCACCTTCACTTCCGGGGCGCCGGGCCAGGACACAACCCCTCAGTCGCTTACCGTCACCAATGATGGCACCATGGAGTTGCGCTACGCCGTGACCATGACGGCCGACAACGCCGATACCAAGAGCCTGTACGCCGAGCTGGACCTGACGATCAGGGAGGAGGACGTGGATCCCACGGTACCGTGCGACGACTTCGATGGGACGCCGATCTACGGGCCCGACCTGCCTTTCCTGCTCGATGACAACCTGATCGGTAACCCGACTGCGGGCCCTGACACGGGAGACCGGACCCTGGCGTCGGGCAGCGAGTACCTCTGCTTCAGGGTAACGCTGCCGGACACCGCTCCCAACACCGTCCAGGCTGCTTCCACTACGGCTGTCTTCACCTTCGAGTCCGAGCAGACCGCAAACAACCCGTAGCAGCGGTGGCGAGAAGTCATAGGCGCACACCAGCGTCCCTGCTAGGCTAGGCCCCCTCATCTGAGGCGCGGCGGAAGACCTCCTCCGCCTAGCCCAAAAGGCGCAGGGCGATGGTGCGCCTTGGCCTTTCCAGACAGGTGTCAGTGAACAGCGCATTAAGGAGGGATGCTTGAAGGGGAAACCGTCTTCGGGCCAGCCCTCGGCGGGAGGCAGGTCTCGGCTCTGGCTGCGGCGGTTCCTAACCGGCGGCGGCTATCTGGGTCTTGCCCTTTCCCTGGCCCTTCTGGGCCTGCTGCTGGCGGTGGCGGTGCCCAAGTTCTTCGGCTACGATAGCTTCGTCATCTACAGCGGCAGCATGGAGCCCACCGTCAAGGTGGGGTCGCTGCTGGTGACCAAGCCGGTGCCGGCCGAGGACCTTCAGGTGGGCGATGTCATCGTCTTTCGCCATCCGGAAAACCCCGACACCACCATCACCCATCGCATAGCGGGTATTCGGGAGGAGAACGGCGAGCGCATCTTCACCACCAAGGGCGACGCCAGCTCCAACCCCGATCCGCGGGAGGTGCGTCTGCAGGGCCGGGTGGGCAAGATGGCCTACACCATCCCCTACCTGGGCTACCTGGTGGATTTCATCAAGACCAAGGAGGGCGCCCTTATCTTCTTGGTGGCGCCCGCCCTGGGTTTAGGACTAATGCACTTGTGGACGGTGAGGAAGAGGCGACAGGCTACGCCCGTCGAGGCTCAGGCCACGCAGGCGGAAGCTGCGGTCGCTCGTTCTTCCCCGCCCAGGCGCCGCCCTCCCACAGCAGCGAAATCACTGAAGACCGAGAGGGCTCTCTCTGGTCAAGTGCGTCGGCGGGCTACTGCCAGCACTCCGCCTGTCGCCAGCTTGAAGAGGGGCTCCGGTGATGGATGATGCTCTATTTAAGGTCGATGAAGGTTAGTTGCAGCCAAGACGGCTTCTCTCCGGGCAGCGACGAGACGCAGGGAGGTGTAATGGAGAATGCCCACTCGCCGCCCTCGTAGGCGGGGCAAGTTTCCTCCGACCCTCGCTTTGACCGCCCTGGCCCTGGCGCTCACGCTGACAAGCCTGATCGCCGCCGGGGCCATCGTAGGGGGCGCTTATGCCCTCTTCACCAGCGTTTTCAACAATACCGACAACGCCTTCAGCACCGACACCCTCGACCCGCCCACCCTCTTGAGCGCCTCCCCTTCCGGCAGTGACATCCGGCTCGACTGGACGGCCACCGTCGATACCTACGCCGCGGGCTACAAAGTCCTGCGCAGCACCACCCAGGGCAGCGGCTATTCCGAGATCGATACCGTCACCCCTTATACCATCACCACCTACCCCGATAACACCGTCAGCGGCGGTGTCACCTACTACTACGTGCTGCAAAGCTATTATCAGAATTGGACAAGCGCCAATAGCAACGAGGCCAGCGCTATGGCTGGCAACGCCGACTCCTTCGTCTCCACGGCCGATTCATATGTGGATCAGTACGAACCCGGCTTGAACTTCGGGACCGCCGATCTGATGGGCGTCCGGTCTTGGAAAGTTGGCCCCACCGGCAGGAACCAGCGCTCGTTTGTCCAGTTTGATATCTCATCTATACCGGCAAGCTCGACCGTCAGCTCTGCCACCCTCACCCTGTGTGCCACGGCTGTGCCCGGCTCCACCAGAACCTACGACGTGCACGGGGTAACGGCCAGCTGGGGCGAGACGACCATAACCTGGAGCGCCCAGCCGGCCGTGGCTGCCAGCGCTACCGCCAGCGCTACGACACCGGCCTCAGCCGGCTGCATGAGCTGGGACGTGGCCGCTGACGTGCAGGCCTGGGTGAACGGCACCGCCACCAACTACGGCTGGCGAGTGAAGGACCAGACGGAGGACGCGAACGGGTTGGCTTCTCAGTTCCGCACCCACGAGAACGCCACGGTCGCTGAGCGGCCCACGCTGGAGGTAACCTACACGCCGCCCTAGGCCCGGCGGCTCAGCAGGAGCTCGTTGCGGGCGGCCACCGCCTGGGGATGCAGGGGCCAGCCTTCTTCTCTGGCCATCGTCAGCATCTGGTCGAGGTACTCCAGGATAGCGGCGTCCAGGTCGCGGTCGGCCAGTTCGCGCACCCTGGCCAGGGCTGGCTTGGCCCGAACCTTGCCGGGCTCGATCTTGTCGGCCACGAAGATGACCCTCTCCAGAAGCGACATCCCCGCCCGACCGGTGCTGTGAAAGCGAGCTGCCGCCAGCACTTGGGGGTCGTCGATGCCGTACTCCTGGCGGAGGATCTCGGCGCCCACGGGCCCATGGAGGAGGATGGGGGCCTCTTCTTCGACGGGGTTGACCTCTAGGCCGAAGCCGCGGGCTCTGGCCAGAAGCTCCTGCGGCGAGAGGGCGCGAGCGATGTCGTGACCCCAGGCAGCCAGTCCCACTCGCTCCCTGTCAAGTTCTTTGAAACCGGCCGCCAGGCGGTCAGCCTCCGCTGCCACCCGTTCGACATGCTCGGCCAGGCCCCGGGGCAGGCGGCCGATCGCCGCCTTCAGGGCCTCGATCTGGGCTCGCATACGCAAGAAAGAGAGGCTAGCCCTCGGGCCCCATACGCCGACCGCCGAGGACGTGCATGTGGATATGGTAGATGAGCTGGCCGCCCTGCTCGCCAACATTGATGGTCAGACGGTAGCCCCTGTCGGCGATCCCCTCCTTTTGGGCGACCCGGTTAGCGACCTGGATCATGTGAGCAAGCAGCGGGCCGTGCTCCTCGCTGATGTCCACCGCCGAGGGGATATGTTCCTTGGGGATGACCATGAAGTGCACAGGCGCCCGCGGGTGGATGTCGCGGATGGCGAACGCCTGATCATCGTCGTGCAGCTTGTCAACCGGCGTCTTGCCGGAGCCCATGTCGCAGAACAGGCAGTCGGCCATGAGAGCCCTCCTTGTGCAGCTTGCCTGCTGGTAGGCATGTCCCCCTCCATCGGAGGAGGGGGACTGATTGGGCATCTATTTTAGCCAAACCTTGCGGCCTTGGCCAGCGGCCTTTCGTATGCCCTTCACCCGCCAATTGCCCGCGTAGTGTTTCTACGGGTCAAAGGCCCACTGGCTGCCACCCGCCTCGGTGACCAGAACGAGAACTGGGGCGAATCGACCGAGATGGATAGGATCGCTGACATCGGGCCTGCCCGGCACGAATCGTTGCCACCCCTCACTGGGGGCAAGAACGTACAGGACCGCGAACTGGCCGCCAATGCCTTGAGTTGCCGACTCCACATCCTTGGGCTCGCCAGCGTAGCAGACGCTATTCCATCCCTGGACGAGAGGCATGACAGTCGGCGGCGAGCCCGAGGGTTGCTGCGGCCAGGCGGCGCTGCTGGTCAAGAGAAGGAACAAGGGCTCATACGGGCTGAGGGTTGTTATCGTGCTGAGGTCGGGTCTACCCGGAAACCACTTCTCGAAGCCCGCGATCCTCAACCGATAGGCCGCGAGAACGTCCTGGCCAATGCCTGCCAGGGCATCCTCGATGTCCTGGCTGGGGCCAAGATAGCAGACGTGGTTCCAGCCGGCCACCAGGTCTGCGGGGATAGGGGTTGCTGTGGGCGTGGGCGTGGGCGTGGGCGTAGGCGTGGGCGTGGGCGTGGGCGTGGGCGTAGGCGTAGGCGTGGGCGTAGGCGTAGCTGTCGGCGTGGCCGAGGTGGTGGCCGTCCAGGTCAGCTCCGGCGACTCGCAACCGGGAACTGGCGGATCCGCTGGGACGACCATCTTGAACGTGCCTTGGGCGCTGCCAGGGCTGGGGAAGGAGCCGGTGATCGTCGTTCCGATGACGGTTGCACTGAAGGCATCGTCCACGATGGGGATAGTAACTATGGGAGGCCAGATCAGTTCCTCGCCGTCACAGGGGACCTTCGTCAGCGTAAGGTTCTCTACGTCAGTACGGTCCGGTGATACTTGGAACTCTATGGTGCCACCGCCGGAGTGCGTCCCCGTGTAAGTGGCCCCGCCGATCGGCTGGGCCGAGGCATGGGGTCCGGTCAGGAGGGCAATCAGGCAAGCAACGGCAACCACCGCCATGCCAGCCAAAGCGAAGAATAACCAATACTGGGTCCGCACGTGCTTCCCCCCTGGTTCTCCAACCTAAGACGTGCAGGGCGTGCTATCGTTACACTATTCGTTGGCGAACGATGAGCAAATACGCTGGCGGCAGCGCCGCAGTTAACGAATGCTACCGACCAGCGGAGGCCGGTTCGCCGTTGGTGGTCTGATTCTCGACCCCCGCCTGAAGGCGGGGGCATCAGATTCGCCTCCCCATGCCCCAGCCTTTAGGCTGGGGTTGCGTGTGAACCCAGCGGCCGGCCTCTCGATGGGCTGGCTCCCGAATGCCGAACCCCCGGGCGCGTCTAGACCTCCAGCTTCCCGGCCACCAGCTCGCGGTGGTAGTCGGCATCGCCCCACGTCAGTTCCATCCACTTCTGGCGGCGGAAATAGAGCTCGATCTTGTAGTCCTTGGTGAAGCCGATACCGCCGTGGATCTGCTGGCCATGTGCTACCACCCGCTGAGTGGCCTCGTTGCACCAGGCCTTGGCCATGCTCACCAGCATCTCGGCGTCCGGCTCGTTCTCCTGAAGGGCCCAGGCCGCCTTGTAGGTGATGAAGCGGGAGCCGTCCACGTCGATGATCATGTCGGCGAACTTGTGCTGGATAGCCTGGAAGCTGCCGATGGGCCGCCCGAACTGTATTCGCTCCTTGGCGTAGTCCAGGCTAGTATCGAAGTCCATCTGGGACAGACCCACCAGGTAGGCGCAAGCGGCCACCGCGGCCTTATTCTTTATGCTCTGGATGATTGGCCAACCCTTGTCCACCTCGCCCAGGACATTGGCCTTGGGCACCCGCACCTTGTTGAAGGCCACCTCGCACTGCTTGTCAGCGGCGATGGTCTTGAGGACGGTGAACTCAATACCCGCGCTCTTGCTGTCCACCAGGAGGAGGGTGACGCCATCCTCTGGGTTCGCGCTCTCCTTGGTGCGGGCGGCCACTAGCATGTAGTCGCTCACATGGGCGTCGGGCACGAACAGCTTGGTGCCACTGAGGACGAAAGAGTCACCCTCCGCCTTGGCTGGCATGGCAACGCCGCTGGCGTCCCACTTGGCACTGGGCTCGGTAAGGGCCAGGGTCATAATCAGCTCGCCCGCGGCGATCTTGGCCAAGAGCTCCTGCTTCTGCTCTTCCGTGCCCGCCTCCAGGATTGGCGTGGCACCCAGAACTACTGTGGAGATGAAAGGCCCGGGTACGAGGGCCCGGCCGAACTCTTCGAGCAGCACGACCAGGTCGGTGAAGGTCATGCCGGCGCCGCCGTACTGCTCGGGGATGATTATGCCCAGCCAGCCCTGGGCGGCCATCATCTGCCAGAACTCCGGCGTGTAGCCCCTCTCATCCTCCTCCATCTCCCGCACGAAGGTGTCCGGGCACTCCTTCTCCAGGAAGTCGCGGGCGGCATTCTTGAGCAGTCCCTGCTCTTCAGAAAGGCCTAGGTCCATGGCACAGGCTCCTTTCCTCTGCGTTCTCTAGCTTTCGTTGCCGTTCCTTTTCTATCCCCGCGGCAAGCCCAGGCCGCGCATGGCGATGATATTGCGCTGGATCTCGCTGCTGCCGCCGCCCACCATCATGGCGATGGCATACAGATACGACTTCTGGAAGCGTCCCATCAGCTGCACCCACTTGGAATCCCTGTGCAGTTGCCCGTACAGGCCCAGGATCTGGATGCCCGTGTTGGCCAGCCGCACGTCCATCTCAGTGTTGTACAGCTTGCACACCGCCGCCTCGATGCTGCCCGGCTCCTTCCGCGCCTGCAGAGACACCACCCGATAGACCATGTACTTACCCACCTCTATCTCGATGGCTATCTCCGCCAGCTTGTGGCGCACCAGCGGCTTATCCAGGAGGCTTCTGCCGTTGACCTTCGTCTCCTTGCAGTAGTCGACGAGGTCGTCCAGGCCGCGCTTGGCCATGGCCACGGCCGCCGCCACCAGACTGGAGCGCTCGTAGTCGAGGGTCATGGCTCCAATGTACCAGCCCTGGTTCTCCTGACCCAGGAGGGCGCTCCTGGGGACACGCACGTCCTCGAAGAATACCTGGTTGAAGCTGTGCACGTTGGCCATGTTGATGATGGGCTGGACGGTGATCCCCGGCGACTTCATGTCCACCAAGAAGAAGCTGATGCCCTTATGCTTGGGTGCCGCCGGGTCCGTGCGGACCAGCATGATGCACCAGTCGGAGCGATGGGCGTTGCTGGTCCAGGTCTTGTCCCCGTTGATAACGTAGTCGTCGCCGTCTTTCACAGCGCGCGTCCTGAGGGAAGCGAGGTCGGAGCCGGCCTCCGGCTCGGAGAAGCCCTGGCACCACACCGTTTCGCCGGCGGTGATGGGCGGCAGATGCTGTTTCTTCTGCTCCTCGGTGCCAAAGGAGAGAATGGCCGGCCCGATGTAGCCCACGGACTGCACGATGGACCCGATGGGCGCTCGGTGGTAGCCCATCTCCTCGTTGTAGGCCAGTTGCATCGCGGGGGAGGCGTCCATGCCCGCGTACTCCTTGGGCCAGGCGGGAGCCACCCACCCCTTCTGAGACAGCTTCTTGACGAAGGCACGCCCTAGCGTCCACTCCTCTTCCTCTTCCTCCAGGAAGACGCCTTCCCAGTTGGGCGGGACGTTCTCTCTCAGCCAGCCCCGTAGCTCCTGGCGGAAGGCTTCCTCTTCGGGTGTAAAGCGAAAGTCCATAAGATAACTCTCCCCTCCTCTAGTCCCCTGGTGGCAACCCCAGGCCGCGCATGGCGACAATCCTGGAGGCCGCTTCCTCCGGTGTGGCTCGAAAGTCCATGAATTCTGCTCCCTGCCCCCTTTGGCCACCTCCCCAAGGCCAAGTGAATTATAGGGCCTCCAACGTAAGAGTCAACGTAACGATAGCTTCTGCCCTATCGCTCCTCCCGCTCCTGTTGTTCCTGGCGGCGGGCTTCCTCTTCCTCGCGTCGCTCCCGCTCTTCGGCCGTCTCCTCCAGTTCCACGCTGCCTTCCTCACTGGTTCTCAGCTGAGCCTGCCTCCTCTCGCCCAGGACGGCGTACAGCTCGCCCCCCAGGTAATGGAGGGGCTTGTAGTCGTCGTTCTCCAGGAGCCATGCCTCCTCGAAGGCTTCCCTCTCGGCTTGCGCTGCCAGCACCTTGCCCACGAACAGATAGTGGTCGCCCAGGTGCAGCACCTCCTCCACGCTACACTCGACATGGGCTAGGCAGCCCTCCAGAAGGGGGGCGTCCACCCGCTGGGCCTTGAAGGTGGGCAGCTTGGCCACCTCGATCTTCTGCACATCGCGGCCGCTGACCGTCCCCAAGTACTGCACGTGGTTCATCAAGCGACGGCTGGGAACATTCAGGGCGAACTCCTCGCTGAGACGGAGCATGTCGTAGGTATGGCGAGAAGGGTGGATGGCGATGCCTACCAGCGGCGGGTCATGGGACAGGGGCATGTTCCAGGCCACCGGCATTACGTTGGCCACTCCATGCCAGCGGGTGGTCACCAGCACCACCGGGGCGCCGGCGAGAAGGCGACGGGCATCGAATTCGGTCAGGACACGGCGCATAGACACCTCCTGGCCGACGATAGTCGGGCTTTTCGGGTGTGCGGCCGATGAGAATTGTAGCATGACCTTCTCGCCGGGGTCCCAGCGGTGGGGCTACTGCTTGGCCTGGTACTTGCTCCGGTCCTCGACTCGTACCTCCATGACGATGTGCCCCCAGCCGCCGCACCTGACCCCGACATCGAAGCAACCGGTGCGGCGGAAGCTCAAGGAATCGGGGTCCACCCCGGCGTAGGCCAGCTCGTTGGTGGCGAAGATGAGACCGGCCAGCTCCTGCAAGGCGTAGATGCAGATGCGGCGGGGGCACTTGGTGGTGAGGAGATTCCCCGCTCCGTCGAAGAGAAAGCGGTCTCCTACTTTGTGCTGGCTGTTGCAGCCGTGCGACTCCACCACCTCGGCCACGATGGTCTTCTGCATCAGTTCCGGGGCCTTGGCCAGCACCTCTTCGTTACGAGGGTTGGCCCGAAACAGGGCCATCTCCTCGTCGCTATAGCCCAGGTGCTGCTGGAAGAATCTCCACGTGCTCTCGTCTAGCGACATGCTGTCCTCCCTCCTTCTACTTTGGGCTCAGCGGCCCTTGAACTTGGGCTCCCGCTTCTCGATGAAGGCCTGTATCCCCTCGCGGAAGTCCTCGCTGAGGGTGCTGAGGCCCAGGAGGTCTCGCTCGTTCTCTAGCTGGGTCTCCAGGCTCTCGCTCAGGCTGCCGTAAACTAGCTCCTTGGCTCGGGCCAAGGCGAGAGTCGGGCCCTGAGCGAGCCGCCGCGCCAGCGCCTGCGTCTCCTTCTCCAGCTCGTCGTCTGGCACCACCCGGTTGACCAGCCCCAGCCTCAGAGCCTCGCCGGCATCGATGGGGTCTCCCGTATAGAAGATCTCCAGGGCCTTCTTGGGTCCCACCAGCCGAGGCAGGAAGTAGGTGGAACTGCCGTCGGGGGAGAGGCCCACTCTGACATAGGCAATGATGAACCGAGCGGTCTGGGCGGCGATGGTCAGGTCGCAGGCCAGCGCCAGGCTCATGCCGGCACCTGCGGCGACGCCGTGAACCTGGGCGATGACCGGCTTCTCCATCCGACGCATCTCCGCGACGCCGGCATGCAGGTGCATCGCCAGGGTTCGCATGGCGGTGAGGGGGTCGGCCCGCAGGGACTCGCCGAAGGCCTTGACGTCGCCGCCGGCGCAGAATCCTCGCCCCGCCCCTTTGACGATGACCGCTCGCACGTTGGGGTCGGCTCGGCAACGGATGAGGGCCTCCGCGAACTCCTCCGTCATCCGGATGGTCAGGCCGTTCATAGCATCCGGGCGGTTCAGGGTTATGGTGGCCACGTTCTGGTCGATGTCGAAAAGGATGGTCTCATAGCTCATGTGATTGAACCTCCTCTGGCAGTCGCACCCGCACCAGGGGCCGACACTCCCGACCCTGCACCTTGGCGCAGGGCTGGGCCGGCGGCTCCTCGGCCAGCGGCAGGCCCAGGACCTCGTGCCAGCCCTGAATGCGATCGTGGGCGGCGCAGACGTAGAAGGGAGCTATCCCAGCCTTCGTGATGTTGTCGTGGATGAAGCAGCGTTTCATCCATGCCTCGTAGGAGTGGTCATCGACCACCCGGATCTCGAGCTGCGTCAGCGGTGGCGGCGCGAAGAAGCGAAAGGCCGCCTCGATCACCTGCACCAACTCCTGCACCGTCGTCGGCCCGGCGATGCCCAAGGCCATGACCAAGCGGCGCATTTCCGCCTTGCCCAAAGCGCGGCACACCCGCCTGTTGAGCCTGTTGGCCGCCTCGACGCCGAACTCCTGGACGACGGCCATGTACCAGCGAGCGTCGTGAGAGTACCAGCAGTTGCGGAGAAGCTCCTTCTCCTTCTCGTCGGAGAGCACTAGCGCGCTGCTCACGTCTTTACTCACCCCCTCGACGGGCGGAAAACAAAACCGCCCAGCACGATTCGGCAATGCGCTCGTCCTGGGCTCTGGATTTGCTATCTCGGGCCTCTTAGTCTAGTGTTCTACGGCCATTCTCGTCTTCTGCGCTGCGCTACCTTCCCTCCTTTCCCCCGGCCAGGGAATGAGGTGGATCCTCTTGCAGCGACGGCAGAGAATCTCTACCCCGTCAAGAGAGACCTTGGCTACGAGATTGCCACAGAGGCACCGCTCATCTAGTAGCGAGGCGGCCTTGGGCCTAGTCTCCACCAAGAGTCCCCCTCCTCAATCGAGTCCAGATAGAGGTCTCCCCAGTTCTCCACCATGTATCGGTCGAATCCTTTGGTCACCGCACGGCCTCCGTCTTGTCCGCTCCAGTCGCCCTCTCCCGAATAGAGTCTACATAGAGCCTTTGCCACTCTTCCACGTGGCTGCGGTTCAGGCGTTCGTCAAGGCCCAGCGGGTGAAACAGGTCCAACGTCAGGCCGAAGGCCATGAGCTGCCAGGCGGCCGCAGTGGAGTTCACGTCTTGCCTGATCAGTCCTTGCCTCTTGCCCTCCTCTATGTTCTCCTTCAGGAAGCGGATGAAGGCGGTGAAATTGTCGTGCAGGGCCTGGCGGATCTCCTCGTCATCGGTCTCGGAGAGGGCCTGGAAGAGGAGCTTCATGACCGGCGAGCGGCTTCGCAGGTGGTCGTAATAGCCGAGGCAGATGGCCCGGATGACCTCCAGGGGATCGACCACCTCGCTGGCCAGCCTCTCCCAGATGTCCAGAAGCCTCTTGCCGGCGGTCTTGATGCTGGAGATGAAGAGCTCCTTCTTGCTGGAAAAGTAGCGGTAGAGGGCAGGCTCGGAGATGCCGGCGGCCTTGGCTAGGTCGGCGGTGCCCACCTTGGCATAGTTGGCGGTGGCGAACATGGCCTGAGCGCTCTCTAGGATGAGGCGCTTTCTCTGCTGGGCTGTCCGCTTGGGCGCTCGCTTAGCCATGATAGTGAGTGTTCACTAACATAACACCTCTCGCTACCCTTGTCAAGACGCGTAGGCAGGAAAAGCGCCGCTGGTCTACGCTGGCCCTGCCGGCCCTGGATATTCTGCCCGCCCGGCGCCATAATAGGCATCGCCATGACTGCCCGCGTCCTTGTCGGCACCTGCTCCTGGACCGACCCCACGCTCATCGAGAGCGGCGCCTTCTACCCGCCCGATGTGACCACGCCCGCCGAGCGCCTCCGGTTCTACGCTCAGAGCTTCCCCATCGTGGAGGTCGATAGCACCTACTACGGCCTCCCCTCGGAACGTAACGCCGCCCTCTGGGTGGAGCGCACCCCGGCCGACTTCACCTTCGACCTGAAGGCCTACGCCCTGTTCACCCATCACCCGACGCAGGTGAGGTCGCTGCCCAGGGACGTGCGCGAGGCCCTGGACGCCAAGGCTCGCCAGAAAGCCAACCTCTACTATCGCGACCTGCCGCCCGAAGTGCGGGACGAGATGTGGCAGCGCTTCGCCTCTGCCCTCCTGCCGCTGGATAGCGCTGGCAAGCTGGGGGTAGTGCTCTTCCAGTTCCCGCCCTGGTTCATGCCCGGCGCCGAAAGCATGGATTACATCATGGAGGTGAAGGAGGAGCGGCTATCTCAGTACACCGTCGCTGTGGAGTTCCGCAACAACCGCTGGCTCTCGGAGACGAACCGCCAGCGCACCCTGCGCTTCCTGGCCCAGGAGCGCATCCCCTTCGTCTGCGTCGACGAACCCCAGGGCTTTCGCTCCAGCGTGTCGCCGGTGGCGGAGGCGACGGCGCCCGATGCCCTGGTGCGCTTCCACGGGCGCAATCGGGAGATGTGGGAGCGCAAAGGCATCAGCGCCAGCGAGCGCTTCCGCTACCTGTACTCGCAGGACGAGCTCAAGGAGTGGGTGGAGCCCATCGAGAAGCTGGCCCAGCAGGCGGAGCGGGTGCACGTGCTGATGAACAACTGCTATCAGGACCACGCCGTGCGCAACGCTCGCCAGATGGCCAAGCTCCTCGGTGCTAGCGAGCCGCCACCATCCGCACCCCAGCCGCGGCTGCTCTGATGCCGTAATGGCCTCAGACTGCGCGATCTCTCGGGAGCAGGAATGCCGCCCTCGTTGTCCCCATGAGTGTGTGGCCCCTTGACAAGCCACGTCACAAGACTATCATTGTTGCACCATCTGCACCGGGAGAGTTCGCGAAAACCTGAGCGGCGAGGCGGTCGCGCTCAGAACGTGCGAAGAGGAGGCAGCATATGCTATGCGTGAGCATCGGGACGCCGGTAAGAGGCTTGCCTCGGCAGCAGGCTCGCGAATACACAACACTATTTCAGCAGTGGAAAGCCCCTGCCGGCTTTGACATGAAGTCGCTGTACTTCGGCGGGGATGGCACGGTCGTCGTCATCGTCGATATCCAGACATCAGCCGCTTCTTACGAGGCGGTCGAGCCTTGGGCGGGTTGGGAGTGGAAGACCATACCAGTCGTCGAGGCTCCGGAAATGCTGCAAATCATAGAAAGGGTCCGTGCCTGGGAGGACAAAGTCCTAGGAGGCTAGGCAGAAGTTCAGATACAGCGGGTCGCCACCGCCACACTCTCCCGGTGCAGATGCGCCCCTCACCTCTAGTTCTTCCCCCGCCCTGCCGCTGGCCAACGCCATCGTGTGGTGCGTCGTGGCCATGGGCTGGCCATACCCTCCCTCGGCACCGGCCGCGCCTTCTCTGATGCTATAATGAACACGGCCCGGAGGGGTGACCGAGAGGCTTATGGTGCCGCTCTCGAAAAGCGGTGTGGGCTTGCGCTCACCGGGGGTTCGAATCCCTCCCCCTCCGCCAAGGCTGACCCCAGGAGGGGTGCTGGAGTGGTTGATCAGGCACGCCTGGAGAGCGTGTGTACCCTTTGGGTACCGGGGGTTCGAATCCCTCCCCCTCCGCCAGCTAGAGCGACCGGTTGGGCAAGAGAGGAAAGATCCCCCGCAGCGCGGGGGATCTCGCTTTTGGCTCGGAGCGTTCTATTCTTCGGAGCCCTTGATGGCTTCCTCGCGCCGGGTCTGCATCTCCTCTTCCGTCTCCTCCTGAGCCTGCCGCCCGGCCTTTAGAGCCTCCTCCACTCGCCGACGCGCCGTCTGCACGCCCCCGCGCGCCAGCCTTACCGCCTCCTGGGCCCGCGCTCGCGTCTCTTCGCTGGTGCGCTCTCGCCAGGCCTCCTCCAGCCGCTGACGCGTCTCTTGGCCGGGAGCGGGGGCCATCAGAGTGGCCCAAGCAGCCCCCGCAATCGCACCCAGAATGAATCCGAAAAGGAACCTTATCACTTCTTCCGTCCCTCCTGGCGGCCCTTGCCGCCTCCGCCTCTGTGCGCTAGCCCGCTCAGCACACCCAGCCCTCGCCTGGCCCCCGACAGGAGGCCGTAGGCGCGAATGATGGGCGATACCGCGGTGTCTGAGATGAAGGTGGCCGTCCCGCGCACGTTGCTCACCATCGGCTTGACCCCTTCATCGATCAAGCGGCGCGCCGCCCGGAGGGCGCCGGTGGCAGCCATGCCCACCACCACGGTCACGACAATGGCCGCCAGAAAGAGGACCGTCCCGGCGATGGTGAAGGCAATAATGGTTACGTCCCGCACGTCCTGCAAACTGTCGATGCCCATAGGCGCGACCTCCTAAGCTACAAGGGCTGCCTCCTGACAGGACTGGCGGCCCATTATAGCACAAGTCAAGCGCGACCTGAACAGGGATTGGCCTGGGCGAGCGGTCAATTGCTGCCGGCGCTTTCGGCGATGATGCCGCCGCCCAGGACCTTCTGGCCCTGGTAGAAGACCACCGCCTGGCCGGGGGTTATGGCCCGCTGGGGGCGCTCGAACCGCACCTCCGCCCGCCCATCGTGCAGC
>Ga0209979_1003123_pt1 | contig 14969 bp, 9 predicted proteins | sample AnhtaG_FD_183114 | JGI IMG/M metagenome (GOLD analysis project Ga0209979, IMG submission 183114) | Deep subsurface microbial communities from Anholt, Denmark to uncover new lineages of life (NeLLi) - Anholt_01485 metaG (SPAdes) (version 2) | ecosystem: Environmental > Aquatic > Marine > Oceanic >...
ACGCCGAGGCGGGAGTGGAGCGCTGCATCTTCTGGCTGCCGGCCGCCCCGGCGGAGGAAGCGCTGCCCTTCCTGGACCGCTGGGCAGAGCTGGCGACGACCTTCGCCTGAAGCCGCCGCCGGCATGAACAACCAGCAACTGCGGGACAAGTTCTACAGCCGGGACCAGGCCGACGAGTACGTTGCGAAATTGATAGAGGAGCGAAGAGAGTGGCCGGCGCGCTTTCCAGGGCTGCGCCTGGAGATCGCCGACATGTCACCGTAGCGCATGCGGGGGAACTTAGAGAAGGTGCGTCTTGATGACCGCTTCCTTGATCCTGGGATCCAGGTTGGGGAATCGTTCCAGGTGCTGTACCCGCTCCCTGTTCAGTTTAGTGACCATCTCCTCCCTGGTGGCGGGGTCGTAGAGCCGGTGCGGGTCAAATCTCCCCATATCGAAGATCCTTCCGTGTTCGTCACGGACACCGGCAGTCAAGACCTTGCTGCCAAAATCAGGGTAGTCTGACCACGTCGCAGTGTTGCGGAACAAGGCCCGGGCAACATAGCCAATCCCGTTCTTCCAGGGCCGGTTGGCAGGCCGCTTAGGGATGCGTGGGTTCTGTGGGTTGGGGATTTCCCCTACTCCCCCCGAATTCATCAAGAAGCAGCGGACCTTGTTCTCATATCTTTTGAGGTATTCATAGAAGAGATTGCCATCCTCCGCAGGGTCGCCGACGATGAATGCGTTCATCCCCGGCACCCTGGTGGATTGACCCGCTTTGGTAGGGTCGCCCGCCGCGGTCTCTATCGATTCGCCCAGCATGAAGTAGGCAGCGCATTGCTCTGGGGTTAACTCCTGTAGGATGGGGACGACGGTATTTGCTCGGGTATTAATGAGGATGAACAGGCCATCCAGCTCTTCCAGGGGTGGGATGTCAATAGACCCATAGCGTCGTTCTTTGGGTAAAGCCCGCAGAGGCAGGATACCTCTGCCATTGGCACAGAGGTCTTCCTCCAAGTATTGAATCTTACCCCGACGATCTATGTAAACGTTCTGGGACACGAACTCAGGAGATTCAGTGGCCGGGCGGAGGAGCACGTCATCCTCGTCCAGGTCTGTCTTCAGAAACATGGCTTGTTCCGTTCCCAGTATCCGGCCATCCTTGAGTCGCAAGCCAGCGAAGTCATCCTGGACCACCAGGGCCTGCTCGCCCTCCTTATTGAGGTAGTGAGTATGACCGATGTTGGTAGTCTTGCCAGTCCCCGAGTTGCCTAAGATTACGACGCCATAGCATTCCAGAGCTTCTTTGCTATGGTTAAAGGCTCGGACTATTTTGGTACCAGCGTGAATACCCAAGATGCGCTTCCCTTTGGCTTGGTGCATAGCCATGCGCAGCATCCCCTTTTTGGCCTCCCCCATGTAATCAGAGCCAAGGCCAACGGTTACATTCTGCTCCGGGAAGCAGTAGAAACGGCCAAAATCACCGGTGTAGATGTCTGGCACCATAAGCATATACAGGTTTTCCGCACCTTCCACCGGATCCGCCACCCGGCACATCTTGCCCCACATGTAGGATATATGGTGGTTAGCCCGGTTCTTGGTCGTGACCATAAGGTAGCAGTTAAAGGTGAAATCCTGGTCTTCGCCACTTCCCATGACTCCGTACACCAGGTCTGTCGGGAGCTGGTTGGCATGACCGGGGTATTCCTGCCCATCATATTTGCCACCAAAGATGCGCGTAAATTCCCTGTCCATGCCAGACAGGGTCTCCGCCTGTTCTGGCGAGGTATTTCTGGTAGCTATCTTTTCGCTCCCCAACACCACAGTATATTTGGCAGAACGGTTGCGCACTCGCGTATCCCAGTTATAGCCACCAAAGATATTCCTCTGGCCGACGCTCTCGGCCAAACGCCCCAACTCGGGGCCAGTATAGATGGTTACGTTCGTTTCCACCCTCTGGGAGCGAGATATGAGCTCCCTGGTCTTCTCTAGCACCGTCGCGCCATCATATTTAGTCATAGTTCCACCGTGATCTCTATCTTGGGACTGACTTTGCAATCATTCATCCGCGATTCCCTATACCAACGACAACTGCGCTGAGGCCCACTCACGATAGCAGCGCGAGCATAGCCTTCATCGTTTAGGCTGTCAACTGGCACGGTTGCTGGGTTCTCCGGCGGGCTCTTCCCCTATTATAAGGAAGATCAGCGCGAGCCAGCTGCTGTTACAGCGGCTAGGCCGATATCGGCCTCTGGCCAATTCCGGCGCTCGTATGCCGACAGCCGCAGATACTACAGAATCACATGTTGCGGGAGCCTTTTCCGAACGGCCTCTGCGGTGGTCTCGCTCAGCGGCAGCCGTCTGGGCAATGCAATGGGCTTTCTAGTCGCTAGCTCTCCTCTCCCATCTCCCTCGTTGCGTCTGTGCACGGAGGAGCGGGCGGACGAACCCCGGCAGGCGCTCGGGGCTTCTTAGGGCCCTCCCTTCGGGCCGAACGCGAATTCCCCCGCCCACTCCTCCTTATCGAGTGTGATGCGACTCTCCTCCCGAGCAGGCAACGACTCCAGAACCGACCCGTCCCGCACAGGAAGGCCCGAAGTCGAAAAGCGAAGGGAGGCCATAGCTCGCGGGATAGCCGCACCCCCGTACTATGCCCCGCATTATAGTCAACCAGAGGGAGATGTCAAGTGTGTCGCGGATTCGCGCGGCAACCGCCTCCACATTGCCCATCTCAGTGGTCATCACGTTCCTAGGCGGCTGACTTGTCTCATTGACCTTCGGCCTACCGCTACTGCCAATGAGTGCAATCTGGATGGTTTTGCCTCCTGGGCCAACTCGTCGAGCAGACCCGCCCAACGAGTGGCGTTGGCGGGCTGTGATTGGGACGCACCAGAGGCTCGTCGACGGTGGCCTGGCCCTCTACCCCTCTATCGGCCGAGCCGCCCGAGCCATGGGCCGCTTCGTCCGCTACTGGCAGGAACGGGCAAGTCGGCAAGAAAGCGAATGATGGGGAAACCGTGGTGCGCGAGAGTTCATAGGAGGCCTCAGGCCTCCGCAGACACCGTCCAATGACGCCCGCCGCTGACTGTCGTCCCCTCCTGTAGCAGGCGCGGGCCCATGAGAAGAACGAGAAGGCATGCCACACAATCGACGCTGATGAAGACCACGTAGGCAAGCGTATAGCTACCCAGCAGGTCATGCATGAAGCCAGCGAAGACAGGACCGACGGCCATGAAAATGCTGCTGAACGCCGTCATCGCTCCCATGATCGTGGCCACGGAGGCCAGCCCGAAGTAATACAACACCACCAGCGGCTGGAGGGCCACCACTGCCCCCATCGAGTAGCCAAAGATGAGCACGAAGGCCGCCACGCCGACTACGCTGTTCGTCGAAATCAGAGCCGTTAGCCCAATGGCCTCCATCAGGAACACACCGGCGAGAATCCGCTGCGGTGGCACCCGGTCAGCCAGGTAGCCGGAGCCGACCTTGCCGAAGATGCCCATCCCCGCGACCAAACCCAGCACAAGCCCGGCCACCTCCGGGGCCACGCCTCGGTCCTCCATAAAAGGCGAGGTGTGGAGAAGCACTGCTCCGAGGCTGGCGAAGCCCAGACCTATCGCCGCCGTGGCCAGGATGAACGCCCTGGTCCGGATGGCTTCACCGACCGACCAGGCCATGGCCATCGGACCAGGCTGCGAGCCTGCGCCGCCGTTGGCCTGGGTAGAGGCGGCAGCTGAGCTGACGCCCTCGGGCAACAGCCCCTGGTCAGCGGGATACTGTCGGACCACCAGCAGGATCAGCGGCAGGGCAACGGCGATGATGATCAGCCCCATGATGAAGAAGGTTGACCGCCATCCTACCGAAGAGATCAGAACCTTGCACAAGGGCGCCATCACCAGCCCTCCGAAGCCGATGCCCGTGGTGGTGATGCCCATGGCCAGGCCGCGCCGCCGCTCGAACCAATTGGCCACTACCTGGGAGACCGGCACCAGCATGAGGCCGGCCCGCCAGACCCCCATAGTCATGAACATGGCGTACAGGTAGAGGAGGGACCAGGTGAGCCCCAACGAGGCGAAGCAGATCCCCATGCCCGTAGCGCCCGCAGCGAGGACTGTCCTTGCCCCCAGGCGCTCAACCGCCAGGCCCACCAGCGGACCCATGAGGCCGCTCATTGTGGTCGCCAGCGCGATGCCTAGCGAGACCTGTCCGCGGCTCCAGCCGAACTCCTCCTCGAAGGGGACGACAAACACGCCTAGGGAGTAGAAGCCAAGGCCGGCGCTGAGAAACATGATGATGGCAAGCGAGGCCACCACCGACCATCCGTAGAAGGCTTTAGACATCAGGGAGGGGCGATTCACAGCAGCCCGTGTTGAGCAATGCGCCGGCCGGCCCGCATGCGCCCAAAGGCGCAACCTCCCCGATGATAGACCAATGACATGGGGGCCGCAATTGCGACGGCTCAGGCCTCAGACGCGGGCGTTCTAGCTCGCTGCTGGCCCTTCATCTTCTCTGCCTCAGCTAGCGCGGAGCCCCTAGTGCAGCCAGCCCTGCCGGGCGCGGCGGCTTCCGGGCACACCAGGCACCCGCAGCTCTCGCTCGAGGCTCCAGAAAGATGAGCCCCCCGGCGTGGCTGGCCGTCGAGTGTTAGGCGTCATCCGGCCACGTCGAGGGGCTAGCCGTGGGAGGGCCAGCGCAGCTGGCGTTACCCAATATGGAAAAACGCAGCCGGGGCAGCCTTGGTTAGCGGCTCGGCGGGTGGATGTGGAAGCCGGTGACCTGAGAGCAGCGAGAGCGCCCCCTACCGCAGCCTCCGTCAGGGACGGATCCGTCTTCCTGGCCGGGCAGGCTGGCGGAAGAGCTTTCGTAAAGCGCGGGCCGGGGGTCCCAATCCCTCTCCCGGCTCCACTTTTGTATAAGGAGCCGAATTGACTCCTATCGACAGTAACATAGTGCGGCCTTCACCGTCTTACGGTTAGAGCGTGGACCCCCGCCGCAGGCGGGGGTGAATGCGCTTTGCCTGAGTAAAGCGGTGATGGCAAAACGCACTGATATCGAAGGGTGGGAGCGGCCGGCGTCAGTCCACTACCCGGCCAAGGTGACGCTGCCCGCTCACCGGCCGGTTATTCTTCACCGCCAGCGGCTCATCGACCTGCTGTCAGAGCATACCTCCCGCCGGGTCACCATCGTCAGCGCCCCCGCCGGCTACGGCAAGACCACGCTGCTGCTGGATTTCGACCAGAGCTGGCAAGCCCCCATCTGCTGGTACTCCCTGGACGAGCGTGATCGCGATCTCCTGACGTTCCTGGGCTACTGGCTGGCCTGCGGCCGGGCTCACTTCCCCTCCTTCGGCCAGGGAGTGGAGGAGGCCCTGGCCCAAGGCGAGGAGCTGAGTCACCAGGAGTGGGCCGACCTCATGGTGTCGGCGGTTCAGGAGGTCGACCGGTCGTTCATCCTGGTCTTCGACGACTTCCACTACCTGGACGAGGCGCCGCCGGAGTTGCGGCGGGTGCTTGAGGGCTGGCTGTACCGTCTCCCCTCCGACTGCCACGTCGTGCTGTCGACCCGGACACAGCCGGATGTGGGGGTGTTGCCTCTAATGACCGTCCGCCAGGAGGTGGCGACGGTGACCGCGGCCGACTTCGCCTTCACCTGTGAGGAGGTGGCCCAGCTCTACCGGGACATCCTGAACAAGGAGATCTCCCTGGACGACGCTCAGCACCTGTCCGACGTGACGGAGGGCTGGGCGGCCGCCCTCATCCTGATGGCGGACAAGGTCCAGGTCGCCCGCACCTCCATATCGCTGGAGCAGCTCAAGGGCTCGGACACCCTCTTCCAGTACACCGACCTGGAGCAGTTCAGCGTGCAGCCGCAGGAGGTGCAGCGGTTCCTCATGGACAGCGGGGTGCCGCTGGCCATGGAGCCCCAGTGGCTGAACGAGCTCCTGGGCATCGATAACGCCGAGGAGATGATGGACTACCTGGAGCGCCGCAACCTGTTCCTCACGCGGGAGGGCACGGACCGGCAGCGCTACCGCTACCACAGGCTGTTCCGGGCCTTCCTGGTGAGCCGCCTGCGCTCGCAAGAGCCCCAGCGGTTCACGGAGCTCAACCAGAAGGCCGCCGCCATGTTCGAGCGGGAGGCCCAGTGGCAGGAGGCCGTCTACCACCTCCTCCAAGCCAGGGCCTGGGAGCGCATCGTCCAGGTGACCGAGCGTGTGGGCCGGGAGCTCTTCGAGCAGGGGAAGTGGGACACCCTGGCCGAGTGGCTGGAGGCGATCCCGGCGGAGGAGCTGGACTCCCAGCCCAAGCTGGTGCTCTGGAAAGCGCGCATCCTCCACTACCTGAACCAGTTGGATCAGGCCCTCGCCGTCCTGGCCCGTCCCATTCAGACGTTCGAGGCGGAGGGCGACTGGACCTCCCTGGCGGCGGCGCTGGTGGTCAAGGGGATGTCCCTCCGTTTCAAAGGCGCCTACCACGAAGCGAAGGAGGTCCTGACCAGGGCGCGCTCCCTCCTCCTGCAGCACGACGGGCCGACATCGGTGCTGACCGAGGCCCGCAAGGAGCTGGGGATCACCTATTGCATGTGCGGGGAGTTCGCCAAGGCGCTGGAGGAACTCAAGGGAGTGCTGGACATCTACCAGGGCCAGGGCGATGCCTACAACATAGCCTACGTCAGCGACCAGTTGGGCGTCACCCTCAGCGGCCTAGGGCGCCTGGACGAGGCCGTGGGCCATTTCGAGCGGGCCCGCGTCCGCTGGCTGAAGCTGGGCAACGACGAGCTGCTAATTCAGACGCTTACTAACCTGGGGATGCTCTACTACTATCAGGGCGAGCTCGACCGCGCCGAGGAGGTCACCCGTCAGGCCTTGGAGAAAGCCCGCCAGCGGGGCAGCGTCTACGCCGAGGCCTACCTGCTGGACTCCCTGGCCGCTGTCCAGCGCGACCGCGGTCAGCTCACCGAGGGGATCCAACAGTACCGGCGCGCCCTGGAGCTGGCCGGCGAGCTGGACGACGCCTATCTCAGCATCTACATCATGGACGGCCTGGCCAACGCCCAGCGCATGTGCGGCAACATCGCCGACGCCGAGAGGACCGCGAAGCAGGCGGCAGCCGACGCCGAGGAGCGGGGCGGCGTGTTCGAGCTGGGCATCTGCAACGTCACCCTGGGGCTCATCCAGCGCGACCGCGGCCTCCACAAGGAGGCCGTCGCCTCTCTGGAGCGGGCGATCACGCTGCTCAGGAAGGGTGACGCCAAGCGGGAGCTGTCCAAGGCGTACTTCCACCTGGCGGAGGTCTACTTCTCCCTCAAGCGCAAGCGGCTGGCCCTGGACTGCCTGGACGCCGCTGCCGGGCTGGTGCAGGAGCTGGGCTATGATCACTTCCTTCGTCTCGAAGCGAGCCGGGCGCCTCTCCTGGTGCAGTACGCGGCGGCCCACAAGCTGGCCGACGGCTACTACGCCCGCATGCTGAAGGCGATCAAGAGCACCGCGCCGGCGCAGGCGGGGAAGGGAGGCGCGGAGTCGGAGCAGGAAGGGGCGGCCTTCGGCCTGGCCGCTTACGGGTTCGGCAATCTGCGGGTGGAGATGAACGGGCGGGAGGTAACCGATCTGGAGTGGCGCAGCGAGAAGAGCAAGGAGATGTTCTTCTTCTTCGTCTGCAACCGCAGGCCGCTGCGGAAGGAGGAGATCGTCACCGCCCTCTGGCCGGACCTGCCCGATGACAAGACCGGCAGTCTCTTCCACTCCAATCTCTACAGGCTGCGCCAGGCCCTCTACCCGGAGTGCATCGCCAAGGACAGCGGCAGGTACATCCTGGACCCCCGGGGGGGCTTCTGGTTCGACGTGGAGGAGTTCCAGGAGGCCTTGAAAGGGGTGGAGGGGCTGCCCGCCGATGGTGATGAGGCGATAGCCCTGATGGAGAAGGCGCGGGCCCTGTACACGGGCCAGTTCGCCTCGGAGTTCTACTCGGAGTGGGTGGAGACGCTGCGCTGGCAGCTGGAGGAGCAGCATATGGGTCTCCTCACCACCCTGGCCGGCACCTACAGCGAGCGCGGGCAGTACAAGCGCAGCGCCGACCTGTGCCAGCGCATCCTCATCGAGGACGAATACAACGAGGCCGCCTGGTACCGCTTGATGAGCAACTACGTCCTCGCCGGCCAGATGGAGGCGGCCGCTTTCTGCTACCGCAAGTACGTAGATATCGTGTCCGAGGGTGTGGGAGGAGAGGGCATCCCGGAGTTCGAGGAGATCTGTCGCCAGATCAGAGGCCCGCGCTAACTTAGCGCCGGCAGAGCATCAGATTCCGCCAGGGGCGGCCGACAAGGCCGCCCCTACTGTGTTTGGACGGCGGGTTTGTGGCGAGACTTCGGCGAGAGAGGTCTGGCAAACTGGTGCTGGAGGCTAAAGATGAGGCTCAGTTTGCTGGTTGTGATGGTGGCGCTGGCCCTGGCCACGGTGGCGGGGCAGAGCGTATTCATCTAGGGCCTTTCGCCGGTCGATGGGTGAGCGGGGAGTTTGTGGCGAGACTTTGGCGAGAGGGGTCTGGCAAACTGGGCCCAGAGGCTGAAAGATGAGACTCGGTCTGATCGTACTGTTTGTGGCGCTTCTGCTGGCGGTGGTAGCTGGGCAGAACTCCTTGCTCCAGTCCACCGAAGCGGAGGACAACTCTTCGGCCATCACTGCCTGTGCTGTCCAGGGGGGAAGCTGTGCCCAGCCTCCCCTGGACAGCTCCCCAGGCCCCATAGTGCTGGAGCACCTGGTGTTCAGCGAGGGATGCCACAGCTCAGACCTGCACGTGGTCCGCTATGTGCCGGCGGACAGCGCGGACGGGGAGCTGGCGGTGGCCCAGTGGTGCTCCTGAGCTAGAGAGAAGCGGGCTGCTTTAGCCGCCGGGCCGGCTTGGACAGAAGCCTCCCGGCGGCTTCTTCTTTACTATAACCGGCTTAATCTCCCCTTTCGGCCACAATTCATCGAGATTTCTATGGCGATCCCCTTGACATCCCCATGATATTGGGGTATCAATTGAATACCCTTAATAGGGGAATCTCTTAGCAGAAAGGGGGTACCATGAAGGCCCGACTGTTGTACTTGGCTTACTCGCTCGCGGTCATCGCCGCTGTCGTACTGTCTTCCGTCGCTGCGTGGCGGCACTAGACTATCCAAGGAGTTCGCCCCCTCAAACTGAATAACGTCCCGCTCCGTAGTCTTTCAGTTTCCATACCTGCTCGATTTTGACGAAGCGACGGCGGCCTGTCTTCCCGAAGTTTGAGATACGCTTCGGATGGCTGGCCCTGGTAGCGCTTGCAGCTCAGCTCATCGTTATCTACGTCGTCTTCGGGGAAGCTGAGGAACTGCGCAGGTTCGTTTTCCCGGCGTCCTATGTTCTCCTGCTGGCGTTCATCATCCTGAACCGCCGGCGGGTGGGGCTCTTGGTCATTGGGGCCGGCACGCTTCTGAACTTCCTGGTCATCGTGACCAACGGCGGCCTTATGCCCATCTCGCCCGCCAACATGGAGAAGGCCGGCCTGGGAGATGAGCTTGCGAAACTGGAACTGGGTGATGCAGTGCCGGTTTCCAAGAACGTTCTCCTGGAGGAGAGCGACACTCATCTACAGTGGCTCACGGACCGCTTCGTCTGGGACTCACCGGGCCCATTCTCCGTGGTGAGCATCGGTGATGTCATCATCGGGGCGGGGCTTCTTGTCGTCCTCGTTGAGCTTTTCCTCCCCTTGATCGTGCGGGGAGCCTCGCGAGATCGCCCCTCTCTGACCTAGGTCTGCTCGAAGTCAGGGGACCGGGGCCAGGTAACTTTGATGTCCTCATCTCGTCCTACGTTTAGGTGCTCTCTGCCAGGAGGTTGCACTCGCACGTCAATACGAGTATGTCCCCGCCGTCGGGGTGGTCGCCCTTGCCGCCTGCAAGGGTGGGGATGGAGGAGAGGTCTCCGGTGACCTTGCCTCTGACCAGACCGTTCGCATCTGGCTGGACGGAGAGCCGGACTACATAGACCCCAGCATCGCCGACTTCGCTACGTCGGTGACGGTATCCAAGAACGTTTTCGCTACCCTGCTCCGCTTCGACCCGACCACGGGCGAGGTGGCGCCGTACGTGGCCAGTGAGGTGCCCAGCCGGGAGAGAACGGCGGCATCAGCGACGACGGCCTCACGTACACCTTCATGCTGCGCGAGGATGCGGTGTGGGAGGACGGCCAGCCGATCCAGGCCCAGGACTTCGTTTACGCCATCCAGCGTCTGCTGGACCCGCGAGTGGCCTCTCAATACGGCAACTACTACTACTCTATGATCATAGGAGGCGGCGCTGACCTGGCGGCCGCCGTGGACGCCGACGAAGCGACGATCGAGCAGCTTCGGGATGGGGTGAAGGTGAGGGCGGTCGATGACCGCACGCTGGAGGTGACGATCACCCAGCCGTCTACAACCTTCAACCTCCTGATGGCCCTGTGGCCCACCGCCGCCCTGAGGCAAGACGTCATCGAGCAGCACGGCGATATCGCCAACTCGGCCTGGACGGAGGCGGGGAACCTGGTGGCCAGCGGGCCCTTCCGCCTGGCCGAGTGGAACCACGGCAGCAGCATCGTCTTGGAGAGGAACCCGAACTTCTGGGACGAGGAGATGACTCCCGTGCTGGACCGCGTCGTCTTCCAGATTATCGAAGACGAGAACACGGCGTTTTCGGCCTACCGGGCGGGCGATCTGGACGCCGTGCAGGTGCCGGCGACGGACCTTCGCAGCGTCGCCGCTGATGACAGCTACAGCGATGAGCTGCAGCGGGTCCCCCTGGCCGTCACGACTGCCTTTGGGTTCAACCAGACCCATCCGCCCTTCGACCAGATGGAGGCCAGGAAGGCCTTCTGCCAGTCCGTTGACCGAGCGACGCTCGTGAACGAGGTGCAGCAGGGGTCGGGGGTGCCCACCACCTCCTGGCTGCCGCAGGGGCTGGACCCCTTCTTCGTCGAAGACCGGGGTGAGGATCTGGCGTTCGACCCGGACTCGGCGCTCCAGCTCGTGGTGGAGCCGGGCTCAAGCCGGGCCGCCTACCCAGCGGTTAAGTTCAGCTATGCCAACGTAGACCCCAATGGAACACGGGTGGAGTTCATACAAGGCCAGTGGAAAGAGCACCTGGGTATAGACGTGCAGCCGGATCCTTTGGACCCGCCCGCATTCGACGAGGCGTTCTTCACAGGCAACTTCGATCTCGCCTTCATTGGCTTCGGAGAGGACTACCATCACGCGGAGAACTGGTTGCTTCTGTGGACAAGCGGCGCGATGCCCGGCGGCTACAGCAACCCGGAGTTCGACCAGACGGTCGAAGAGGCCATGAATGAGAGCGACCCAGACGAAGCGGTGGAGCTGTGGCAGGAGGCCGAACGGATCCTGATCGATGAAGACGTGGCAGTGTGCCCGCTCTTCGTGCACGAGAACGTCTGGCTGGTGAAGGAATACGTGCGCGACTTCATCATGACCGGCGCCGATGGCCACGCGGGAGACTTCTTCTACTGGAAGACGGCTATCCTGGAACACTAGGCGTCAGTGTTCGCCTGGGGGCTGCCCAGCGCAGCCCCCAAGCCTCAATGTGAGCCATGACGGGCTACGTCCTTCGGCGGCTGCTCTGGCTAGCCCCTGTCCTCTTCTTTGTAACCCTCATCACGTTCGTCCTTATGCATCTGGTCCCGGGGGGGCCCTGGGACACCAAGGACCGCCCGATCTCGCCGCAACTGCGGGAGCAGCTGGAGAGCAAGTACGGCCTTGACGAGCCAGTCTGGCAGCAGTTCCTCACGTTCTCCTGGAACGCCCTCCACGGTGACCTGGGCGTGTCCTTTCAGTACCAGGACCGGTCGGTGACGGAGATCATTCGGGAGGGTGTAGAGGTTTCGGCGGTTCTGGGCCTGATGGCCCTGGCGTTCGCTCTGATGGTGGGGGTGACCCTGGGGGTCGTCGCTGCGGTCAAGCAGAACAGCCCCATCGATTACGCATCCGTATTCTTATCCACGTTTGCCGCCAGCACGCCCAGCTTCGTGCTGGGGATCTTATTGATCGTGGTGTTCGCAGTGCAGCTTGGCTGGCTGCCGGTCTTCGGTTGGGAGAAGGCATGGTGGCTGTTCCCCAACTGGAAGCAGGCGATCCTGCCCACGGTCACCCTGGGCGCCTTGCCGGCGGCTTATGTCGCCCGCATCACCCGCGCCAGCGTGCTGGAGGTGTTGCAGCAGGACTACGTCCGTACCGCCCGCGCCAAGGGCCTCCACGAGCGGCTCGTCTTGGGGCGCCACGTCCTCAAGAACGCCGTCATACCGATCCTCACGGTATCGGGGCCTATCGCCGCCAGTCTGGTGACCGGCTCGTTCATCGTGGAGACGGTGTTCGCCATACCAGGCTTGGGGAAACAGTTCGTAGCCTCAGTGTTCCAGCGGGACTACGGCATGATCATGGGCACGACGATCTTTTATGCCGCCGTTATCGCGATGGCGAACCTGGTGGTGGACATGATGTATGTGGTGGTCAACCCCCGGATCAGGTACTAGGCGATGGTGAGAGCGGCCACCATCGCCAGACCGCAGGAGGCGCAGCCGCTGGCGGAGCAGCGCTCCCTCTGGGGCGACGCCCTCCGGCGTTTCCTGCGCAACCGTCTGGCATTCATCAGCCTGCTGGTGCTGCTTTCCCTGGCGGTGGCGGCCGTGTTCGCCGGACAGATCGCCCCCCACGATCCCAACGCTCAGGCCTGCACGACGGGGGCCTTGCGGGGCTCCAGCGCCGATCACCTCCTGGGCACCGACGCTACCTGCCGGGACGTCCTGTCCAGACTGATCCACGGCGCCCGAGTGTCACTGTCGGTGGGCGTCTTCACCGCGGTGGCCGTATTCCTCATCGCGGTGCCCATCGGGGCGCTGGCGGCCCTGTCGACCCGACTGGTGGATAACCTGCTGATGCGGCTCACCGATCTGACCTACGCCTTCCCCGACCTTTTGATGATCATCCTTCTGAGCAGGGTGCTGGCTGACACGGCGGTGCCGGGGGGCAGTGTTACGATCATCATCCTGGCTATCTCCCTGGTAGGTTGGGTGACCATCGCCCGGCTGGTGCGGGCCCAGATGCTGTCGCAGCGGGAGCGGGAGTACGTCCAGGCGGCGGAGGCGATGGGCGCTAGCCGGTGGCGCATCGCGCTGACGCACCTGTTGCCCAACAGCCTGGGGCCGGTGATCGTGGCCGTGACCTTTGTCGTGCCGCAGGCGATCTTCGCGGAGGCGGCCCTGAGCTTCATCGGGATCGGGGTGACGCCGCCCCAGGCCACATGGGGGGGCATGGTGGAGGCTGGCTATTCGGCGGTCTACTCCGTGCCGATGCTGGTGGTGTACCCGGCGGTGGCCATAGCCATCACGATGATGGCGTTCACTTTCATCGGCGACGGGCTGCGGGACGCCCTGGACCCGCGGACCGCGCGGCGCCTACCTGGCCGGACAGGCTAGCGGCCTGCCGGGCTGCACCTCCGGCAGCTCCAGCTCGCGTAGGCCTGCGCTGCATTCGATGGATTCGTATGTACGGAATAGATACATCCAAGATTGTAGAGGGAAAATCTCTATCGCGTGCATACTGTCGCGGTTCTACGTTGCGAGCCACGCCATGGAGCGGAAAGAGTTACAGGTATGGGCGTGGCCTGGGAGCATTCTGCTTTTTCGTAACACCGCGTAGCTTCTCAACGTCTCAGTAACTAGGCGTTAAGGCACTTTTCATCGATACAGATGGCCAACGAAGTGAAAGTCCGCGATAACACCGATGAGGTCGGGGCAGAGCGATCGTCAGCCCCTGCCTCTCCCCATGTGGCCGATCCCCTCCGCTCCTTGCGGCTGGTGAAATGGCTCACACGGCTGTTCGTCTATCCCGGCGTGACGGCCCTCATTCCGCTGGACCACGCCGTATCGGGTCTCACTTGGCAGCAGGCCATTTCCGTCCACCTGGGAGGATACGTCATCGCCACCATCGCCATCGAACTCGCTTTCGCCCAGTCCTTCAATCTCCGCAAGCGCGGCGCCTACCCGCATATTATTCTGGCGGAGCTGGGCCGTGGCCAGCGCGTGGATGCTGCCGCCCAGTACGGCCTCGGCGTCATCCAGCAGCTCCTGGGCCTCCGCGCCTCGTGCATCGCCCTCGGTGGCGGCGCCGACCTCAGCCTGCTGTCCGTTTCCGGGATGAGCCGCGAGGCCGCCGAACGCCTTCTGGAAGCGGGGATGGCCACCGTCCACGAGGCCATGCGCACCCAGCAGCCGGTGCCGTTCAAGCCGGCCGACGGCTCGCTGTCGGAGACCGGAGTGAGCCGTAATGAGCGCCTGGTCTTCATCCCTGTGGTCGCCCTTCGGGAACCCATCGGCATCCTCGCCGCAGTGGCTCGCAAAGGGAGCGGCGACGTCAAAGACCGCGAGCTCTTGGGCTCGATCGGCAGCGCCCTGGGCCTCTCGTTGGAGAACCTCCGCCAGAAGGAAGAGGTGCGGGAAAGCGCGGAGCGCCTGCACACCGTTGTTGCCGGTACGCCAATCATCATGTTCGCGGCGGACCGCGAGGGCGTGATAACCCTTGCGGAGGGTAAAGGCCTGGAGGCCCTGGGACTGAAGCCGGGCCAGGTCATCGGCCAATCCATCTTCGATATCTACCGCGACACACCGCATATCGGGGAGAGCTTTCACCGGGCCCTCGCGGGCGACACGTTTACGTCGGTGGCGGAAGTGGGCGGGCTGATGTTCGAGGCTTGGCAGTCGCCGCTGAGAGACCAGAACGGCGAGATCAGCGGCGTCACCGGCGTCGTCACGGACGTCACCGAGCGCAAGCGGGCGGAGGAGGCACTAGCGGCTAAGACGGAGGAATACGTCGCTACTACCAACCTGACGGGGGACATAATTGCCAGGCTGGACAAGCATGGCGCATGGGCTTTCCTCAACGACGCAGCCTGCCAACTCTATGGAAAGCCCAGAGAGGAACTCCTGGGT
>Ga0209979_1003124_pt1 | contig 14957 bp, 9 predicted proteins | sample AnhtaG_FD_183114 | JGI IMG/M metagenome (GOLD analysis project Ga0209979, IMG submission 183114) | Deep subsurface microbial communities from Anholt, Denmark to uncover new lineages of life (NeLLi) - Anholt_01485 metaG (SPAdes) (version 2) | ecosystem: Environmental > Aquatic > Marine > Oceanic >...
TAATCCTTTGTTATAAGTGAGTTTACATTCATTTTGGCTTTTCGGAAATTGGGTTTGATTGGGTTTGAATTGGGTTTGTTTTCACCAAGTGTCCAATTGGATTTATTTTCATAATCCGTTGTTAAAACAGAACTTACGTTCATTTGAGCATCCAGTAAATTGGGTTTGTTTTGCATAATATATAGTAAAACTCACTCTCTATTTCTCCGCTATTTCGGCCTGATGTAACAAAAAAGCCGGGTTTGATGGCGTTCTGTGAGATGATGGCCATTAGGAAGCCCTGATGTCAGATGTCTGTTATCTGAAGTCTGATTTCTGTTGTCTACGAACAACGAACTATGAACCATCCATAGTTAGATACATTATACCATAAAACAGATTAGATTTCGAGTGAAATCCAGAAAAATCTCCGAGACTCCCCACTGGATGCTGGATTATCGATACTCGATACTGGATGCTTGATGCTGGATACTCGATGATCGTTTTTATTAGGGACAATCACCGTTTTTGCGTACTGTCCCCAGCCATTAATAGGTGGCTGTCCCTAGTTTACTCCGAGACTCCCCACTGGATGCTGGATTATCGATACTCGATACTGGATGCTTGATGCTGGATACTCGATGATCGTTTTTATTAGGGACAATCACCGTTTTTGCGTACTGTCCCCAGCCATTAATAGGTGGCTGTCCCTAGTTTACTCGATACTGGATGCTTGATGCTGGATACTCGATGATCGTTTTTATTAGGGACAATCACCGTTTTTGCGTACTGTCCCCAGCCATTAATAGGTGGCTGTCCCTAGTTTAGTTTAGTTTTTATTAGTGACAATCACCGTTTTTGCGTACTGTCCCCAGCCATTAATAGGTGGCTGTCCCTAGTTTTTCCTAGTTTTTCCGTCCCTAGTTTTTCCTAGTTTTTCCCATGGAGCGATTGGTTATGTACGCATTCGTTTTTAAAGTGATTAATTCAGCAAGATTCGGTGAGACGACTCTGGGGTTGCCACAAACATGCTATTTTTCGCCCAGCATCGCCTCTATTCTATCGCGCAAGTTTATGCCGCCAGAATACTTAGCCATTGGATGGCCTCGCCAGGCAATGGTACCGTCTGGCTTCAGTAGGATGGCGGTGGGAATTCCGTAGACAACGAAAGCCTGTTCCGCCTGCGACTGGCCGTCATCGACACGCCGTGACCAGAAGTGCCGCATGGCAGTCCAACCTCGTTGGGCCACATGATTGGCAGCCAATTCAGACGTTTTGTCCACGCTCAGAGGAATGATCACGACTTTGTCTGCCCAGTCGGGGTTTTCAGTTGCCATACTGTTCAGCTTCTTCATCGCAGGCTGGCACGGCCCGCACCACGTCGCCCAAAATTCCAACAACACAACGTGCCCTTGATAATTGGACATCCTTTGAGCCTTGCCTGTGCCGACTTCGAGGATATCGATGTCAGGCGCTTGGTCACCAACATCCGGCGCCATTCGAAACTCAAACTCTTGAATCTCAGTGATTGGTTGAAGTCGAAACGGGCCAACGAATTCGCCATCGAGTTCTACGCTGTAAGGAGGGTAAGGCGGCTCCGTCACGACCTCCGAGGAGATGCCGTCCAATTGAACAATTCCGTTACTGGGAGTCTGGCCATCATGGACCTCCAACGCACCATAATGCCCGTCGAACCAGTGCACCTTCACCGGGACGCCTGCAGCAGGGCGACCATCGGCCATCAGCAATTTCAGGCGTGCGTGACAGTCACCGCTTTTTGCATTGGAATCGAACGGTGTCCATTGGATTCGCTCTTTATGGGTAGCGCCTGCTGACAGGGTGGTAATCATTCGGCGTGCAAAAAAACGGCCCGGATTGATCTCCGTTCCCGCTACATTTTTAACTCCATCTCTAGCGTTTGTGCGAATCGTTACGCTGAATCGGCCCGGACCAAAGTCCGAGAAGGCTCGTGTCTCACCGGGCTTGATCCGTTGGTCCCATGTAGCGGAGTAAAACAAGCCATCCATCTCCGGCTTAGACCAGCCTACCTCGACGATTGCATCCTTGAATGGAAGCCGGGCTTCATTCACGGCACCTGTTTCCAGAGCCACTTGAATAGTCACTGGTCGAGGAACATCGATTTCTAAAACTCCGTCCCCGACGTCGCGACTGGACAGTGGGCCGATCTCGCAGAACTGCAGCCAGCCAGGATGCTGAAATGCCACCAAAAACGGCGTTCGTTCCCTGGGCAGTCGAAAAGAATAGAGTCCATCCGAAATCCGGGACACATTTAGCATGTTAAAGTCAGGCTCGATATGACGGTTCCGTAGATTGACCGGCTGCCACATCATTCGAACGCGCCACGCAAATTGTGGAAAGTACATCTGCGGGAGAAAGTCGTCGGGTACGTTCATCCCATCCGGGACGTTTAGTTTCAGCTGGACCTCTTCCCCTCGTTGCAGCGTGATCGTCGCCCGACCGGCACGAAGGTCTGCTAACGAGTCACCTGAGAATCGTCGTACTGCTGTGGCGTAACTGTCCGCTCTCACCAAAACGTCAATTACATCGGCATCGTTTGGAGGCCTATCAGAAAACTTGCCGTTGCCAGCCTGCCAACGGCAGTAGCCGCTATCGACAGTGTGCCACATTGTTTCATAGTGCTCGATTGCCGCGCCGGTATCATCAACGACTTTGATACGATCGGCGTTGACTGGGGCAGCAATCAATGGAAGACACAAAAGCAGGCAGTATTTCATCGTGTGCTCCTGGTTGCCTATTTCGATCCTAATGAGTTAACTTTCGGTGCCGCTTTATGGCATAACAATGTTTATATGGTTCCGTATAAGAACCCAAACAACGCTGGTTTTGCAGCATAAGAACCCAGCGAGTAAATCATGATTCGGCCTTTAACTACTTTCACCTCAAAAAGATACAGGAATATCTGCAATTTATCCAGGGGTTTTATGCAGATCCATATAAGACACCTTTACAGGGCTGCTCCTGAGACCGCCCAGAGGGCTACGCACGCCTTTGCCGCCCCTATTGAGAACATGGGTATAGACCATCGTGGTTTTGACATCGTTGTGGCCCAAGAGTTCCTGTACGGTTCTGATATCATAACCGTGCTCCATCAGGGTGTAAGGCAAGAAAGCACAAAATACGACGTTGCCGCTTCAGAGCTATCCTAATCCGCTAAGTTCAATTATAGATGTGTCTGCCTGTTGAGCAAGGAAAAAAGTGGAAAAAACGAAGATTATTTATTGCGAAATAATAGGGACAACCACCGTTTTCTACCAACAACATGCGACATAGCAAGAGTAAACGGAGACTCATTTGATCTCAAACTCAGATGCCGGCAGAGCGAAGGTGAAAGGCCATTCACGTAAGATGGTATTTTCGGAATCAAGGACCATTCAGTCGAGGTCACTGTTGAAAAACATTACTTTATTAAATCTTTATTGTTACTTCAATCGTTTTGCAAGCCCCCTGGCCTTGCGGACGGCTCGGAGGGCAACATTTCGCGAATAGTCGGTCAGATAGTCCCGCGCAGCCGACTTATTTTTCCGGTACAGTTTCAGTGCCCTGCTCTCAACCGCCGACTGGTCTGCGAAGAGTTCCGCTTCATACTCGTCCCATACCGCCCGGACGATTCCGATACGGTTCTCATAATCGGCCCTTACTTTATCCTGCAGCCCTTTGAAAACCCACCAGGCGTGTCTGTCGTCTGGTTTGAATTTTTCGGATGATTCGGAAAAATGAAATTTCAGCGTCAGATTTTCCTTCACACCCACCGGCTTATAGTACTCTCTCGGCGTCCCGGTGATACCACAGTACCAGGGGGTTAAGACACTAATGCACGGCTCAGCCGAGCTGCGCCAGTAGATACAGCCGATGTCAACCGGCATATTGCTCCGCAGCTGGAACACAGCCGCCTCCTGTGTAGCTTCTTTACATACTCCACCCTTGCCGTGACATCGCAGGATTTTAATCACGTCCTTGACGGAAAGTTTATGGGCGGGCTTGACAGAGAACGGCAATCTCCGGTCGGGTTCCTGTTCGATATCCTCTCCCGTCACCAAACATTGGCCTCGCCACTGGCGTTCATCCATTAAGCGTTTTTGCTGCTGGCCGTAAGCCTTGGAAAAGCTAAACCGCTCACCGCCCGCCGGGTCGTACCATCCTTTTTTGACCGCATATTCGACAAGGTCCTGCGAACCAAGAAAGCTGGTCGTGTCCTTTAGATTCACCTCACCGATTATATAGACGTTAGGCAGCAGTGCGACCGCATCATCAGGCACACGTTGAGCCACCCAGTGTTTGCCCCTGCTCATCGATAGTAGCCAGGCCTCCTTTGAATCAGCGATGACCAGCGTTCGCGAACTCGGGTAGCCGACCCGTTCGATGAGCTCACCTGCAATTTGCACTCCCTCTCTGGCTGTCTTCGCCCGCTCTGCAATAAGCCGGCGGAGCATATACGCAATACCACCCTTGACCAGCTGGCCCTCTGCTTCGAGCTTTCGCAGTTCTTCTGCTCTGTCCGGGCAGCCATCAGTAACAACGGCCACACCCCATTCGTTGAGGTATCCATCGCTGTAAGCAATACCCGGATTCTCCGACCAGAGAAAAGCGTAACTTTCTTTTACCTGCGGTATCCGGGCCCCTCCTCGAAGTCTTATCGTCTCTCCATCTTTATGTTTAATTCGGGGAATTTTTCGAAAATTGAGAAACCGCTGTCCGACATTCTGTTCGTTGTGTCCCAACAGGACGGCCCCGTCGGTCGAAGCTTCTTTACCCACTACAACGGCATAGCAACCGTTCGCCGAGGATGCGAACAATCCTACAGCTAAGATGGCCGCCAAAAAAACACATACAACTTTACTTTTATCCATGGTTTTTACCTCTAAATTTGCAATACGCCTCAGACTTCTAAAGTTACCTCGGTTTATAATTTTCGAGATGCCATTATACAAACACAATTCCAGCAGACAAACAGAAAATAAGTAGCCAAGCGGTTTTCGACCTGTCGCTTACGCTCCCGGCTCTGCCTTAGTGAATATTATTCGGAAAAGTGAAACTAAGAGACCTCAATCACACAACGTGGGGTTAAAAAATAGAGCCATTTGGCGATGGATTTGGATTTGAGGATGGCTGAAGCGGCTTTGGCATAAAGGTCCAACTGGCGGCGATAAAGCTCCGAGCGCTCAGCAACCTGGTTAGCGCTTATCCTATCGGTTTTGAAGTCTATAATAACCAGGCCCTGCGGTGTACGAACCAGCATATCAATTATACCCTGAACAATAATCGTATCTCGTATGTCGGATGTCGTATGTCGTGGAAGGTACGAACTATTCCATTCGCAAGTCGGTAGCGCGAAGGTGAAGGGCCATTCACGGAAGATGGTTTTTTCGGTATCAAAAGTCATCTTACCCAGTTCGCTTTCAAAAAACGTCATTATCGAGTCAGTGTCGATACGCTCGATGACGGAAGCGGTTATGGCGTTATCGGCTAAAAGTTTGTCTTTTGTCTTTTCGATAGTTTCCTGGGTTACAGGCCTGGCTAAATCAAACTGGGAGATTACAAGGTGTGTGGCTATGCCGAGCAGCCGCGACTCAACAAGTTCACTCAAAGCAGGCTCGGCAGATACAAGAGCACTCGGTTGACGGTCCAATGACCGGGAATAATCGAATTTTATGTATTCATCGCTGCGATGAGTCAATTGCGTTACCGAACTTTTGGCAGGCAGAATATATACATCGCCAAAACGATATCGCCAGGCCAATGACTTTTTTACCTGCGTAAGTCTTCTGACCCCCACCGCAGGGGTGGGGGCTAAACTTCTGTCTTCTGTCTTCTGTCTTCTGTCTTCCTTTAATTTGATGACAAACTCAGAGAGTTGTTTTAGCTGGGCCTGGTCATAAAGTTTGAAGCTAAATAAATCGTCGTCGAGGGCCTGCTCGGCCAGGCCGGTTCCAAAAGCATTGTGTAAACTTTTCTGCTCGGAAAGCGCGTAGAGGACCCACTCCAAAGAGCTGCGGCAGGAGCGAAGCTGCCAGTCGGGGATGGGTTCGGCGCCGGAGAAAAAACCACTTGAGATAATCTGGCTGCACGTTTTCTGTTTTTGTGAAGCGGTTAAAATAAGCCGTTCTCTGGCCCGCGTTGTCGCAACATAAAGGATACGCATTTCTTCCGCCAATGCTGTCGATAGTTTTTGCTCTGCAATAACCTCGTGTGCAAGTGAGCTTAGTTTGCTGTTCGATTGGCGGTCGATGATTTGCAGGCCAAGTGTATCGTCGGCATCAGTAAGAACATCCGCCTGGATGTCCTTTTTGTTGAAGGGACTTTCCAGCTCAGCCAAAAAGACAACAGGAAATTCAAGTCCCTTGCTTTTATGGACGCTTAAAATGCGGACGGAATTACCCGCTGAGGCCTGCGGCTCAGCAGGTGCCCAATCCTGACCTGCTTCCTGAAGCTTTTCAATAAAGTCAATAAAGCGCGTTAGTGAAGGTATGCCGGCACTACTAACAAAACCCTCAAACTGGATTGCCCTGTCGTGGAGCTTGAGAAGATTAGCTCTGCGTGCCTGGCCGTTGGGCAGAGCCGAAACAAATGACAAAAAGCCGGTTTCGCGATAGACCTGCCAGACCAAATCAGCGAGATTGCCCCGCCGGGCAATTGTCCGCCACTGCTCAATCTGAGCGATTATTCTTTTCAGTTTGTCGGCAAGCTCTGCATTCGTACCGCAGCTACAGTATTGGAGCACGCAGTCATAGTAATTTCCGTGCTGTTGATTTGCTTTATCGTGTATTTTTATCTTTGCCAGCTCGGTGTCACTGACTTTGAAAAACGGGCTTCGCAATACGGCGGCCAATTCTATGTCGCGCTGCGGATTGTCCAGGACCTTCAGCAGGCACAATACATCGCTGATTTCAGTTGCCTGGAAATAACCCGCTGTGGCCTGGCAACTGACGGGCACGCCGGCCAACCGGAGCACTTCGACATAGTCGTTGGCCTTTTTAGCCAACGAACGCATCAGCACGACAATGTCACGATATTGGACGTCCCGGAAAGTGTCCTGCTGCTTGTCGTATATTTGAAACTCGGGTCTGCCCGTATCTGTGCCGACCATCTGCCTGATACGCCGGGCAATCATCGCAGCCTGACATTGGCGGGAAGTTACGACTCGTCCCTCGTCTCTTGTCTCTCGTCCCTCGTCTTCGCCAAGTATGTGGAACTCAATTACGTGCCCCGTGTCCCGTGCCCCGTGTCCCGTGTCCTGTGCCGGCTTTAATTGGGCCGACTCGTCGTAGTCAATCTTTGTAAAAGAGGGCGTCATTATGCGTGAAAATATCCTGTTGACAAAATCGAGGATTCCTTTGGCAGAGCGGAAATTAACGTTGAGGTCAACACGTAAACCATTCGGCGCATTTTCAGCCTCAGCCGAAGCCAGCTCCAACTGTTCGAGGAAAATATCCGGCTGAGCTCCTCGAAAGGCATAAATACTTTGTTTGACATCGCCGACTTCGAGGATATTTCCGCCGGGACTAAGCATCTGAAGTATCCGCTGCTGGACGGAATTGATGTCCTGATATTCATCGACAAATATGTATTTGTATCTTTGCCGAAGCGCCAAAGCCGTTTCTGATGGTAACGGCCCGTCCTCTGTGGAATCTTCTTCTGTTAAAAGCTTCAATGCGTAATGCTCAAGGTCGGCAAAATCCAGACAATTGAGGGTCCGCTTGGCGTGGCTGTACAACCGGTCAAATTTCTTAACAAGCTCAACAAGCACCATCGTCTGCAAACCAACCGAGCCGCCGAGCCTGTCGAGGTAATCAGGATTTAAAATCGCAAAGTCAAAAAGTTTGTCAAAAGATTTTTTTGCACTTTCGGCAGTACTTCTAATAATCTCAGCAATCAGCCCTGACAATCCTCTTGGTTTGTACTCAAACCTCGACGGTCTTTGATAATTTCTTATCTCTTCGCTGAACTTTTCCCAGCGACCCGATTTTATAAGTTTGATATATTTAGTAACAGGTTCTACAAATGTCTCTTTCCATTTTGTCGCCCAGTTACCGTCGGTATTCTCACTTTCATAAAGCTTTATTGCGTGTTGAATCTGAGCGAGTATATTCTGCAACCTGTCTGTAATAACTTTTTTTTGTTTTTCGCCAAGATCGGAAGTAAGCGGATTGGCGACTTCCGCAAGGCGAGCCGCCCTCTCGTACCAGTTTTGTCGTGAAACCACGCCATCCAGAAAATCGCTAAGGTGTATTATCTTTGCAAGAAAACCGTTATTTGTGCGAAGGTCCCGCCGATACAAAAGCTGTTCGAGAGCCGCTTGCAGGTTGCTCTGCTGCCAGGCCCAATCAATGGTTTTTTCAAGGATCTCTGCTTTGAGCAGCTTCTGTTCGTCGCTGTCAATCACACTGAAAGTCGGGTCAAGTCCGAGTTTATAAAAATGCTCCGTGATAAGCCGTTTGCAAAACGAATGTATCGTACTGATATCGGCGCCCTGGAGCAGCATAAGCTGGTAACGAAGATGGCTGTCCGGCTTTGCTTCAAATGCGTCTTTTAATTGCTCAGCGATTCGCGAACGCATCTGCTCGGCAGCAGCTTCGGTAAAAGTCAATACGAGTATGCTACAGACATCGGGACATATAGACTTGTTCGAAACGATATTGACACATCGGCCTGAAAGGACAGCGGTTTTTCCGGTGCCGGCTGAAGCGGTTACGAGAACGTTACTGCCGCGAGCCTTAATAGCCCGTTTTTGTTGGTCGGTCCATTTAATCTTTTTCTCAGCCATCAACTACCCTCATCTTTTCAAGAACTTCGGTTTTCCCAAGCGATACCAGAGGGTTGTAGTCATTTATCTGCCAATCGAATCGGCAGACAGAGTTATACTCACAATAACTGCACGGTGATTGGTCGCTCAACCGATATGGCCTGACATCAATTCCGCCTGAGAGAATTTCTTCTGCCAATTGCAGTATCTTTCTCTCGGTAAATTTCAGCACTTGTTCAAAATCGACAGGTTTTAATGCACCCCTGTTATGATAAAGACCGTACGGCTGGCTGTCTTTAGTAACATAAAAATTATAAAACTTACTGTCTTTTGAAGCCTTGCCGTCAAGCTGCTGAGCAAACTGGCCGTTGAATATTCCCTTTGCTTTGTAATTGAAACTATCAGTTTTTTTCGATAGCTCATCAAGTGTGGTTTTTTGGGGGCTTACTTCGACCGGCATATAAAATGCACCTGCCACGTCTTTTGTTTTTGAGCCGGCTGCATTACGAACAGCCAACATATAGAGCGGCAGTTGCATATCCAGGCCGTAATAAAATTTTGACCAGTTGAACGACATATCTCTACGCTTATAATCAAAAACAATGGCAACTCTCTTATTGTCAACATCTGCAATATCAAGCCGGTCGATTTTGCCATTCAATGAAAGCAGGCGGTTATCGCCAAGCGCAAGCTCATATTTGCCGAGTGTATCACGAGATTCCTCGCTGCGCTCGGAATGACGGAGCTGGCCAAATGTAACTTCCGAGAAGCTCGGCCTAAAACTTCCCGCCCGTACCATTTGCCCAACCGCCAAAACACAATCCTCAAGAACCTCAGCAGCAGAACTTATAATATAGGCATTGTGAGGTGAATGGCGCCTGAAGTTTGATATAAAAGAGCTGGTCTGAATAACCTGCTCTATTTGCTCGTTGAGAATCTTCAACAGCTCTTCATTCTCAATTGTTCCAAAATCCTTCTTTTCCTCGTTAAGACTCTTTAGCAAAGCATCCAGGACATTATGATAAAAGACACCCAGGTCCAATGGTTCAAATTTAAATTCCTTTCGTTCTTCCAGCTCCAATATGTATCGGGCGAAATACCGATACGGACAGGCTGCAAAAGTGCTCAGCCTGGTCGCTGAGGTCTGTATCTGCCGGCCGAAAAGCTCCCCGACAACATCGCTGGCCAACCGAGCGCAATTGTCATAATTTATCGCGGAAAGAACGTTCGAGCCTAATTCCGTAAGCTGTTCATCTGAACAAATATCATTCAATAAAGACCCAAGACTCAAGGCGCCAGACTCAAGACTGGGGTCTGTCGATTGTGAGAAAGCATCTTTGCCAAGTCTGCTGCAGAGCAAATCCGCAAGCTCAGTTTCGCTGTGAACTTTTTCAATGTCGATTTGCTCGCCCGCGATTGATTCTTCGTGGAGATTTTCAAACAGCGATTCGAGATTATCTATAAACTGCGAGCGAGGCACAGCACTGCCCTTATCGTCAACCGAAGGATAGGTAACACACAGGAACTCGGACGGACGCGTAAATGCGATGTAGGCCAAATACTGGCGCTCGGTAAGCATCTGAGTTAGCGGTGGGGCCAGTTGGAAATCCGCTAACTCAGCAGCGCTGCGGTCGTCGTCTGTTAATATGCTGTCCGAACTGAGCGGCACCGGAAACTGTCTTTGCGTGGCACCAATTAAAAAAACCGCTTTTAAATCAGGATGCCGGCTGCGCTCAATCGAGCCGACAAGAACCTGGTCCAAAGTCGGCGGAATAAAAGCCAGAGTCAACTGCGAAAAAGCGGAATTGATAATCGCAAAGAAATCGGCAGCGGTCATAGTCCGGCCAACAAAGACCTCGGCAAGCTCGTCGAATATATCCACAAGTTTATTGTAAAATTGCTGATGTTCATTAGCAGCAGCACTATCTTCGTTCTTGTTGGCTTCCTCAATCCAACCACCAATTGTCTCCTTAACTTTAAGGTCATCAAGAAAATTGAAAATGGCTTGCGTGAACTCCTCGGCACTGAGCGTTTTTGCAGGATTGTCAACCGGACAAAGGCTGTCTCGAAGTTCAAGCAAAGAGCCGATAGCTTTTAGCCGGATTTGATTTATCCGCTGTTCGTCAAAGTCTTCGTTATCCTTACCTGCAAAGTTCCACTGCTTGTCACTCTGCCAGTCGTTAGCCGTTATACCAAAGGCAAGACAGTAATTTTCCAGCAGGTCGATATCATACCGTTGTATTGGCACAAGGTCGGTTTTAAGATAGGCGAAAATATCTCTGTGGGCAAAGTCGCCGGTAACCGCCTGCAGTGCCGAGCAAATAAGCTGAACTACAGGATGCTGGTTCAATGGTTTTCGCTTATCAATGAAAAATGGGATATTATAGTCGTCAAAATACGCCCTTATATAGTGTTGATAACTATCGATGTCCGATGCGATAACCGCAATGTCACGATATCGGTAGTCTTTTTCCCTGACCAATTCGAGTATCTGCCGTGCGACGAACCGGACTTCAGCCCGGGCGTTCGGCGCCGATATAATGCGAATATTATCCGCCGAGTCAAGTTTCGATGGTTCAAGTTCAAATACATTACGCTCGATATGAGCAAGCTGAGGACAAGCAGAGAATCTAACCGCCCGCTCAAGAATTATTGGCCTGGTCAATTGAAGTTTACATTTTTTTACTCTGTCGATAAGCTCGGCGTATGTTCGCTGTGTCGGATTAAACAAACCGACCGGGTCAACGTTCTCGGCCGCAGGATTCGTTAAATCAATCTCCGAAGGGTCAAGGCAAAAGGCAATTTGGGCATCTGCGACGACTTTTAGCAGTTCTGTAAGCACCGCAAACTCTGCTTCAGTAAAGCCGGCAAAACCATCAACCCACAACTTCGCACCTCTGGCCAAAGTTGACGCCGAGACCGCCTGGCAGGCGCGAGTCAGTTGAACATCGGGGTCAAGAAAATCGGGCTCAATGAACTTTAAGTATTCTTCAAAAATCAGGCCGATATCGGTGAACTTCAGGATTGCTAAATTATTACGCTCGTCTTTGGCCAGCTCGCTCAGCAATTGGTTAATATCATCCGAACTCTTTGCGTACCGGTGAAGCTCGGCGATAGTTTGTGCCATTTGCCGGGCCAGTCCGGACGAGGATGCCGATGAGTCAAAGATATTCAATTTACTCTTGTTGTCTCGTAAGAGCCTGTGGACTATCATTTGTCGGCCGATGCGCGAAAGGGCCGGCCTGGCTGTGTTTTTACCTAACAATAAAAATTGAAGACGGTCGAACGAAAGCACATTCAATCTGTTGTAGCCGGCTATTCCTTCGTCAGCCAGAACGGCACGCTCAGCCTGATAGGTGGCTTGCTCCGGAACCAGCAGAATCAACTGCTGTTCACTCGGCTCCAGCAGTGCGTTGACGATAGCCTTTATGCAGTAGCTGGTCTTGCCCGTACCGCTTCTGCCAAGAATAAACTGAACCGCCATAAGAACAATCCCTGATTTAAGTTACCCTTTCGTGCTCTTTTACCACAATCAGCGATTGTTTTCAATTATCATAGAAAAACTACCTTCTTCCGCCCGTCCTGCCTCGGTCGGCTTCCGGCGTGCCTATATATTCCGGCTCACCCGGCTGGCCTGCAGACGGGCCGAATATCTTCCGGATGTCCATCTGAATTTCGTCCTCGCTGGGATATGTAATCACCTCATACTTTTCAAACTTATAATCCTCTTCGTGGTCGAGTTTGAAATAATGTTCTGCCCTTTTAGGCAGGTTGGTATGTGTATCTACAAAAACCCGCCACTTCCTGGACTCAATCGCCTCAGAGCTGGTTTCTTTTTGTGGCCAGGTTAGTTCATAGACCTTAGTGCCAGACACAGTAACCTCTATTTCTGGATCCTCCACGCGACTCCATTGAGCACCGGAAACATCGCTTATATCTGAAAAGGGAACCAAACCGAACCTCCGACCTGCCGCTTGTTCAACTTTGGCAAGCTTCTCATCCGTAATCGCAGTTGTCGTAATAGAACCCGTAGATAAATACTTTATCATTTTGACTCTATTTGGAATATCCCACAAAACAAACTGCTCTCCAAAGCTGACCATGTCGATATTCAGGGTTTGTGAGACCCACTCGATTTGTACTGGTTCGTTCGCTGGGGGTAGAAACGTTGCAATACAAACATTCTGAACTTTCCCCAGCGTCTCATAAATCTCATTTAGAGCAACAGTCTCTGTGACCCGTGTGCCAAAGAATAAAGCAAAAACCACAAGAATCACAGCAGCGACGGCGGCCAACTCTGCTATTCTGATTCTTATAGTTCTTTGCCGAACGCTGCGTCCAATGTGGGGTGATTGCTTTTGCGCAGATTTTTCAAGTGCAGCAAAAGCATCGTCGAGAATGCGCTTGTCCGTCTCGGCTCTGGTAGTTATATGCAATCTCTCAATCGTTCGTTCTATCTGGTCTGCGGGGTTCATTTTTTCGACTCTCCTCTTAAGATTGTCCGCAGTTTATCAAACCCATAGCGGTATCTGCCCTGGACCGTACTGAGCCCAATACGCTGCACTTCAGCTATTTCCTTAAATTTCATTCCGCCGTTCAAATGCAGGATTATTGTTTCTCGCTGCTCCAACGGAAGCTGGAATAATGCGTCAGCCAATAGCTGTAATTCCTCGGCGAATATGGCCGACTGCACGGGACCATCTGAATCTGAGCTAATCTGTCCAACCTTGTCAAGTTCAACCATGTGGTGTTTCTTTCTACGGTGCCTGTCACGCACCCGGTTGACAACGCTGGCCATCAAATAGCTCCGCAGACTCACTCGCAGCTCAAGCCTTCCAACACCGGCGGCAAAAGAAACAAAAACGTCGTGCAGAACATCCTCCGCAGCACAAGTATCGTGTAGCAGAGAAGCCGCTATCGTCAGCATGTTATCTTTGTACTTCATGTAGATTTGGCGCAGGGCCTCTTTATTCCCGCGCTTGAACTCCCAAATTAGACGCTTATCTTCCAGCATCCAAGGCCGACCCAATAAGGTTAATAATCAACCTTCACTATCAATATGACGTTCCGGTGCGTACTTTTAATATAAAAAAAATTATCTCTTTCCACAAGATTTATCTTATTGAGCTTTGAGTTATTAATGAAATACAGGGCGGCACCCTCAAATGCGTCATCCGGCGCTCCGTCTGGCCGCCGGACAGGCCGCATCGACGGACTTGTTTGGGGGTGGTCTTGCAGGGAAAGCCTCTTTTATGCGAAATATTTCCTTGCTTTTCGGCGAAAATAACTATAAAAGTCTCAGCCAAAGGAAATGTTTGAAGAACAAGATTCTGCCGGATACAGGCTCGATAAACAGGAAGACAAAATTACTATGGCGGCTGTGTTGATCGGTCCAAAGGAAGTGCTGGTAATCGTTATTGTTACCGCGGTCGTAGTTTTCGTGGTCATGGTCCGCCGAAAACGAAAACACTAATATTTGCGTTTCGTTCCGCCACATTCTAATCCGCTAAATCCTCAGCCAAATTCCTTTTCGCTCTCTGCCGCTTTAACAGACTTCGCCGTCTTTTTTCTTCCAATCGCCGCTGCTTAACCGCATACGGAATCTTGGTCTTTTTCCTCACCGGCCGGGTCTTCAAGGCCTCAGCTAATAATTGTTGTAATCGCTCGACCGCGGCTCTGCGATTTGCCTTTTGAGTTCGGAACTTTTGAGAAACAACTCTTATCAAGCCATTTTTATCAGCTCGCGTTGACAGGCGAGAGAGTATTCGCCGCTTTTGCACATCGGAAAAACTCTCACAGTTTACCACATCAAGAAGCAGCGTAATCCGTGTATTTACCTTGTTGACATTTTGTCCCCCCGGCCCGCTACTTCGAGAGGCCTTGAAAATAAGCTCATCCTCACGAATAGATATGTTATCTGTGATATCAATCATTACATCTGCCCATAAGAATCCATCTTTTCCTGCAATCTCAATTTATCAGATAACAAAAAATAATCAACAATGTCCTTGAAATCCAAGCCCTCTTGACCAACTTTTCTAAGAACGTCTAACGCTCTAAATTGCTGCTTATGTATTTTTGTCTTGAACCGGACCAAAAAGAGCTTATAGTATTGGCGTGCACGTATTTTGGAATTATTGGAAATTGAGGAGATGACAAATGCAAACTGGAAAAGCAAAGACAACCGTAGCAGTAA
>Ga0209979_1003125_pt1 | contig 14952 bp, 15 predicted proteins | sample AnhtaG_FD_183114 | JGI IMG/M metagenome (GOLD analysis project Ga0209979, IMG submission 183114) | Deep subsurface microbial communities from Anholt, Denmark to uncover new lineages of life (NeLLi) - Anholt_01485 metaG (SPAdes) (version 2) | ecosystem: Environmental > Aquatic > Marine > Oceanic...
ATTATGAGATGTAAATAAGAACCGTGATAAGATGCCCCTACTATCCAGAATGTAGTAAAACCCATGATAAGGTATAGCAGACTCTTTAATGTGGTATCTTTAATATAGCGAACAGTTGAAACTCCCAGAGCCGAGATAATTAAAAGCCAGATAAAAACAAAGGTCTTATATGGTGAAACGGGATCAGTTGAAATAATCATTTTAGGTATCATAATACCCATTATAGAAGCGATCCCCACCATCACAACGGGAACTGCCCAATGAATTTTAATTTTTTCTGAAAAAATATCTTCAATTTTCAAAACAATGCCTCACCTATTGATAAATGAATGATGGTTATCATTACTATCATGAATTGATATTTAATTGTTACTATTTAGCCCTTCTCTCATTTCCAGTACTTCCGAACTATGGCGTCATTCTAGCATCTGTGCCAACAAAGTTAGACAGCCACACGCCAACATCAACATCGGGCACGTCATTAAACTCATCCTCAACAAGTGCAACAAAATCCCGAAGGATTTTAGGTCTTTTAACATCAGATTTAACTAAAGGATGTTGTGGGAACCTTCTTATCAATTGCCTTGCTTCCCGAAGTTCTTCATCGGTAACATTTTGTAATTCTCGGACAAAATCATCCACATCACCCAAAACAGTTTTAACATACACCTCATTTTCAAGATTAGATAAAACCGCAAGAAGAGCCCCATATTTTGTCATTTCTTTAGTAGTCTTACTTCTTCCTGTGCGCCTTCGAATATGCATTCTGCTCCACCGATGGTTCAACTCCTCAAGTGCATTGTGTCTAACTACATCCAAAATCTTCCCTTCATTATTCACAACTTTTACAAACAGTTCATCCATGTGACTTTGACAGTTTTCATATATTTTTTCAGAAACAATTTTCAAATCTCCCCCAATCTTTCTTCCCTCTCCCCTAATTTTCATCATTGTCAATATTGTATTTTTCTTGAGTTTATCAGCATCTGTCGCTATATTATTCTGTTCTTTTCCACTAAATTCCCGACTCACTCGCAACACCTTCCGAATCTCTTCAAACCATCCCCAAATATGTCCAATTGTAGTGAAATACAATTTTACATCTTTGTCATCGTCCAATTTTTTCAAATACGCGTTAAACTTCAAAACCACATTAACTCCAAAATTATGTCTGGCATTCCACATTACAATCTTTCGAGCCATGCTCGCAATTTCCATCACACGTTTCATCACCTCTAAATACGGCAATACAAAAGGATAATCAGATCGGCATTCTCTTGGATAAAGTATGTCTTCGATCGCAAGCAAGACCCAATAGTGTTCTGCAGCCACCATTTTGTTTTTGGACGTTTTCCCTTCAAAACATGCCTTTTTTAATGGTGCGAATTTAGATAGAATTTTAGCATTCACTATTTTATTTCGCAATGTTTTATAACGATGCTTGAACAAAATATCACCAAGGTTTCGAACATAATGTGTATGGCAGATCTGATGTGGCACCTTTGGGAAAACTTCATAGGCTGCTTCAGAGATTTCCTTTGACATATCTCTAATAACTACAAACGGCGACCCACAAGTGGTTTTTATATGTTGAAGAAATGGTTTGATATATTGCCTACTTTCAGATGGTATAATCCAGCTATCTATAGTGATCTCTGTCATTCCCTCTTTAGCTGTGAAAGTAATTTCATCCCCTGCTTCAGCATTTCCATCCAGATGAAGGATAAATCCTTTATTTGTCTCGAACAATTCTTTCATCTGATAACTATGATTTTTGTGAACAGTATAAAATCGAAGAAGAAATTCTTCCGACAATTTGGATATTTCACCGGTCGAGATTTGGATTCCTCTTGCCCCAAGAAGTAGCTGGATTTCTTCTCGTTGATAGTTGAAAAACCATCGGAGGTAGCCGATTGCCGTCATTACTTTTGTATCAAAGACTCTCCGCGGCAAACAGATTTTATTCAGAAATAAGACGTTTTCGTTGTTGATTAAACCGTGTATTTTGCAATATTTTTTGTGAATGCTTAATTCTCGTTCGCCTGAAAGGGTTTTTATGTTCCTTGTGTATGTTGTTTGTGCATGTGGTTTATTTCCGCATATTAGACATTGTGATGGGTTTTTAATTTTTTGTTCTTCGTGTAAAACAGGGAGATGGAGTACGTTTTTTTTTCAAAATCGTAGTGAATACCTAGTCGTTTGAGGTCTTCTTTTTTCACTGGCTGACCCATGTTTTCTAACATCTCAAAAAGATCATTCGGGGTGAGTGAACCTTGCATTAATCGCAAAGATAAGTATGAAAAATGGGTTGGTTCGATTGGTATGTTTGTAGGATTTTCGGGATCGGTGCCCAATGATCGGATATAACGCTGAACTACTTTGTCCCCTTCTCGAACCGATTCTACTTCTGCATAATATGTTTTGATTGTTCCATCCTTATTTTTCCTCTTAATTGTTCGAATGAAGCTCATAATATTGTAGTGATATATTTCACTACAAAATAACACTACCGATTTTGAGTTATATTGTTAAAAATAAAAGGAAAAATGGGTCGATTGAGGCAGAATTCATTAAATTTATTCTGGAGTTATGTGACAACAATGGATGTTATTTACAGATGCTAGATTGACGCCATAGTTCTATAGATGTTGTAGGAAAAAGGCTAAGTGAAGTATTGCCTAAACTGAAGAGACAAGTTATTGATGTGGAAGTAGAAGTGGAGTTCATACGTGATCGGTTAAGGTAGATTGACCAGAGTTCTCCCAAGGAGCACAGGCTTACAAAGCCCAGAGTATCGAAAATGAGGGGAAGCACTTATGATCGGGTCATGACATGGAAAATTTCTAAATTTGCTTGTCCACCTTTATAACAAAAAGTAAGTAAAGACTCGATTCCCCCTTCATTATAAAGATTTATCCAATTGGTGATGGTATTATTTGTGAGATTGTCGGAAAAGTGATGAAAACGAACATTTCGTAATATCTTCATCAGACAAATCGTTGTGCTGCGGTATGCTGTAATTTTTCTAGAGTTTAAAATACCTCAAAATATATGCTTTTCCGACAATCTCATTTGTAACAGATAAGAATTCAGCGATAGCTGAGTATTTCCAGCCAAGATATATAAACTAAAACGCTTGAACACCGATTTTCGTCAGCCGTTTATATTCCACAAGGAAACTACCATTTTAGCATCAAAACACATAGGCCAGTAACGTTTTTCAGAAAATATAGCTTTAGAATATGTTCCGTCTATGGAACATAAAAATTCTGAAATTCAACTATAAGTTAACGTCCATAGTCAATTATGGCATAGAAATAAGCACAAAATAGACCTTAAACCCTCCTATGTACGTTGATTATGAAGATTTAACAATAAATATTGGATATTATAAATTCCATAATCTATACATTTTTTAAATCAAATGAGGTTTTTCACAAATCATATCCCCTATCATGTTTAGGCAACAAAAAACTTCGCTTTTGGATATTCTGGCCGTAGTTCAATTATGAGACATAAACACTTGACGAAAATCGGTGTTGAATGCGTTTCAGTACTTTTGCGGATTTAATTTATTTCTCTCTAAAATTAAGCTGCTCGTACTCTGCCTCTGAGATGCTGACTCGTTTAAACGGTTCATCCTTTTTCATATATTAGTATAATGGCAAACTAATATATAAAAGTTACAAAAAATAGATGCGGTTTAGTATAAAAATATTTATTTTATTTCCTGGAAGTTTTTTCGATCTCTTCCATCAACTCGTCGTCGCTCTTCCCTTCAATGGATATCCCGAGATTTTCAGCTGTCTGCTGGAGCTTTGATTTCTTGGGTTGTTCACCCTTCTCAAGCTCTTTTAATGAGATATCAGATTCCTTTTGCGCTTTCTTGAACTCGCCCAGGGACTTGCCAAGTGACCGGGATAATTCAGGGAGTTTACTGGCTCCAAAGAGCAATATGATTATAAAGAATATCACTAATAGTTCAGGGGTTCCGGGCAGTCCTACCATTTATCTACACCTCATTTTTTTTAGATTATTATCAGTTATTCTATTTTAATAGTATCTTTAATGAATTCTTTAGCCTCATTAATTGCTAATTCGGCTTCAGCATCTTTCATTGCTCTGTTAAAATCTCCCATAACCTTACCTAATGTCCTGGCAATTTCAGGTATCTTATCAGGTCCGAACAGGAATAGGGCAATAATTACAATAAGAAGTAGTTCTGTTGAGCCAAACATATTTTTGTTCTTCTGCAATTCAATTATTATTATAAGCTAATTTCAATTAATATAATATTATATTGGGTTTAGCGGCAATATATGTTTCTATCATCAGGCATAGTCCCATTTTTCCCAATTATTCATATTAATGTAGCACATTTAGGTATAATTGTGAGCCAGATCCAAGGCGATGTGGAACTTCCCCTGATGGAACATATTAAAGAGCTGCGCCGCAGAATGATGGTAGTTGCAGCTGTACTGGTTTTTACACTGTTATTGACCTTTCCTTTTTCAGAAGAACTGGCATCATTGATATGGAGTGACCTGATCCCTCCAAACGTAAACCTTGTAGCTTATAATCCGCTGGAATGGATGGTAACAAGATTATGGCTGTCCCTTATCATTGCAGCAATCGCCGGAATCCCGCTATTTGTATATGAATTGTTTGCTTTTATGAAAAAAGGTCTATTCCCAAATGAAAAAAAGTTTTTTTTGACAATAGTGCCCACTTCAATGCTACTCTTTTTTATTGGTGCCTCAATAGCCTATTATCTGGCAATACCCTTGATATTCAATTACATGATATTCTATTCCGAAGGAGTGGCAATGTCTGCACTATCCATCAGAGACACATTTTCCATGATCTCATCCTTAATTATCGTTTTCGGTATAATATTCCAGTTCCCAATGTTTGTGATCTTTGCCATCAAATCGGGTCTAATTAAAAGAGATCAACTGAAAACAAAAAGGATCTATGTCTATGGTCTCCTGATCGGTTTTGCAATATTTGTAACCCCTGATATTACAGGAATGTCACAGCTTATTATGGCCTTCTTGCTGGTAATCTTTTTTGAGTTCAGTCTGCTCATTACCCGGTTCATTTGAAGATATTTTCATAACAGTATTGCCGCAAGGTCATTTTTTATCACATAAATTTATGTGGAATCCAGTTTATGTTACGTCATGTGACCTATGAAGATGTAAGCTATGCTCTTATCGTATTAAAAAAGAAATTGGTAATCATTGCATTAATCCTGTTCTTCGGAATGGCAGTCTCGTTCCAACTTATGAATCGGGTAATAAACAACATCAACAATACCATCCTGCCCGAGGGTGCCACTATTATCTATCTGTCACCTCTTGAGGTCATGCTCCTGAAATTTAAGATGTCACTCATCATTGGAGTGCTGCTGGTCATCCCGTTTATTGCTTATTATGCCTATTCTGCAGTAAAAAGTAGATTAGAAAATAAGAATACTATTTACATCAAGGTCTCCCGCTTATCCCTGTTTATTATCGGGATTACAGCACTTGTTCTATTTTTACTGGGGGCTGGATATTCATATTTTTTAATGCTGCCTCTTTTTATTCAGTACCTGTTCGAAAATGCTGCTTCTGCAGGGGTTGTAGCCACATATTCAGTGGCCCAGTTCATATCATTTGTAGCATTGACCACAGTGATCTTTGGATTGGTATTTGAATTCCCGTTGATCCTTGTCATATTATTGCGTACAGGAATCGTAAAACGCTCTACATTAACCTACTACCGGCGGCACGTGTATGTAGGATTGCTGGTCCTTGCTGCCATTATTACCCCACCTGATGTGTTCAGCCAGATCATAATCGCCGTACCAATGATGGTGTTCTATGAGATGAGCCTGTTACTGGGACGATTTGTAAAGCCCAGGAAATAGCTAATGTCAGAGAATATGAACGATTTTCATACATTCGTAAAGTATAAACACAGTTAAATAATTCAATGTAACATAAAGGGAATTGCTTATGAAAACTGGAATTTTTTATTGTACATGTGGGAAAACCTCCTCCATAGGTTATAAAAGTCTTAAAAAGAATGCCAATGTGGATATTGTCGAGGTGCTTGACAATTTATGCCAGAATGAAGGCCTGAACTATATTATAGATGACATTCGCAGAAAAGACCTCGACAGGGTACTTATCGGATGTACTTTTAAAGAACATATATTCGAAGAGATAGTAGACGATTCGGTAGATTTAATCTTTGTAAACCTGCTGGAGCACTGCGGATGGGTCCATGAAAAAAAGGATGCCACTGAAAAGGCAAGACGCATGGTCGATCTTGCACTAAATACAGATAAACCGGTGCCAGAAAAGCTCACCATAAACGTGGGTGAAGACATACTAGTTATAGGACAGCAATACGTCTGGTCCATCATAAATAGATTAACAGATATGGCTAATGTGAGCCTTTTGCTCGATGAATCTGACTCCAGAATGCTGCAATATAATATACCGATCTATGTGGGATCTGTAAAAAACGTCCGCGGCAGAATAGGCGATTTCTCGGTCGATATTTCAATTAGTCATCCTATGGATTTTGAGAAATGCATTTTCTGTGGTAAATGCATCAAAGCATGCAAAAAAGGGTCAATAGACTCTTTCTTAAGAATTGACAGCACATGCGATCAATGCGGCAATTGCATAAATACATGTCCTGTAGATGCTATTGATATGCAAAAAGAGAAAGCTGTAACATTAAATTGCGGACAGATAGTAGTAACAGAGCCGGGATGGAGGCATTCAAAACAATTTGGTATATATCAAAACGAAAGCGGAGATTATTCAGGTGCCCTGCTGGCAGCAATAAATGCGATCGCCAGTATGGGTGTTATTAGAAAAGATAAGATGCTTGAGGTTTATAAAGGCTGCGCAGCCGGGAAAAGCGGAATTATTGGCTGTACTTTATGTGAATCGATCTGCCCTCAGGAAGCTATTAAACGCAGCGGTGATACAATTATTTTTGATGATGCAGCATGCATGGGCTGCGGGGCGTGTACATCTATTTGCCCCATTTCAATTCCACGACTACAGACATGCCCTGATCAATGGGTCTACACCCAGACAAACACTCTACTGCAGGGAAAAGATAGACTAACAACTGAAATAATAATGTTTACTTGTGCTCGGGAGGGAATGAAGACTATAGATACTGCCGGAAAGAAACACTTGACATATCCACCGGTACTGCCAGTTTTGGTTCCATGTATTAATGCAGTCAATGAGGCACATATCCTACATACATTTGATTCGGGAGCAGACGGGGTGGTTCTTCTTGGATGCGAGAACTGCAAACATGAAATCAAGGAGAATTCTATTGAGAATATGGCAAAAACAGTTTTGGAAGCAGTTAAACTTAGAGAACGGTTTACAATAATCAAAGCAAATCCTGACAGACCGGAAGTTCTTGTGCAAAAACTTAATGATTTTGTCGAAAAACTCAACACCTATGAAAGGAAAACCAGGACTCCTATAAAAATTAATAGTGATATTAAGCGATATGTCTTGCTTGATCTGATTGCTAATCAATCTGAAAATGCCGGTGAGTTTTCCCAGAAAGGTGATTTTCCATTTGGAAACGTCATCATTGATGGTAAATGCATCTCATGTAATGCTTGCATGAATATGTGTCCCACAGAGGCGTTGAACAATAGAGATGGGAAGATATTTTTTAATTATTCATTATGTATTGCATGCGGATTATGCGAGAGATCATGTCCTGAACATGCTATTAAGCTGGAGAGGGTATTTGATGCGGCAAGACTCTCAGAACCTGAGATCATCCTGGCCGAGCCTGAACTGGTTAAATGCCAGGCATGCAATAAACCATTTATTACCAGGGCTGCTATGGCCCGGATTACAGAAAAAATGGGAACCGAAAATAAAGCAGTGGAATTACTCCACTATTGCCAGGATTGCAGACCCATAAAGGCAATTGAAAAGGGATTTTTAAAGTAACTCGTTCAATGCGGACCTGTCAAAGAAAAGAAAACCTTTTGTGAACTTTGCAATCCCTTTATAGAAATCTGATTGATCACAGGCAACTAGATTATCACAAAAATCCGGCACCCATTTTAGCAGATGTTCATCCATAAACCTTTTCTGCAGTTCAAGATATTTTTTCATGTTTTCATGCAGCATTTTTTCACCAAGATAATTCATAAATCTTAATTCAAAAGCTATATTGTCTTCAGGTTCAGCATAATCATACCTCTCAACACCGACTTCACGATAGAATTGCTTTAATTCCAGAAGTGAAGGTCCATGCATTTTATTATCCCTGTACATTGATTCGTAAGGTGGTGCCGGAAGTCTACCCGGTCCGATAAAAAGGCGGGTGTATTCGTCATGAATTTTTTCATAAACGTCACCAGCATTTTTACTTTTTTGCATATATTTATTCAGAAGTGTAACTCCTTCATCCAGGTCAGAATTTACATGGATAATACCTGTGGGTACAGGAAATGTACCTTTCACCAGATCAATAGCAAGTTGCTTTGGCGGTTCTTCAAGGTACATTCGATATAAGAATGAATATATATTGTTCCTGATCTGTAAAAATTCATTTTGTTGTTCCATATCTTAACAAATTGAGCAATACTATAAATATACTTTTCATTTACATACTAAATGTTTATAGTCCCGAAATCTTTTCGGGACTATAAACACTACCAGAGGTCGTCTGACGTGCCCCACTTGTGACCACCAAATCACGGTAACGGCTAGCACTATTTTCCACCGGACACGGACCCCTTTGAGAACGTGGTTCTCTGCTGCTTGGTACATCACGAATCAAACATGGAACAAATGCCTTGGGTCTCCAACGAATATTAGGCTTCAAGAGTTACCAGACCGCATGGGCTCATCTTCACAAGTTCCGCCAAGCTATGGTACGTCCAGATCGTGAGCGTCTTAAAGGACAGGTAGAGGTCGACGAAATATACGTCGGCGGAAGAGAGGAAGGTTTAATCGGACGGGAAATAGAGAAGAAATCTATCGTTGCTGTAGCAGTAGAAATGAAGGAGGGAAACGCTCTCGGACGGGTTCGTCTAAGAAGAGTCCCAGATATCTCTGAAGATAGCTTGATACCCTTTGTTTGCGAGATGGTTGAACAGGGTTCTATAATTCATACCGATGGCTGGTCGTCCTACAGCTCACAATCTAAGCTTGGGTATAAACACGAGAGGACCATCCTTTCAGCGACATGTGATCCGGCTCATGTATCCATGCCTGGGATTCACCGAGTGTCCTCCCTACTCAAACGGTGGATTCTAGGCACTTTATATGGCTATATTGGACCTCAGCAGTTGGATTATTACCTTGATGAATACACCTTCCGTTTTAACAGAAGGACTTCACGATCTATGGGGATGTTGTTCTATCGGCTTATAGAACAAGTCGTATCAACAAACCCTAATCCATACAAATCTATGGTAGGGGGGAAAGTGTTAATGGAACGGGAGTTAAGTGGATACCCCCTTCATGGCAATTAAACCACAAACTTTATAACTAAATAAGTTAAATTTTTTATAGCTAGATTTTTTATTAATTATTCTGAGGGTGTATAAAAATGAGTAACAAAAGGTCTAATAAGTTTAAAGAATTGAAAATAACCAGGCGAACATTTAACAAAGGAGTCGCTGCCCTGGGAGCCGCTGCCGCATTAGGCGGGTATGCGGGACAAAGAGAAATTTTTAAGAACGATATAATCCGTTTGGCAAGTGCTGCAGAAGAAACAGCAGGAACTGACGGAACACTTATCAAGACTATATGTTCACATTGCGCGGTCGGATGTGGTGTCCTTGGAAATGTGAAAGATGGAGAACTTATCAGTGTGGAACCATGGGAAGATCATCCAATCAATCATGGCGGGATGTGTTCCAAAGGAACTGCAATAGCTGAGATGGTCAATTCTGAACGCCGTTTAAGATATCCAATGGAGAAAGTGAACGGAAAATGGGTGCGGATATCATGGGACGACGCCATCAATAAAATCTCTGCCCAAATGACAGAGATCAGAGATAACTACGGCCCGGATTCTGTAATGTTCATGGGGTCAGCGAAAATGACCAATGAGGAATGTTACCTGTTCAGGAAGATGGCCGCCTTCTGGGGAACCAATAACGTTGACCATCAGGCCAGGATCTGCCACTCGACAACAGTTCAAGGGCTTGGCAATACATGGGGTTTCGGTGCACAGACTAATAATGTTAATGACATGCGTCACACCAAATGTGCATTCTTTATGGGATCTAATGCTGCCGAGGCACATCCTGTAAGTATGCAGCATTTCCTTACAGCCAAGGATAGGGGGGCTAAACTCATTGTAGTGGACCCCAGATTTACCAGAACGGCTGGAAAAGCCGATATTTATGCCAGAATGAGACCGGGAACAGATATACCAATATTGCTGGGGATAGTCAATGTCCTTGTGAACAATGGCTGGCATGATGAAGAATTCATCAAGAACAGGACAATCGGATTTGAGGATCTCTGGGAGATTGCAGAAGATTACACTCCTGAAGTTGTAGAAAATATCTCATGGGTTCCGGCCGATAGCATCAGATTGATCGCAAGGACAATGTACGAGAACAAACCTTCTACTATTGTCTGGGCCATGGGTCAGACTCAGCATAGCGTTGGTACGAATAATATCCGTATGGATGCTATAGTAAGTCTTGTTCTCGGTCATGCGGGTATGTCAGGTGGAGGTGTCCAGCCCCTCAGAGGACATGATAATGTTCAGGGTTCTACAGACATGTGTATCCTTTCGCACAGTCTGCCCAGTTATTACGGTCTTTCAGACAAAGCATGGGGGCACTGGGTCGATGTTTGGAATACAAAATCCCCGGTCACAATGGATTGGATGAAAGGTCGGTTCGACCTTCAAAATGATCCAACACTCATGAACAAAAATGGATTTACTGTTGCACGGTGGTATGAAGGTGCAATATTGCCAGAAGATCAGATCGATCAGCCCCATAATCTTAAAATGGTCTTTGTTTGGGGTCATTCTATAAACTCCATCACAGAGATGAAGAGAATGAAAGAAGCACTGGAAAAAGTTGACCTGGTGGTCAGTGTTGATCCCCATTCCACAATTGCTTCAGCACTTCCCGAACGTGATAATGGGATTATTTCACTACCTGCTTCAACAGTGTTCGAAAAGGACGGTACGGTGACAACAACCGGAAGGCAGGTCCAATGGAGGAATAAACTGGTTGAACCCAGATTTGACAGCAAACCAGATGCAGAGATCATACAAATGCTGACAACAAAACTGGGCTTTGGTGAACACTTTACATATTCCGGGCCTGAGGAAATCGTAAGGGAATGGAACCTGGGTATGGGTGCCATTGCCATGGTAGGACAGACACCTGAGAGGCTTAAAAGGCAGCAGGAACACTGTGCAGACTTTGATGTGGAAACAACCAGAGCAACCGGTGGTCCATGTAAAGGTGAATACTATGGTATGCCTTGGCCTTGCTGGACACCTGACCATTGCGGAACTCCGATCTTGTACGATATCAACAAACCAGTAAGCGATGGTGGACACGATTTTAGAGCCAACTGGGGTGTGACGGTCCCAGAAAATCCAACTGGGAAGCATATAGGTGATGATCTACTTCGAGGTGACAAACCTGTTGCTCAGGTGGGATATGCTTATGATCTTACCTTGGATACATCACGAGAGGCACTGGCCAGAGGCGATCCCCCAACGGGTCGTGCAAGGGCAAGGATATGGGCATGGAACCTGCCTGACCCTGTACCAATACATAGAGAACCCATTGAAAGCCCGAGACCGGATCTTATCGAGATTTATCCCACATATGATGATGTTGCATTCCAATATAGAGTCCCCGCACCGTATATAACCAACCAGACTGCACGAAAGCACATTGTTGACGAGTATCCTGTTGTGCTTTCTTCAGGAAGACAGGTTGAGCATATGGGTGGTGGGGCAGAGACAAGAAGCTGTCCATACACGGTTGAACTCGCGCCTGAGATGTATGCGGAGATCAGTCCAGCACTTGCAGCAGATATTGGGGTCAAACACTGGGACTTCGTCTGGGTCGAGACCTTACGGGGCAAGTGCAAAGTGAGGGCAAATGTAACAAAAGCAATGACGAAAACACCAGAGCAGGGCCATGAAGTAGCCTTCATGCCGTACCACTGGGCAGGCATCTTTGAAGGAAAATCTTATGAGGACAGGTACCCGCCCGGGACTGCAGAGTTGGCACTTGGCGATTCGGTTAATATCATCTGTAGTGATGGCTATGACAGAAGTATGCAGATGCAGGAAACAAAGGTTTGTCAATGCAAGATATATCCGGCATAGGAGGTGTGAGAAATGGTAACAAATAAATTTCTAGCAGATACTGACCGCTGCATAAAATGCGGTGGATGTGAGGTTGCATGTAAACAGCAGAACGATGTACCTTACGGTATGAGGCGGATAAAGGTAGTAACTATAAACAAAGGCGAACCCGGTGAAACACATGTACCCATGCCTTGCATGCATTGCGCTGATCCTTCCTGCGTAAAAGCATGCCCGGTAGATGCCCCATATAAGCGTGAGGATGGTGTTGTCCTCATTGATAAGGATAAATGCATAGGCTGCGGATACTGTTTATTTGCTTGTCCGTTCGGAGCCCCACAGTTCGAAGCCAGTGGTATATTCGGCAGTAAAGGGAAGATGGACAAGTGTACTTTCTGTGTAGAGCCCTACAATCAGAAAGAGAACGGGCAACTGGTACAGAATGCTGCTGTTGCCAGGTGCTCGAAATTCTGTGCATGCAAGGGACTGTTAGCCGGTGATGCGGAAGAAATATCAGCAATAATGCGAGAGCGCGCAGCAACACGATTGGCCGTTGAAACTTGAGTTTGAAAAGTTATTGAGGTCAGACTATGGGCGTGACAAAATTACAATTGGAGGCTGTGTCAGTTATCGCTGCAATTATTGTTCTTGCAGTGCTGATAACATATGCTGTTGACCAATCAGTTCCAAACCAGTTATCCAGGATACCTGATCAGGCAGCATATGATCAGGGAATGGAGACAAATGCCTGGATCGATTGGGCGATGAAAATGATTATTGCGGTTGCAGTGATATCAATCATGGGCCTCGAATTGTTTGAACATATAGAGATTTCCGGTTATTTCAGAAAAAAGAAGGCAGGGGAGTAACATGGCTGGTGCAGCAGAAAAGTTTATAGAGAGGTTTTCCCGAATTCAGGTTGCAGTCCATATAACAGGTGCACTCAGCATATTGATATTGTATATCACAGGGTTCCCCATATCTTTCCCTGAACAACTGGGCTGGATACCGAAAATACTGTTCGGTTTTCCCATAACCATGTTCATACACAGGGTTGCAGGTGTAATATTATTGTTAACCGCTCTAATTACGATAATATACCATACGTTAAATGCGATCTTTATTCGTGAACATTTCCTAAGGCATGTCCTGCCTGCAAAAAAGGATTTCAGTGATATCATCGCTGACATAAAGTATACATTCGGAATTGGAGAAGAGAAACCAAAATACGGAAAATATAGCTGGATGGAAAAAATCGACGTTTACAGTGTTATTTTTATCGATGGCATAATCCTGGGCATATCAGGAGTTATCCTGATGATGCCGTTTCTGTTTATGAAAATAATACCAATCCATCTGATGCTTTCATTTAAAAGCATTCATGCCGGATTTGCCATAATAAGTGTTGTTGGGATTTTATTCCATTTCTATATGGCTCATCTCAGTCCTGAACACTTCCCAATAGATTGCGTTATCTTCAACGGAGAAATGTCAATTAAGGAAGCTGAAGAGACACATCCCGAATGGGTCCGTGAAATCAAAGATGAAGGGGTAGTAGTATGAAACTCAGAAATATTCTCGGCATTATCATCATAACCCTCTCAAGTATTTCATTTTTACTGGCCAGCACCGAAGTGGTCACAAGCGGGCCGCTAATTTCCGCAGGGCTCACAATTGGTATGCTACTGATTATAGGTTCGATAATTGCGATGATATATGGGCTGCTTACTTCAAAACGCACATTGGGGTAAGTATGAATACTGATCAGTCAAACTTGGGTTTTTAATTACCCCCCCCCATTTTACTTCTGGACCAGCAGCATGTATATCACACAAAGAGCTGTTATTGAAGTTAACAGACCAAAGCCCGGTATAGGTGGTGTTGAGGTTGGAGTCTCAGCAGAATCTTCTTGGGCCTTATTGACTTTACCTGGTATTTCTGTCAACTCGCCCATGCTCTGTTGTATAGCAAGTGAAGGATGGCATATCGAACAATCAATAGATTCTCTCATACCCTTGCCCACAGTGAAAATGGCATGAATTCTATCAATTTCATGGCATTTTGAACATTTAGGAACAATGATACTATCTTCATTTAGATCCCAGTGGCATGTCATACATTCTACTTTAGGTACATGAATAATATGAGGGATCTTTACAGATTGGTTTTTATCAACTTCTTCACGATGACATCTATAACAGGTCTGTGGATCGTCATTTGAACCGTGTATCGTGGCTATACTATCTGCCTGGTGGCAATTCTCACATACAATTACCATCCCTGATGAAATGGCAGGTTTGGTAATTTTTGAAATGACGCCATGACATTTAATGCATGCATCAATTTCACCACCATGTAGGGCGGTTTCACCCATGAATATTGTAAAAGTTCACATCTTCAAGTATTTTTCTGACTTCGACTGCACAATCATATGAAGGTATACCAATATTTTTCATGTGCCCGACCATGCCAGCAAAAAGGGTTTCTGAATAATTCCTGTTAAAGAAAATGAAATCATTTGAGTATAGCCTGGATCCATGAAAATGTCTAGCGATTTCCTCAACATCCTTTACCATTGGCCCATCTATCTAGGTTACA
>Ga0209979_1003127_pt1 | contig 14950 bp, 13 predicted proteins | sample AnhtaG_FD_183114 | JGI IMG/M metagenome (GOLD analysis project Ga0209979, IMG submission 183114) | Deep subsurface microbial communities from Anholt, Denmark to uncover new lineages of life (NeLLi) - Anholt_01485 metaG (SPAdes) (version 2) | ecosystem: Environmental > Aquatic > Marine > Oceanic...
AGGAGCATTAGACTTAATCGACTCTCTATTCGGTTGTATATTAAAGATCTGTGTCCCATTATACAATATTTTCTACACTTACATAGTCTAATGGAGGAGCGATAGGAGATTCCTCGCTTCTCTCGGAACAGGCTCTGCAATCCCATTGTCATTGCGAACAAAGTGAAGCAATCTCGTATTTTCTGAAAAAAACTCGTCTGTATAGGCTTTCTGGAGAGGTGGCTGAGTGGCCTAAAGCGGTTGATTCGAAATCAGCTGGACGCCGCGAGGTGTCCCGTGGGTTCGAATCCCACCCTCTCCGCCAACGCAACCAATTCGAACTTTTATGTCTCTCATCTAATAGAGCAAGGGTTTGGATTTTTGTATGGGCGATATAATACGGTTTAAACTTCTTTTTATCGCCGTTGATAATCTGGTAGAAATCTGATTTTTCATCGGATATGGGCTCAAGCTGGATAGTACCCAAAATTCCTTTAAGTGCTAGAGCAGATGAGACCGTATTCTTACTCAATGTCTCGTGCAGATGTTTGAGTCTGTGGTCAATCCACTCTTTGGGCGGTGACTGAAAAGCATTTTCTTTCTGAAATTCCAGCGACTTTATCTCGTCCTTTAAATCATCACTCTTTTTTTCCGCTTCCTTCAATGCCTCTGATACCGCTTTGGAAAAATTCCCTATTTTAACAAAGTTAAGATAATTCCTTACCTCCGACATGAGTTTCTCGTACTGTTGTTTCTTCTTCCTGGTAAGTTCCGGCACCTCATTAAGCCCTTTAGCTATCAGTCTCTCCAATTTCTTATAGACATATTCCACGTTTTGTCGAATCAGTATCTTTTCCTTCAGTTCTGACATGATAGTTTTCTCTACTCGTTTGCGAGGTACTGTTAGCTTATTTTCGCACGTTTTTCTTTTAGAATTGTAACAGCCGTAATAGCCACCGCCTTTGCCACTAATAAGAACAATTGGCCCGCCACATGAATAGCATCTCATCAGTCCCGAAAGAAGATGTGAGGGACTTCCGTAAACATAGCTTCTCTGTTTTATCTCTCCTTTTTGTCTATCCTTCCTGACAGGCCAAGTTCCCCTGAGCTCTTTCCACCTCTTTTGCGCTCCCTCCCAGGTTTCCTTATCAATAATGGCGAGTTCTTCTTTGAAGATGCGCAGTTGTTCCTTTTTCGCACGGATAACTTTCTTTATTCTTCCAGTCATTGGATCTCTCACATTCTTCCACTTTCTCCATATCCAGAGACCCATGTATTTTTCATTCTTCAAAATCCTACTCACCGTCGAGGTATTCCATCCTCCTGAGTATCCCTTCTTGGTGGGAATCTTGTCTTGGTTGAGTTTCTTTGTTATTTTACTTGCACTTCTTCCCCCAACGAACTCCTTATATATTCTTCGAACAACCTCTGCTTCCCCAGGGTCTACTTTGTGAACCATCCCCTCGTATTTAGCCTGTCCTTTTTTGTTCACCCTTAATTCACCCACCGGCTCGGTCCGGTATCCATATACATTTTCACCGGTACTGAACCCTCGGAGTTTTTGACCCTCCAGGCCACGCATCGTCTTTTTCCTGAGGTCATCAAGATAGAGTTCATTTATGAATCCTCGTATATGAATACCTAGCTTAGAATTCTCATCGCCAGTCACGATGCCATCAGAAACAGAGATGAGTTTAACTTGGTGATAATCAAACTTGAGGACCAATGTGAGCATTTGATGATTACTTCTTGAGAGACGCGACAAATCGTCTACTACCACCGCGTCAAACTCCTTATTCTCCATATCTTCCTCAAGAGCTTGCAGTCCAGGCCGGTTAATTAGGGATCCAGAAATTGCCTCATCAACGTAGATGTGCTCATCATCAATGGTCATCTCGTGCTCCTTGACATAATTCTTGCATACCCTTATTTGATCATCAATGCTTTTTTCACTTTGATTCTCAGAAGAATACCTTGCATATATAGCTGCTTTCATCTCTTACCTCCATTGTCTGAAAACACATCAGGGTTTTGTTTGGCTATCTGAATATATTCATCTGCCATAATAGAAGCTACAACATCCAGTAGTCTCTGGACAGAAGCGTTGTCAACCCAGACAAAACTTATCGGTTGAGTTGTTTTCTTACTATTCTTCTCGGCTTGCACAGTATGCATCAAAAGAGCCTTGCATTATTACGAAATAGGTATATAATGTTGTTAGAATAGTTATGTAATAATAAACCTTACTATAGATATATTATACCATAAAAGGTTTAGCTTGTCAAGTGGTTTGTCCGGATAATTCTGAAAATGCAATTTGCACCATTGCAAGCGGAGCGAAGCAACTCACTATTCAGGTGTCATTGCGAGGCAAAGCCGAAGCAATCTCTCTCTAAAGACAAAACTCTCGCAAATCTCTTTTCATCATGCTTCTTCTGCGGAAGAGTAAACAAATGGACCCCAAGAGACTAGGCAAGAAGATCAAATTGGCCCGCGTCGAACTTGATTTAACTCAAACTCAACTTGCCGAAAAGATCAGTGGCAAACAGAAAAGTATCTCTGGTTATGAAACCGGGGCCACACTACCCTCCATACGGACTCTAATCAAAATCGCCAAAGTCCTCAAAAAATCAGCCAGTCATTTTCTTGATGAGTAAGACGAAGAAGTCAAAGAAATCAACTTACATAAGAGCTTAAAAAGGAAAGAAAGACCGATCTATTATTCTTCTTGAACTGTCTTTGCATGCTTTAAGGCATAGCTTTGCCACTCATCTTTTGGAAAATGGAATAGACTCAAAATATATCCAAGGATTACTAGGCCACAAGCATTCAAGGGCGAGAGAGATTTATGCTTTTGTAAGTAGGAAGTTTTTAGGTAAAATAGGGAGTACTTTAGATACAATAAAAGAGGAAAGGGGACGAGTATTGTTTCTAAGAGTAGTGTATCTGTATTGCAGATATGGACAAGTTATCGGAAAACCCGCAAAATAAGAGGTGAATAGAATGGACTATCTGAAAGAAAGGATAGAAGCAGTGCTTGAACGATTAAAGAAACATAGAACTCTTTATGAGAAAAGCGAGGAGTGTGTTAGATACCAGATAATAAATCCTATTCTAAATTGCGGAGAATAACTCGCAATCTTTGATTGAGTATCGTGCGATAATATGTTAGAAAACAAAAAAATGGGAGGATCAGATGTCACGTCCACGAAAATCATCGAAATCATCAGCTAGTAGAGCTGCTAGAATTCTTCGAAGTCCAAAATCATCAAAATCTGCAAAGTCAAGTGCCGCAAAGACTCTTGCGAGACGCGCAACAGTATCGAGAACCATCAAAGCTACTCCTAAGACCGGGAAAGTTAGTAAAGCTTCTATAAGAAGAGCTGTTAAGGCTGTAACAACATCTAGGAAAGCATCATCAAGAAAGCGTTAAAGTATGGCTACTTCATATGCCAGCAATGTGTTCATAAATTGTCCATTTGATGACGATTACTTTGAAATTCGCAATGCTATTGTGTTTGCAATACTAGATTGTGGCTTTGTTCCTCGTTGTGCGTTAGAGGAAGATGATAGTGGCGCAGTAAGATTTGAAAAAATACAAAGACTGATAGATATTTCAAAATATGGTATTCACGACATTTCAAGAACGGAACTGGACAACGATACAAGTCTCCCTCGATTTAATATGCCCTTTGAACTAGGTATATTTATTGGAGCATCTTGTTTTGGTGACAATAAGCAAAAGCAGAAGAATTGTTTAGTTCTTGATAGCGAGTCTTATAGATATCAAAAATTTATGTCAGATATTGCAGGTCATGATATACGTGCCCATGGCAACGATCCTGAAAGGGTTATTACATTAATCCGGAACTGGCTAAATGACGCTTCACGGCGTAGGACAATTCCTGGTGGTAGTTACGTACTTAAAAGATATAGATTATTCAAAGGCGAATTATCCTTCATGTGCCAGGCTATACCAATAGAGACAAATGAACTTACCTATAATGACTATCGCAATTTGATTTCTGAATGGTTATTTCAAAACATAAATTGATGCTTTCTAATAACTGGTTGGAGCTGACGAGTGGGGAGTTGTCAGCCATAAAAAGAAGAACAGGGGCAGCGACCATTATTGTCGACAGATTGAGTCGCCATATGTAAACTTCTGGCATGCCACGAATATTAAGAGCTGCGGCAATAGGTTCCCCTCATCGTCCTACTTGAAGGGGAAACTATCAGGAATGTGTTTCTGAAGACAAAGATAGTTTCATAAGCAGAATAGAGAGGCTGCTTGGGCGGCAACCAAAGGATTTGTCTCGCGGGAGATTTCGTAAGAATCAATAAATGGGCGCTGTCCCCATTGAAACTAAGAGGAGTCTTTGGGACGATTACCGCAGACTCACAGGAACTCGAAAGACACCGTTTGAAGAACTCCTAGCAAGCTAGACGGGTATCAAGTCGCCGGTTGCCGTCAGTGCCACAATCTTGTTGTTCGCCCCTCGAGTCTTCCAAGATATGGAGAGTGCAATATGGGAGATGGCATTGGGAATATGGCTTCAGAAAGAGGATATGCAATATTGAGTAGATTCCAGTTTTCCTGAAAACAGATGGATTTATGTATGCTCAGTTTCTCTGGGAAAGAATCAAGACGCCATATACGGTTGTTGGAGAACCGTTGCCAATCTAGGTGAGCATAGACACGATTGAGAAGAAAGCATTCCTAAAGGTGCGCGCTGTTGGCTGTGATCCTAAGCTTGAGTGAGTCATTGAATTTGCTGAACGGCGGCGTAGGTACCGCCACTTTCAGGAGGTTACGAGCTGTCTACAATGAATTGGACGATAACATCATCGAAAAAGTGCTGGAGCTGACTGCCTCGCTCTGTGAGATTTATTAAATTCTTATTAATATTTATGTTCTGTGCTTTCATTCAAGTTTTGTGCGTTAATGTCTGTGGCAGTTCAGCACTCAGCCGTTAGGCACCTTCAAAAAATAGTTTAAAATGAGAACATTCAAATCTTGGCGAAGTTATTCTGTCTTTGAACAAGCAGTGAGAAAGAAGAATCGATTTATTTATGATTCAGCTACTAAAGATTTTCTTAAAATAGTGTTGGAAACCAGTAAATCTAGAGTTGAGGAAATAAAAGAAGGGAGCATATTATGGAGGTCTCAACTGGGACATGATTGGGAACCTTGTTATGAGGGAGATGAACATATAGATGATTTTCGATCTCCTTTTAATCCAAAAAGGATGAAACCCCTACAAAATTCGGCTTCTGAAGGGAGAGCAAATCCAGAAGGCATACCATGTCTTTACCTTTCAACAGATATGAACACAGCTATGGCTGAAGTTAGACCTTGGGTTGGTTCATATATTTCAATTGCACAATTCAAGTTATTAAAAAATGTGAGGCTTATAAATTGCACTTCTGAAGATAAAGGAGCTATGATATATCTCAAAGAACCCGAACCAAAAAAGAGAGAAATTGCTGTTTGGAGAGATATAGACAAAGCATTTTTTAGACCTGTCACTTCGAATGAGACTAATGCTGATTATGTTTCCACACAAATAATAGCTGAGCTTTTTAAGAACAATGGATTTGATGGAATTGCATATCGAAGTTCATTAGGTAAGGGACATAATATAACATTATTTGATTTGGAAGTAGCAGGTTTAATCAATTGCACTTTATATGAAGCAAAAAAAGTATCTTTTGATTTTGCACAATCTTCTAGTAGTTATTTTATATCAAAATACTATGAAAGGCACGATGCCTAATAATATGTTAGATTTCAATTGAGGTAATTTTGTGACCGACTACATTAAGTATTTCCCTAAACCTTTCTTAGATGATCTAGTACAGGGAAGATGCGTGCCATTTATTGGCGCGGGGTTCTCAAAAAACGCTGATATTCCTTCCAATAAAAGAATGCCTTTATGGGATGAGCTTGGAAAGGCATTATCTGACTCTTTGCAGGATTATGAGTATTCCAATGCTATTGATGCTTTATCCGCATATTCTTATGAATTCTCTAGGGTAAAATTGATTGAATCACTTCATGAGTATTTGCTTGTCGATTCGGCGTCTCCTGGTGAAACTTACAAGTCTTTTTGCGATTTGCATTTCGAACTAGTAGTCACGACTGATTTAGAGTTCTTGTTGGAGCGCGGATATGAAAGTATTGGCAAGTACTGCCATCCAATAATTGATGAAAATCAATTGGGTATTGACAGTAAAGGACCAAAAGTAGACTTGTTGAAATTGCATGGTGATATACACCATCCAAATCGTCTTGTAGTCGAAGAAGAAGATTATGACTTGTTCTTAGACAGATACCCTCTTCTAGCGACGTTTCCTGCAAATTTACTTATAAATAAGACAGCTCTATTCATTGGATATAGTTTTGATGACCCTGATTTTCGACAAGTTTGGCAAATCATTGGCGACAGGCTTGGGAAGCTAAGAAGAGCTGCATATACCATAATGATCGATGCCCCACACAGTGCCGCTGCTAGATTTGAAAGGCGTGGAGTTAAGGTAATAGATCTTCCTGGCGAGAAGAAAGATTATCCAGGAATATTGGCAAATGTCTTTAGGGCTTTGCGATCGTATTGGAGTGAGTTTGTACTGACGCACAGCACGACGACAAAAGATGAGTCTCTAGCAGAATTGACCCTACCTTCAGAGGCGCCAAGCCGAATCTGTTTCATGGCCGTGCCTTTAGAATATGCTCCATTTTATAAAGAATATCTTTTCCCAATTGCATATCGATACGGCTTCACTCCCGTACTGGGCTACGATATTGTCTCACCTGGAGACAATATCACTGCTAAGATTGCGTCTTTCATCGAAAGGTCAGAAATAGTAATTGTTGATCCATCATCGGGTAGTACACAATTTGAAGCGAGGATGGCAATTAAGAGCAAATCAATGAAGGAAGGACGGTTGTTGGTTATTAGTGAAAAAAAGCCGTCGCCAATGTTTGACTTAGCTCAGATTAAACAGGTCATTAGGCCTTCATTTCCCCTTGAAGAAGTCGACGAGTTTAGGCAAGCGCTTGAAATATGGTTTGAAAATGCATCTCATTCTTTGGAGTCCATCTTCGAAGAAGAGCCAGAGAGGCTGCTTAGGAAGAGAGAATACAGAGCTGCTGTCGTTTCTGCCTTTGCTTTATTTGAACATGGATTAAGAACTTTGTCTGAAGATGAGTCTTACTATTCTAAGAAAAGGCGGATTCCGTCAATAACTCACCTTTTAGATTTTGCGATGGATAGACAGATAATCGAAGATAAGAAAGAGTACATAAAAATTCGTGAGGCAATGAGGTTGCGTAACGTTTTAGTTCACTCTGCTGAAAACGTAAAAGCTAAACAGGCCAAGGACGTAGTGAATTTATTTATGAAATTGACGCATAAACTTAAGGAATTGAAATCTAGCAGATAAAGCCGGCGGACGCCACGTGGCGCCGCTGATTCTTGCCGTTAGACCGCATGGCCTTTTAGGACTATGCGAAGGAGGCATCATGAATACAACTTTTCGGCTTGATGACTTATATCGGATGGTTGCGTATATCTACAGTGAGCAGAATGCACAGCGCCCAGCATTGGTGACCTTTGCGCACTTCGTCGAGGCATGTGGGATGCTCACTATCCACGATCGAAAGAAGAAACGCGAGGCGTTCACCGCCATCGACGCCCTCTGCAAGGCGCTTGGCTGGTACTTCCCTCTGCTCGCCAAGCACGGCGTGCGGAGCGCAGAAGAACTGATCTTTCGGAAATTCCCGTATGTCTGCTCATACTGCCGGCAGGCTCCTCATAACGATCCGGAGTGTAAGCTCGTTCGTGGCACGGCTCGCACTGTCGACCACGGAGCTCTTCGTCAGTGCTACGAGACCAACAAGAATAAGCGTCCGCAAAGCCTTAACCAGTGGCAAAGGATGTTCCAGGACATCTATCCACGGAGCGCCGAAGACCGCGGACGTAGCACAATAGCTCTCTTCGAAGAGATAGGAGAACTCGCGGAAGCAGTCCGCGTTTTTGACAGACACCCGAAGTACTTCGTGGGAGAAGCGGCCGACACGTTCTCCTATCTCATGGGAATTGCAAACGAGATCGCCATCCGGATGGAACAGGACGAAGATCGGAACTTTTCTCTCGAGGATGAATTCCTGCAGCGATACCCTGGACTGTGTCCCCAGTGTGGCTCGGTGATTTGCGTATGTCCCTCGGTTCCGGCAGTGACCGTCGGGCGGATGGCTAAGGAACTTCCCCTTGAAAAAATAGAGGATATCTTTGCCCGCGAGCCGGACATGTTCGCTGCTGATGGCGTCCGAGTGTCGAACCAGGTGCTCGAGCGCGCAGGAGGGTACAGGGGACTCGTTAAGAACTTTCCGTTTGACAGAGGAGACGCGAACCGGGCCTTGATAGTCCTGTGTTTGCACCTTGGGGACACTGTCCAGCGCGACCAGCCGGAGCTCGCCCAGCACTTCCGTAGTGCTGCCATCCAGATAGGGTCTTGTGCAGCTACGCCGGGCAGTCTGAAGCAGAACCTTAATCTTGCGGAGCTCTTGGACTCCATTAAGGATGTTTGGCGCGAACTCAACGTACAGGGGCGCGAACGGGTTGAAAACATACCGAGAACGGGGCTAGCGGCTGAATTCAGCTCAATGCTGGCCAAGATCCGTGTTCTGTTTGTATGCTGTAGCCCTATTGACGAAGAGGCACTTCGCGGATCAGCTGAACTACGAGTTATCAAGGAAGCCATCAAGCTCGCCGGACGAGAGAAGGACATTGAAGTGACGCCTCTAACTGCAGCGACAGTGGATGATTTACGACGGGCGCTACTATCGAAAGAGTACGAAATCCTGCATTTCTCAGGTCATTCGGATGGCAAGGTCCTAGTATTCGAGAACGCAGACGGTAAGTCGGTTCAGACGCCGCTATCGAGCCTTACAGAGCTAATCGCTCGGCATACCAGTATTAGGTGTGTTATTTTGAACGCCTGCAAGTCTTTGGCGGACTTCTCGACCTCTCTGGGGCCATATACAATTGGCATGGACGAGTTGATTGCAGACGACGCAGCCATTGAGTTCGCAAGAGGCTTCTACGATGCACTCGCTACAGGGAAGGATATAGATTATGCCGTCAAAGAAGGACAATCGGCCTCGGAGCTCAAAGGCATGGGAACCCTACCCGTGAAGATCCTAAAAAACTAATGCCGTCTAACCATCGTTTGCACGTGACGGCGAACGCAGTTACACGATTGGATGATTTCAAAGTTTGAAAAGTATTGGTGGAAAAGTGAAAAGATTTCGCTATTATATTTGCGGCAGGTGATGCGTAGTCCGTTAGACATAAGAATTCAAAAAATGAAACGAATAGAATGGTGTATTCCAAATAAGAATATACTGAGAAATCATATACTTACAAGCGATAAGCAAAGCTTAGATCACCGTCTTGAAAGATATAAATTTGTATATAAAGAATTCGGTCCACCCGCTGATATGCTACTTGTCGGTGGTATCCCCGCAATGTTTGCAATCCATGAATTGAAATTATCGTATATTGATGGTTGCTACATGGCGACGGTTTTATTAACACAGTCATTTATTGAGCATTCTCTAGGAAGTTTTTTTTTGATGAGCGGGGATGACAAAACTGTCGAGAAAGGCTTTGCAAATTTAATTAATGAAGCTTTATCTATTGCTCAAATTGATAATGAGCTTGCTAAAAAGCTTCACGAGCTTCGAAAAATGCGTAATCCATATACACATCCGAATCCAGGAATCACCTCTCGTAGTTATATGGGGCGCATGAAAGAGAAGGCAACTTATGATCCAGAAACCTTGGCGGAGCAAGATGCGAAACTTGCAATACAAATAGTTGTTGACTTTTTGCGTCACGGTTCTCCAGATTGGCTACCGCATAAGATAAATACTAGAGAAAACAAAAAATAAAATAATATTAGAATTGCCTAACCACTCAATGCATCAGGCTGTTCCCGCCGCGTACCGGCGTCGAGCCAGCCGCTGATTTGGGATGTTGGAAGAATTGTTGGGTTTTCGGGTTTTTGAGTAGATCAAATTATTAATACAAAAGGAGGTAGATATATGTCTATTTACGAAAGAAAAAACATACCAGTGACTAATCTATTTCTTGATCCGAGGAACCCTCGTCATGGTATCTCTGATAACCAAGTTGAAGCAATTTATGCTACTCTTGATGATCAAGGGAGAAAAATCATTAATTTAGCTAATGATATAGTCGAGGTTGGCTTAAATCCGTCTGATTTACCTATTGTAATTCCTAATGATAATGAAATCGATAAATATACTGTTTTAGAGGGTAATAGAAGAGTATTATCTCTGAAATTATTGTTGAATCCACCCATAATTAAAGATTATAAGAGCGGAAACTTATACAAAAAATTCCAAGAATTAAATGAGCGTTTTACAGATAATTACATTGAAGAAATTCCTTGTGTAGTTTTTAAGAAAAGAGAAGATGCTAATCGTTGGATTAAATTAAAGCACACAGGTGAAAATGATGGAGTTGGAATTGTGAGTTGGGGAGGTATCGAAGTAGCTCGTTTTACTGGATCTCCTTCCTTACAGATAGTTGAATTTGTGAAAAATGAGGGAAATTTAAGTACGGATGAGAAAGAGGGCTTGGCCGATATAGCAATTTCAAACCTTGAGAGGTTAGTTGGCGATCTAACTGTTAGAGAAGTACTTGGAATCTCAATCCATGGAGATCGAATAGAAACTAATTTGAAAAAGAATGAGGTAATAAAAGGATTAGAGAAAATAGTCCGAGATTTAGTTCATAAAAACATTAATGTAAACCATATAAGGTTGAAAAAACATAGGGCAGATTATCTTGAAAGTTTCAATGATAATGAGTTACCTAGTCACAATAATAGATTGTCTCATACTTGGGAATTAATGTCTGCTGAAGAAAAGTCAGAAGAACCAAAGAAGGATGAAAGAGACGCTTCCAAAAAAAGTAAACATTTGAGTACGACCCGTAAGTCTTTAATACCGACCAGCTTTATAGTTCCAATCAGCAATAAAAGAGTAAACGCTATTTATAGGGAATTAAAAAGAATAAAGGTCGATGATAATAATAATGCAATTGCGGTTTTACTTCGAGTATTTCTGGAATTAAGTGTTGATAAATATATTGAAAACAGAAAATTACAAATTCCTTCAGATCAAAAATTAGTAAAGAAAATAAAGTCAATTTTAGAACGTTTTAAAAATGAGAATATCTTGAATGATAATAAATTGAAACCTGTTAGAACGGCAATTTCTAATCCTCATTCGTTATTTTCAACACATACTTTCAATGCTTACGTACACAATGTTGAATATGAGCCTATTCCTTCTGAGTTAAAGTTGACTTGGAATAACATGGAAGATTTTATGAAAAAACTTTTAGAAGAACTTTAAAGGATAAACTATATGCATTATTCACCTCTTAGATATCCTGGTGGGAAATCAAAATTATCTGACTATTTCCGTTTACTTTTAGGCACTAATAATCTTTATGATGGTATATACATTGAGCCATATGCTGGCGGCGCAGGGATTGGCCTTAACTTATTATTAAAGGAAATTGTCAAAACAATCTATATCAATGACATTGACAAATCGATTTATGCTTTTTGGTATTCTATTTTAAATAAGACTGACAAGTTTTGTCAAAAAATCAAGGATATAGAAATAAATATGCAAGAATGGCAAAAACAGAAACAAATTCAGGAAAGCATTGAAAAATATTCTCTCTTTCAAATTGGTTTTTCAACATTTTTTCTCAACAGAACAAACCGTTCAGGTGTTCTAAAAGGAGGGGTAATTGGAGGTAAATATCAGTCAAGTAAATACAAGATTGATGCACGTTTTAATAAGGAGAACTTGATAACAAGAATAAACAGAATTGCATTATATAAAGATAGAATCAAACTATTTAATCTAGATGCTATTGAATTTATTAATAGAATTTCAAATGAGTTGTCATCAAATTCTATATTGTATATGGATCCACCTTATTATAGGAAAGGTGAAGGGCTGTATGAGAACCATTACGAGCACGAAGACCATGTCCATATATCAAGATATATTAGGCAGAATATTTCAACAAACTGGCTTTTGACTTATGATAACGTACCAATTATAAAAAAGCTATATGAGGATTTTAGATTTTTCGAATATAGTTTGAGTTATAGTGCTTCGAGGCACTATTCAGGTTCTGAATTAATGATATTTTCTAATCAACTATCCATTCCACATATTAATAACCCGACTAAGGTTGATTTTCCGAACGCCTAACAAATTCATACACGTGACTACAAGAGCTGTCCGATGATTTTGAAATTTCCAGATTTATTAAAGGCACTTTTTAATGTCATTCGGTTATGCGCAATAAATCTCGTAGCAGGTGATGAAATGACCGTTATGTGCATCATAAGTAATTCTTAATAGTGAAGAGGTAAGATAATGGCAACAAGAAAGAAGCCAGCAAAAAACGGAGAAGATGGAGAAGAACATCCTGAACAAAATCCTATGTACTATCCAAGAGTGCTTTCTTTAACGTAAATCTCAAAGATATTGTTCCTTAGCCTTATCTCGCATATCCGCGACTTTGGGATCCAGATTTTCATACCATTATCAACTAGTATAGCCTTGTCAGTTTCGTGTAGGATTCGTACTCGGGCCCATACATATTTTTCCTTTGGGTAGTTGAGATTGCCACGCCTGCCTTCGGCAGACTCGCAATGACAGAAGGAAGACTTCGTTTCTCCCAATGACGGGAAAATGTCTGGACAGAACATCAGACTACCTCCTTCCGTACTTGCAGGCTCTTATGGCAGTCTTCTTAGTGATATTTAGGCTCTTGGCTATTTGTTGGTAGGTCATTCCCAATAAACGTAGTCGGGTTGCTTTTTGGGATAATTTTTGATATAAATAGGGTTGGTGGACAGGGAATATTTTGATATGTGCGGTTATTTCACCAAAAGTTCGAATTGGTTGCGACCGCGTCCGCCATAAATTCGTTGATCGTTGCTGGTTGCTTGTCGCTCGTATATTATGACCCTCTCCCCTCAGGGGAGAGGGATAGGGTGAGGGGGACAAGTATTCGCTTTGCACTATATTGAGTATATTGAGCGCTCTTATGAAAGGTATATTTGCCGAATGTTTTCTCATGAGGCGGTTAGAGCACAATTACCGTCATTGTAATAAAAATGTAATTTCCGTCATTGCGGCCGAGCGAAGCAATCTCGGTTCTGAAAACAGGATTTCTACCAATCTATTTTTGTCCTTCTTCTGCGGAAGAGGAAACAAATGGACCCAAAAAACTTGGGCAAGAACAAATGACTAAAAGTAAATTTACATTCCCAGTTGGATACCATAAATTTCATAAAAAACAAGTTTTCAATTTCCAGCTAAATCGTTGGCATTCTTTAGGCTACGCTAGATTTGAAGACATGAAGGAAGTAGGCCATAAAGTGAAATCTTTTAAGGATTGGAAAACTGAAATGGTAAAACTGGCAGAAAAGGCCGAATCTGAAAATAGGCTGATGAATGCGGCATTTTATTACCGTGCCGCAGAATTTTATATGTTACAGGATAATTCTGAAAAAAAACAAATGTATGATAAGTTCATTGACCTATTTTACAAAGCTTTTAAGAATGATAAAATTGAACAATTTAAAGTACCCTATAAAGAAGCATTTCTACCAGCAATGAAAGTATCTCCCAAGGGGGACAGGAAGAAGGGCACTATAGTTATGCACGGAGGATTTGATTCTTTTATCGAAGAGTTTTACTCATGGATGAGATATTTTTCAGATCATGGCTACGAAGTGATTGCTTTCGAAGGTCCAGGGCAGGGTGCTGCCCGCAGAAAATACGGACTTGCGCTGGATTACGAGTGGGAAAAACCGATAAAAGCTGTTTTAGATTATTTCAAGCTAGATGATGTTACTCTTGTTGGAATATCAATGGGAGGATGGTTTTGTTTCAGAGCTGCTGCATTTGAACCAAGAATTAGAAGAGTGATTGCTTCAAGCATTGCTTATGATTATATGAAAACTATAAATGTTGTAATTCGAAAAATGCATATTTACTTTATAAAACATATGAGAAATTATTCAAATAAAATGGTATTGAAGGGAATCAAAAGGGGAAATGGGATGCAAGCTTGGATGAGCGCCCAACTGATGTATATCACAAAAAAAGAGATGCCAATGGATGCATTTGATGTTATGTTACGACTGAACGAGGAAAACCTTCATTCAGAATTGGTAAAACAAGATGTTCTGATTCTTACAGGAAGAAACGATCATTTCATTCCTTTTAAGGCGCATGACATGCAGGTAAAAGCATTAACAAATGCCAAATCTGTAACCGCCAAAGTTTTCACAAAAGAGACACATGCTCATAATCATTGCCAGATCGGAAATATTAAACTTGCTCTTGATGTGATATTGAAGTGGATTCCTGATGTTTCCCCAAAGACAGTGGTTACGGTGGTGCAATAATCTTCATAAGAACAAATGAAAGTGAACATGAGTATAACAACGGGCTCAAGCTGACCGCAGGGGCTCTGGCGAAAATCGAACGGCCAGAGCATTCTCGGTAGTCATGATTAAGTCCGACGTCTGGTGCGTTTAATCCCTGCGGCAGCTTAGCCTGATCGTTAGATAAATCAAGCTCAACATCCGTGTTTCGCTTGAAAAGAAAAGAACGCGCGCTTTCAACATATAACACAGCATATACGTTTCATCGCTCCGCTCCTCGGGCCTCGCCACATTTTGCCTTCGCTACACGTCGGCAAAACGTCGTATATGCCGCAGACATAGTGCGTAAAAACGATTGTAAGTTAAGACCGTAGCCGTTGGAGTAGAACATCCTGAATAAAGTCCTAAGTACTATCCAACAGTGCTTTCTTTAACGTAAATTTCAAAGATA
>Ga0209979_1003128_pt1 | contig 14949 bp, 15 predicted proteins | sample AnhtaG_FD_183114 | JGI IMG/M metagenome (GOLD analysis project Ga0209979, IMG submission 183114) | Deep subsurface microbial communities from Anholt, Denmark to uncover new lineages of life (NeLLi) - Anholt_01485 metaG (SPAdes) (version 2) | ecosystem: Environmental > Aquatic > Marine > Oceanic...
GAAAATATTGACATTGTGCAGCGCTTTCAGATATGGACACACATGAAATGATTATTGAAATTAAGAAAGGATAATTTATGACTAAATTTCCTGTTTTAGAGGTTAAAGATGTATGTAAATCTTTTGGTGGGGTTCATGCACTCAAAAATGTAGATCTTAAACTTTATAAAAATGAAATATTAGGTTTAGTAGGGGATAATGCTGCAGGGAAAACTACTCTTATAAAAATAATATGTGGTGCTTATACTCCAGATTCAGGAAAAATTTTATTAGATAGGAAAGAAATAAAAATTATGAACCCGAATAATGCTAAAAGATTGGGGATAGGTGCTGTCCATCAAGAATTAGCTATTTGTGGTAACCTTAATGTAATAAATAACCTCTTTTTAGGTCAGGAAATAAAGAATAAAAGGTTATGGGGGCTCATAAAGTCTTTAAATGAAAATAAAATGGAAGAAAAGACTCACGAAGTTATCGGAGATTTAGGCGTTTCAATAGATTCGTTGAAAAAAGAAACAAATTTACTATCTGGTGGCCAGCGGCAAGCAGTAGCTTTAGGTAGAGTAACTATCTATAATGCCAAAATTCTTTTATTAGACGAGCCCACAGCTGCTATTGCGGCAAAGGAAAGGATAGAAATTTTTAAGCTCATAAAAAAGATGAAAAATATGGGGATGTCCATTATTTATATTAGTCATAATTTACAAGAAGTATTTTCAATCGTAGACAGGATTATGGTTTTAAGACACGGTGAAAAAGTTGGAGAAGAATTAATTGAAAGTACGAATCCTGATGAAATAGTTAAAATGATGACAGGAGCTGGGCTCGAAAAGTTAAAGATTTAGTATAAGTTTTTGTAAGATAATTCCTTTATAAAAAGTAAATTCAGAGGTACGGACAATTCGACATTTTTGAAAGTCATTGAGCATATTTTTTTGTGATTGTAGCAAGTGAAATTATTCCTCGAATTCCACATCAAATGAGAGTTTCAACTGAAATTTGTCGAGAGTTCTGCCTCCAAGGTTGTTAACGTCAGTTAAAAATTTCTGGGCAAGCTGATTCATTCGATCAGCTCCCAGATCTTTTATCTTAACTAAAAGAGTATCATTATTTACCAGCTTAACCTCTGTAGTTCGCTCGGGGATCATTCTCATAACTTGATAGCGGTCTTTTCTGGTATAACAAGAAGAGAAGACTTTGCTCATCTCTTGTTCTATGTTGTGAGCAACTATCTTGATGAGATCAAAAAAGCGCTTTTTCTCAAAATCACAAACAGAAAACCTTCTCTTGCTATATACCTCGAGAGCGGAGATGCGAGGGGGTAGTCTTTTCATCTCCCGATTTATTTGAGCTATTCTCTGCTTTAGGATTTGCATTTCATTGATAAGTGATGCCTGTCTTTTCTTATATTCGGCAAGAAAGATGGCATTTTTCTTTTTAGCAGTGAATCTAGTAACAAGTTTCTTTCTGATCCTGGCGAGTTCAACTTCGAGCTTCTTTTTAGCTCTCTTAGCTCCAAGAAGTTTAGGATTTTTCACCAGAGGCTGATTTTCTAGCTCTTCAATGTCATAGCCAGGAAAATAATCAAGATGATATCTTTCTTTCATGATCTTGAAAAAGTTCTCCTGACCCCAACGGCTAAACATAATCTGAACTGCCTCTTTAGCCCTTGAGTTCCAGTTGTTGGTGAGAATCTGTGATCTTTTCTTGCTCGTAGGGTGAATAACGCTAATGCAGCGGATTTTTCCATGATTTTCCAGGAAGATTGTCTCGTCCAGATACTTGGCTATCATTTTCTCATATTTTAGTTTAACTAAACAGGCTTTGAATTTCTCTTCGGGTATTTCGTTTATTTGGGCAGGGATATTCCTTCGCCAGGTGTAGAAGAGTACTCGATACTTCGTATCCAGCTCTTTGAAAAAAGGAGCACTCCATCCTCCCCGGTCAAAAAGGCTCTACCTTAGAGGTACATTCTTTAATGATCTGCCTGGTTTTAGCTATCAGCTCTGGGATAATCCTGATTAAGTCCACTTGGGTTTCCTTGAGCATGAAGAAAAGGGGACTGCCACTTTTATCGTTCACAAAGTAGTGTAGGTTACCCTTCATAGCTAATCGTATGGTGGTATAGAAGCCTTTAGTTAGATTCTCGGTTCCATGATAGGGAATAAAGTGACCATCGAAGTAAAAGATGCCTATCTGGCCGCATAGAAAACTCAATAATTTCAAGAAATAGGCGTAGTAGATATGAAAAGATGGACCATGGACTCATTTTTCGTGACCAGGGGATAAAAAACGGGCGAGTGATAGGCAGAGAGAATAGAGAAAGCCTAAAATAGAGCGTGAAGGGGCGGCAAGATTAGCAAAAAGACGGAGTGTCTCTAATCAGCCAAAAATAGGGATTTGGCCTACAACCTCTAAGACGGGTATTTGCTCTTTGATGGATCGGTTAAGAGGTAGCTATGGTGGATGGTAAAAGGTAAGAGAACCTAATCTCCTGGAGAAATAGGCAACTTCAACTAACTCCATTTTCCTCTGGTAAAGGGATGAGCGAAGGGGATCTTTTCCGGTGAAGCTAGTCAAGCGCTGTCTCCAGCGGGTAAATTTAGCCATCTCTTTCATTCTACGAAAAAGTTTACTTAAGATCCTCTTAAACAAAGGCTTGGTTCTGGTGGCCAATGCTCCGGAGTAGGCGACTACTCTAAAATGTTTGGGAGGAATATGCTGAATGAGAAGACTAATAAATTTTTCTACTGGAACAGTCCATTTTACCTCTGGTTGTTCTCTTTCTTTGTAGGAGAAGGTTACCATGTGTTTATCCCAATCAGAGTCTTTGCCATAGTTAAGGATTCTCCATTCTGCCAAGGGCGGCCTTTTGGCATAGCGAACGATGTAGGAGACGGTAAAGTCTTTCTGAGGTAGTTCAGTAGAATCATGGACATACCAGTTCATCTTAAACAGAGGATCAAGGAAAGAATCAAGAATCCCAGGATAAGAGAAGACCGACAGTTTTCTAGGATTGGGGCTTTCTTCCAGGTGCTTTCTGATTGCCTTCTTTAGCTCCTGGATCAACAAAAAGCGGTATCTTTTATGGAGCATCTTAAAGGGAATAAAGGAGCATGATCTCCAACGGCCAGAGCCTTTTGCTTTTAAGGTCTATTTCTCAAAAGCTTTTGAGCATATGGATGTGAGGGTGAAACTTAAGATTTCTTCCAAAGGTATGGCAAGAGGAGACAATGGCCGGAAGGAAATGTCTTTCCTTGCACTAGGAGAGTACCGTCTTGCTGGAGGCTCTAAAGAGGCAGTTAAGCAAGAATCTATACTCATCAAGGAGCTGCCTTAGTTCTTTGGGAACAGTAAAGCAGATATGATGAAAAGAGTGGTGAGGAAAATCATGTTCTATTCTTTCCACCCACCTATCGGTAAGAACTTTACCACGAGGAGCTAGCAGAAACGAGTTTTGCGAGGACAAGAGGAACGATAATATACTAATCAGGATGCTCTGGACAAGCATATTTATGATAACCTAATCTTTCGGGATTACGGTAGGAAAGCATCTGCTCTATTGTCCAGATGACATCTTGGCGAAGAGAATCTTCATGCCGGGATAAATAATTCTCCCAATGCTCCTCGAATATCTGTTTTATGGTGAAGCGGTAAGAGCGTACTTGCTCTATCATAACAACAGTATATTCAGGAGCGTTGGGAAGGCAATAAATGAATGGAGTATATATCAGAAACCACTAAGAGAGAGGAAAGGGGATTTCAAGGGGAAAGAATTTCCCCTTGATTATCTTGATTCTCGTATTATAAGGGATTAGAGCCATTTTATCAAAGATCCTTCACTAAAGCCTTATGCAACCTTAATCTTCTAAGCCTTTACTAACAACGTTTTGAGCTTAATTTGGGACCAGTTTTTGCCAAAGTCTTGGATGGAACATTAGTTATGACTCTAAAATTTGCATTAAAAATTGGTCTAAGTTATTTAAAAAATTATATAATGATTATTGCTTTAATAACCCTTTGTATAGCATTTGAAGTTATTACAGAAGGAACTTTTCTCTCATCACGCAATATTTCTTTACTCGCTAGACAGATGACAATAACCGCAGTTCTAACAATTGGTGCGGTAATGCTTCTTGTTTCTGGCAATTTTGATATCAGTACTGGTTCTGTTTTAGGCTTAACAGGTGGAATAGCAGCTATTTTACAAGTATGGTACAAATGGGATACTGCAACTGCCATTATAGTAGCAATAGGAATTGGTATGCTTATTGGTGCATGGCACGGTTATTGGGTTGCATATAAAAAGATAGCATCCCTCATCGTGACATTAGCTGGTTTGATGGTTTTTAGAGGTGTATTATTAGTACTTACACAAGGAAGAACTATAGCACCTCTTCAAAAAAACTTTATAATCATAAGTGGAGGATTCATACCCAAAACAATTGGATATACTATCCTTTTAGTTGCTATTATAGTGTTTACCATGATTGCTTTGTGGAATAGAAAAAATAAAATGAAATATAATGTTAAAGTTAGAAATTTAATGTCTACTATCGGTATTATTACAATTATTTCACTATTAATGAGCATTTTTGTTTATGTATTAAATCGTTACCTAGGGATTCCTTTACCTGTTATGATTCTTTTGATTTTAGTTCTTATTTTTAATTTCATTATGAATAGAACAACTTTCGGAAGATACGTTTATGCAATTGGTGGTAATAGAGAAGCTTCGAGTCTGTTGGGTATAAATGTCCATCGTAATATATTCTATCTTTTTGTTATTATGGGAGGATTGAGTGCGGTGGCAGGAGTATTTATGACTTCACGTATGAATGCAGCTACACCAACTGCTGGGACAGGTATGGAATTAGATGCTATAGCAGCAGCAGTACTTGGAGGCACAAGTTTATCAGGTGGATACGGATCTATAACAGGAGGTATATTGGGAGCATTGATAATGGCAACGCTAGATAATGGGATGAGTTTATTTAATATATCATCATATTATCAATATATTGTAAAGGGTCTCATATTAATATTAGCTGTTTGGTTTGATGTCTCTATCAGAAACAGAAAGAAATAAAAAAGATACAAACAAGATTATTTATATAATATTGATTTGAAATTGATTTCCAATAACAAAGCTAAAGATTTATTATGATTTGAGGGAAATATGACAGCGGTAAACAGAGGCAGAATTATGTAAAGAATTTAATGTCAGCAAGATTACGATCAAAGAAGCAATGAAAATATTGGCAAATGATGGTAAACTTGAAAGAATTCCAGGGAAAGGAACATTTGTATCAAAACAAAAACTTGAGCGAAAGTTAAACAAATTTTTCAGCTTTACAAGATGGGCACAAAAAAACGGCATAATTCCTGCGTCTAGAATACTTAAAGTTGAAACTTTAGAATGTACCAGTCATATTGCAAAACATCTAGGGATAAAGATGGGAGAGCCGGTGACAAGGATTGAACGTCTTCGTCTTGGTAATAATGAACCCCTTATGTTGGAAGAAATGTGGATTTCTGCGATTTTATGTCCTGACCTTCATCTAAAGGATCTTGCAAACATTCCTTTAAATGATATTCTTACAAAAGATTATAATATCACATTAATTAGAGCTGTAGAATCCATAGAACCCAAAATAGCCGATGATTATGTTACAAAATTATTACGTATGCAAAAAAATACTGCTTTCAGTGGAACATACTGCTTATACCGTTGATTCTAAGGTCGTTTACTTTGTCACTTCATTGTATAGAGGTGATAGAGTAAAATTTTCCGTTGAACTAACAGCAACTTAACCATTTGATCAAGATTAATTAATGTAAAAGAATTATGATGAGGGGGATATAAACTGTGATTATCGACATAAATATTGATTACCTAGAAATCGAGAAGAGAAAAAATAGATGGAATAAAACGATGGCTTTTGAAGTACCTGATCGTGTACCAGTTTTACACTACTTAGGTGCTCGCTACTGGCTTCCTCATATTGGAATGGGAAAAAGATTTAGAGATTATTTAGAAAGCCCAGAAATGATGCTTGAAGCACAACTTAAAGCCAGTAAGTGGATACTTGAGAAAATTGATTCAGACTACCACAAAATAGTATGTTACCCTGATTTTATGTGGGCAGAGGACATTGAATCATTTGGCGCTGACTTTGAATATCCTGAAAATGACTCACCATGGGTTGCACATACCCATTTACTTCAGAAGAATAAAGACCTTGAGACACTAAGGAAAATAGACTATGTGCATAATAGGATACATGGTAAGATGCTAAAATATTACAGAATAATGAAGGAAATTGCAGGAGATTACAGAGTAAGGTTTAGAGACGGGAAAGAAATAGAGGCTACAGATCTTGTTTATATGGGAGGGGCAGGGATTATCGGTCCAATGGTAATAACAGGAGATCTTAGAGGTGTGGAGCAGCTTTCTCTAGACTTTTTCGACCAGCCCGATTACGTAAAGGAGCTTCTTTCAATCATCGTTGAAAAAAGTATTCGATGGATAGATGAAGCCCACAGAATTTCCGGTGGGAGGACAGCCTTTGCTAATGATTTTCACGAAGGATATATATTCATCGGCGATGACGGAATTGCTCAGATGTCACCTAAATTGGTCGAGCAGTTTGCGCTTGAGCCATTGAAGAAGCTTTCAGACCATATACACAGCAAAGGCTTGAAAGTCATGGCCCATAACTGTGGAAAGGCAGACCATCTTCTTGGCTACTGGGTTAATGATATAAAAATAGACCGCTATATAGGCTTCAGCTATCTAACGGATAAACAGAAAATCAAAGAGACCATGGGTGGAAGGATAAGTATTATCGGGGGAGTCGATACTTCAAACCTCCACGATGGCATACCAGAAACTGTTTGCGATGATGTTAAGAGAGCGCTCGCAGTTCTAAAGGATATCCGGGGGTTTGCCCTTATGGATGGCCATAACGTTGCCCCTGGAACACCGGTTGAAAATCTCAATGCAATGACAGAGACTGCTCGTCAGTTTGGGAGTTTCTAATACGAAAATACTTTCCGACAAATCGGCGTCATATTTTCATTGCCTTTGATAACCGGTTTACCGGTAAGAACGACGATATGGTTCAATCTTTGTTGAAGTCGTATAGTTCTTTCTCATAATTATCAGACAGACACTTTTTCCTGTGTCAATTGTCCTCCCATATGGATATAATTCAAATGAATAGGGATAAATTGTGGGAGGTCTGAATTGAGTTCTAGGCTTATTCCTGTTGAGAAGAAAATTGAAGTAGTATCCAGGACAATAATAGGAGAGAACATACAGTCAATGGCTAGGGAAGTCGAGGTTTGTAGGTCTTCTATATTATTTGATCCTCAAGGTAAGAGGCGCATAGCGTTGTATTAGCAATCGATTTCGCAAACTACTATCAATGGCGCGTGGCCCCTGCGATCGACCATAAGGCAAGATGATGGTGGCATTCAGAGAAAGGTAACCCAAATGCTCTTTCAGGAGGTGCAAGCCATCCTTGCCCTGACAAGCTATTAAAGAGTAAGGGAATTAGGTGGACTTCCCTCAGTTTTCAGATTGCAAGATATGGGTCAAAAATCAGGTAGAGATGGGGCCATAGCTACTTTGAAGATGGAGATCCTTAACTAAATGCAATTATCCGAGGGGGGTGAAAAGGTAAGTAGGCTAGTTCAGCTTTGGAATGGACGTTAACCAAGGAGAAGCGTAGGATAATTAACATTTGTCTCTAAGAACTTGCACAAAAAACTAAGCGATAGCAAGGACTCAAACATGGAATATTTACTGGGTATCGATATTGGTTCAACTAATTTGAAAGCAAATTTGTACGATATAGAAGGGAACAGAATCACAGGAGCTAATCGCAAGACAAGGATTCGCTATCCAGACCTGAAGAAACCAAAATGGGCCGTGTATGATCCCGATGAGTTATGGAATGAAATCGCAGAGGCAGTCAGAGAAGTTGTAAATAAAATCGGAAATCCCAGAATGATAAAAGGAGTGGGAATTACAGGTATGGGGGAGCCTGGGATTCCTATCGATGAGCGTGGCAACTGGATCTATCCTGCTATTACTTGGTTTGATCCACGCGCTGAGCCTCAAGTTCAGTGGTGGAGAGAGAATTTCGATCCTTATAAACTTTTCAAAATCACTGGTCAACCCCTTCACCGTATATATAGTATAAATAAAATAATGTGGCTAAAGCAAAATGAACCGATTGTTTATAAAAAAGTAAAGAAGTGGCTCAATTTGGAGGATTATATAATATTTAAACTCACTGGGAACTTTGCTACCGATTATTCTATTGCCAGTCGAACTATGGGTTTTGACATAAGAGAATGCTGTTGGTCTAAGGAAATTTTTCAAGCTGCTGGTATCGATACAGAGATTATGGCCCCTGTTTATCCTAGTGGAACTGTTGTTGGACACGTAAATAAATATGCAGCTAGCATTACTGGATTGGCAGAAAATACACCCGTCGTTACTGGAGGACATGATCACGGTTGTGCCGCTCTTGCCGCTAGGGTTTTTGAACAAGGCTCAGTGCTTGATTCTACAGGAACTGTGGAAGCTATAATAACTGTTCTTGATACTCCTATCCTTAGTGATGAAATATGTAATGCTGGCTTGGCAGTCTACCCTCATCCTGCCAAAGGAAAATACCAGGTTTTAGGAGCTATCCTCTTCTCTGGTGGCACATTAGAATGGTACCTAGAACAATTTGGCTATAAAGAAAAAATAAAGTCGCAGGTAGAAGCAAAGAATGTATATTCTTTGCTTCTTAATAAGGCAGAAAGTGTAGATATTGGTTCATCTGGTCTAATTTGGTTTCCTCACTTAAGAGGAACCTTTGTAGATCCTACATCAAGAGGAGCGTTAATTGGAATCACTTCTTCTCATAGGAAAGAACATATCTTGAGAGCAATAATAGAGGGATTATGCTTTGAGCTTAGAGCAACTATCGAGGATTATGAACAGCTTTTCAATTTAAAAATAGATAGAATAGTGGCAGTCGGCGGAGCAACCGAATCTGACTTCTGGCTCCAAACCAAGGCAGATATAACCGGTAAAACTATCGAGACACCAGATGTTTTTGAGGCCGCATCACTTGGTGCAGCAATACTTGCTGGAATAGGAACAGGTATTTACAGAGATCATTATGAGGCAGCTGATAAAATCTACAGGGTAAAAAAAGAATTTAAACCGCATCCAGAGCGCTCCAAAAAGTACGAGTCATATTATCAAAATATGTATAAAATGATATATCCTATTCTCAAACAACTTAATACCAAGATAAACAGAGAGTTTTCATTAAGATAATTGCGAAGAGATATTTGTCCTTAGAGGAAATAGATAAATGCCTATTATAAAGGATTCAAAAGAAGCAAAGAAGATTTTTGATTGGGCTAGAGAAAGAAATGTCTGTCTTGTCGCATTTGCTACGGAGAATCAACACACTACAGAGACAATCTTAAGGGCTACCCATGAAATTGGGAAAGAATACAAGATAAAGAATCCCCCCGTAATTATAACTTTCCCGGTAACCTATCCATACCGACCTCAAGCAGTTCATTACACTATCACCAGAAATGCCCTTTTAGGCTTTAGAGCGATAATGGATGATATAGAAATTTTAGTTTCCGAAGATAGTGCCTACAAAGACGTACAATTAATGATTGGCTTGGATCATGGTCAACCTGATACAGATAAGGAGATACTGGAAAAGGAGTTAGAGAAATTAGCTCTAGTAATGTATGATTGTTCCCACATGCCCTTTGAGGAAAATATTGAGAGAACAGCAAAGTTTGTGGAAAAAACCAAAGATAAAGTTCTGGTAGAGGGAGCAGTAGATGAGATTTATGAGGCACGGAAATCTAGAATAAGAAGCGAATTAACTCCGGTGGAAAAAGCGGAAAGATTTGCAAAGGAAACAGGGGTTTATCTAATTGTACCTAACTTGGGGACAGAACATAGATCTACAAAGAGTAAACTTCACTATAGCTCAAGAAGAGCCAGGGAAATCAGCCGAAAGGTTGGAAGAAAATTAGTCTTGCACGGAGTATCCTCCCTTAATACCCATTATCTTAAAAATCTAAGTAATGACGGCATAGTGAAAGCCAACATATGGACAGTTCTGGAAAGAGTGGGAGGAGAGATTCTTGCTATGGAAACAGTCAGACAATTAGGCAACCTACTAAATGAAGAGCAAATCAAAGATTTGAGCCAAAAAGGTTTTCTTGGTCAAAGATATTTTCAAAAGGACTATATAGATAAAGTTTGCCGGGGAGAAATAGGACCAAAATTATTGCACATTACCGAGAAAGCCAGGACCGAAATCTGGATAAGACCAGTGATAGAGAAGATAAAATTTTACCTTAAGACACTCGGTTATGAGAGATTATCTTAATTTATCAGAGGACACACGGGAATGATCCTAAGCAGAAATTTACAGGAATTCATATTCTATCTTCTATCGGTAGTTACTATTGGGGCCGCAGAAGCCCCTATAGTTAAAGAAATTATCTAACCACAAGGTATTAGAAGGCTAATGTAGTTATACCCCAAAGAGGATAGAACACATTTTTGCATAGGAGGGAGAAAATGTCCTTAATTTCCATGGGGGAAATCTTAAAGGATGCCTAAGATAGGAGATATGCCGTGGGCCATTTTGAAGCCTGGGATTATGGCTCATTGGAGGCGAGTCTTGAAGCTGCTGAAGATGCTGAAGAAGTGAAATCACCTATAATTATTGGATTTGGTGGTAGATCATTTAAAACTCCCTCTGGTTGGGACGAGGTGAAACTATTCTCTCTTGCCCATATAGGTAAGATAATGGCTCAAAATTCCTCTGTTCCCGCTGCCTTTATTTTAAATGAGGTCTCGGATTTAGAAATAATGAAGAAGGGAATGGAACTTGGTTTTAACTCTGTTATGTTTGATGGTAGTTCCTTATCTATAGAAAAAAATATTGAACTGACCAGAAAAGTGGTGAAGGAAGCAGCCAAAAGGGGGATTGACGTAGAAGGGTAGGTGAGGAAAATTCCCGACAAAGGAGAAAATATGAATGAGAATTTTTTAACATCTCCTCAGGAAGCTGCTTACTTTGTAGAAAAGACTGGCGTAAGTGCTCTGGCTGTATCCGTTGGGAATATTCATATGGCAACGGATGAAGAATCTCCTATAGATCTTGACCTTCTGGAGGAAATTAACAGACTGGCAAGCGTACCTCTGGTTATGCATGGGGGAACAGGCTTTCCTGACAGACTTGTTCCTGAGGTAATGAAAAGAGGGGTTTACAAATTCAATGTGGGAAGCATAATGAAGAAAGTTTTCCTTAGGGAGCTAAAGTCTGGCTTAATCGGGGAAGATTTAGAGGAAATTGATTTCGCCCTTATTCACCATCTAGTGGACTGGCCGGGGAGCAGGAACATTTTTGAGCAAGCTTATTCTGCTGTTAAGGAAATAGTGAAGGAGAAAATAAGAGTATATGGCTCGGCTGGCAAGGGGTAAGAGTAGCATATAAATCAAGAAGGAGGGATAGGTGACTCACAAAGAGCGCACCTTAACTACTATAGATCATGAGGAACCTGATCGTGTTCCTGTATGTGCCTGGTATACTCCTGAAGCGGAGAAGAAGATGCTGGAATATTTTGGGATGGATACTTCTCAGACCGAAACCTATAAATCAGCAGGAGGACCTCTGCCTATAAAGATGGGGCATGATTTTTTAATTACTTGGATTGGACCCTGCACCAGCTACTATGCAGAGGATTCTCCAGAGTATATAGATGAGTGGGGGATTGGATGGAGATGGTTCAAAAATCCCGCTGGAGGAAGTTATACTGAGATGATCCATCATCCCCTGGCCAAAGATGATGACTTTTCCAGATTACACATCCCCGATTTTTCTGATGATAAAAGGTACGAAGATAGCAGGGAGATGATCTCAGATTACGGTGATGAGTATGCTATAATGGGGGGAGTTGCCTGCACTTTATTTGAGCTGGCCTGGTACCTGCGTGGTCTGGAAAAATTTATGGAAGATATGCTTATCAACAAAGATTATGCTCATGAACTTCTGGAGAGATTAATGATCTGGGTTCTGACAGCAGGCCGGAAACTGATAGAACTTGGTGTAGATATTATCTGGGTCGGAGATGATGCGGGAATGCAGGATAGGATGCTGATTCATCCTAAACTCTGGAGAGAATTTTTAAAGCCAAGATATGCCAGGATATTTAGTGAATTCCGGAAAGTAAATCCCAACATTAAGATAGCCTTTCACAGTGATGGCTATATAGAGCCTATAATTCCTGATTTTATTGAAATCGGACTGAACATCCTCAATCCTGTTCAGCCTAAGGCCATGGACCCAGCCAGACTGAAAAAACTCTACGGTGATAAACTAACTTTCTGGGGTTGCGTGGATATTCAGGAAGTTCTTCCCTTTGGCACACCGGAGGATGTAGAAAAAGAAGTGAGACTTAGAATTCAAACAGTGGGAAAAGGAGGAGGACTTCTCCTTGCCCCAGCTCATAATATCCAGCCGGATGTCAAAATAGAAAATATTCTTGCTTTTTACAGAGCAGCAGAAAAATACGGTAAAATATCTTTATAATTAAACTCTGAATCTTCGTTACTTGCCTCTAAGGTTGGGGTTAAACTTATTAGAAGGAGAACTTTTTATGACAGATGAGATAAAAATATCCCCGGACAAACTAATCGGGATGTATACCACCATGGTGAGGATAAGACAGTTTGAAGACAAGGTGTTTCTTCTTTTCCTGCAGGGAGAGATGCCGGGAACGATTCATCTTTACCAAGGGCAGGAAGCGATAGCAGCAGGTGTTTGTGCCAACTTAAGAAAGGAAGACTTAATTACCAGCACCCATCGCCCCCATGGTCATGCTATAGCCAAGGGGGTCCCCATTAGGTCTTTGATGGCCGAGCTTTATGCCAGAAAGACTGGCTGCTGTGAGGCAAAGGGAGGGTCCATGCATGTAGGGGATATTGATGCAGGTATGGTCCCGGCAATAGCTATTGTAGGAGGAGGTATCCCTGTAGCCACAGGACTCGCTCTTGCCTGCAAAATGATGGAACTTGACAGGGTAGTAATCTCTTTCTTTGGAGATGGGGCCTCCAACACCGGCGCTTTCCACGAGGCAGTTAATATGGGGGCTATATGGAACCTTCCCGTAGTTTATGTGTGTGAGAACAACCTTTACGGAGCCTCCACCCGTGTAAGCAAAGTCATGAAGATAAAAGATATTGCACAAAGAGCTTCCTCCTATGGAATTCCAGGAAAGGTAGTTGATGGTAATGATGTATTTTCCGTATATGAGGCTGCAAGAGAGGCTATATTGTGGGCAAGAGAGGGGAAAGGTCCTAGCCTCCTTGAGTGTAAAACCTACCGGCGGGGAGGACACTCCCGCTCCGATGCCTGCAGGTATAGGTCCAAGGAGGAGGAAAAAGTCTGGCTGACAAAAGACCCCATCCCCCGGGCCAGAGAAAAACTAATCAAGACGGGAATCTTAACTTCAGAAAGAGTTAAGGAATTAGAAGAGAAGGTGAAAAAAGAGATTGAAGAGGCTATTGATTATGCCAGAAAAAGTCCTTTTCCCCGACCGGAGGATACTTTGACCAATGTATTTGCCTGAGGTGAAAAGTTGAGAAAACTGAGTGTAGTTGAAGCCATAAGAGAGGCAATCAGGGAAGAGATGAGGCGAGATAGAAAAGTTTTTTGTATGGGGGAGGATATAGGAATAGAGGGAGGATTTGGAGGAGCCTTTGGAGTTACCCAGGGTCTATCCAGTGAATTTGGACACGAGAGAATCCTGGACACCCCTATATCTGAAGCTGGGATAGCTGGAGTAGCTATAGGAGCTGCTATTATGGGAATGCGCCCGATAGCAGATGTTCAATACGGAGATTTTATCTTCATTGCTATGGACCAACTGGTTAATAACGCAGCCAAACTCAGGTATCTCTCAGCAGGGAAGATAAAAATTCCCTTAGTTATGCGCATCCCTGTAGGAGCTTCGGGAAGAGGAACCCAACATGCCCAATCTCTTGAGTCTTTCTTTGCCCATATCCCTGGCCTCAAGGTAGTCTGCCCCTCTACTCCCTATGATGCTAAAGGACTATTAAAATCAGCCATTAGAGATGATAATCCGGTAATGTTCTTCGAGCACAAGCTCCTCTACGGAGCCAAAGGAAGAAAAGAGGCTATGGATGTGAGTATGGATGTTCCTGAAGAGGAGTATCTCATCCCCATAGGAGAAGCAGATGTAAAGAGAGAGGGAAAGGATATAACAGTAATTGGTCTTTTACGCACAGTCCATACAGCACTTACTGCCGCTAAAGAGTTGGAAAAGGAAGGAATAGGAGTTGAGGTTATAGATCCGCGTAGCCTGGTTCCCCTGGATGAGGAAACTATCCTGCAATCGGTAAAGAAAACAGGTAAACTCATTATAATTCAAGAAGACAGTCTCTTTGCAGCATGGGGTGCAGAAATAGCCTCTCTTGTTACAGAGAAAGCTTTTGATTATCTTGATGCACCTCCGAAAAGAGTGGGTCCTCCTTCTACCCCTGTTCCCTTTGCTCCAGTAATGGAGAAACACTATGTTCCAGATAAGGAGGATCTTGTGCGAGTGATAAAAAATAGTTGATTGATTTTTAAAAAGTCATGAAGGAAGTGTGATTTTCCTTCTGCTGAAATGACAATTCTAGGCTGATGAATATTTATAATAGGCAGCGCAGGTTCCCTCTGCTGAAACCATGCAGGCTCCCACAGGATGGGAGGGATGACAGACTTTTCTAAAAAGACGGCAGTCCAGAGGAGTTTTTAGACCTCGAAGGATATCTCCGCAGATACATCCAGGATTCTCTCGGGATTTTTCAATACTTACGGGGTATCTTTTCTC
>Ga0209979_1003129_pt1 | contig 14946 bp, 11 predicted proteins | sample AnhtaG_FD_183114 | JGI IMG/M metagenome (GOLD analysis project Ga0209979, IMG submission 183114) | Deep subsurface microbial communities from Anholt, Denmark to uncover new lineages of life (NeLLi) - Anholt_01485 metaG (SPAdes) (version 2) | ecosystem: Environmental > Aquatic > Marine > Oceanic...
TTCAAAACCAGAATCCCCTTCCCCGATGTTAACTACCAGTTGATCGAGAGGCTGGAAAAAAGCGGAGCCAAAATTGTTGCCGAGGTCGAGTCAAACTATGTCTCGTACCTTCTCTCCATTCTGCCATGGGTGGTGCTGGTGTTTATCTGGCTTTTCTTCCTACGCCAGATGCAGGGAGCTTCCGGGCCGAAGGGGCTGTTTTCGTTCGGCAAGAGTAAGGCTAAGCTCCTTACGGACGAACGCCCCAAGGTGACGTTCAACGATGTTGCCGGTGCCGACGAGGCCAAGGAAGAGCTTCAGGAGATAATCGAGTTTTTACGCGACCCCGCCAAATTCCAGAAATTGGGCGGGAAAATTCCCAAGGGGGCGCTGCTATTGGGACCCCCAGGTTCGGGTAAAACGCTGCTGGCGCGTGCTGTCGCGGGTGAGGCGGACGTGCCGTTCTTTTCGATGTCCGGCTCGGACTTCGTCGAGATGTTTGTCGGCGTTGGCGCCAGCCGGGTGCGCGACCTGTTTGATCAGGGCAAGAAGAATGCCCCCTGCATCATCTTCATAGATGAGATCGATGCCGTCGGGCGTCACCGGGGAGCAGGTTTAGGCGGCGGCCATGACGAGCGCGAGCAGACCCTCAACCAGTTGCTGGTTGAAATGGACGGGTTTGAGTCCAATGAAGGGGTCATTTTAGTGGCAGCGACCAACCGTCCCGATGTCCTCGACCCGGCCCTGTTGCGCCCGGGACGATTCGACCGCCTGATTGTGGTACCCACGCCTGACATCAGAGGCCGGGAGGGGATTTTGAATGTTCATGTACGCAAGGTCAAGCTGGCTGACGATATTGACCTCTCCGTTCTGGCCCGAGGTACCCCCGGCCTAACCGGCGCGGATCTGGCCAATATGGTCAATGAGGCGGCCCTGCTGGCTTCCCGTCGCGACAAGGATGCTGTCTCTATGGAGGAATTTGAAGAGGCAAAAGATAAGGTCCTGATGGGCTCAGCCCGCAGGTCGCTGGTGATTTCCGATGAAGAAAAGAAGATAATCGCCTACCACGAGAGCGGCCATACCCTGGTGACGAAATACCTCCCCAAGGCCGATCCGATTCACAAAGTCACCATTATTCCCCGCGGCCTGTCCCTCGGCGTCACACAATCGCTGCCGATCGACGAGCGGCACACCCATTCCAAGGAGTATCTTGAGGCGACGCTGGCGGTGTTGATGGGCGGCCGGATAGCGGAGCTGTTGGTTTTTAATCAGCTTGACACCGGCGCCGGCAACGACCTGGAGCGAGCCACCAAGCTGGCGCGCAAGATGGTGTGCAACTGGGGGATGTCTGAAAAGCTCGGGCCGGTGACGTTCGGCAGAACCGTCGAGCACATCTTTCTGGGCAAGGAGATGGCTCAGCAGAAAGATTACTCCGAAGCTACGGCGCAACTAATCGATCAGGAAGTTACCGCCCTCATCAAAAAGGCCGAGGACGTCGCCAGAGACATCCTGCAAGAGAACTTAGACAAGCTTCATGTACTGGCTGAGGCGCTGCTGGAGAAAGAAATCATTGACGGCAGCGAGGTGGACAAGATCATCGGCAAATCCTCCGGCGACATTGAGCCGGTAAAAGAGCCGACACCGACGCCAAAGAACTGACAGACGGTTGTTTCGCTTTTCAACAACGTGGCGCATAAAGCTCAGATAGGGGTAGAGAGAGAGGGTCATGTACGTACCGTCGGGCGACTCCAGGCTGTCCCATAAGTGTTGGATGAAGGAGAGAGAGATTTCGTCATTCCCGTGAAAACGGGAATCCATTTCTCTTGTCATTTTTGTCTAGTCATCCGTGTTATGTTTATATGCTTTTAGTAACCTCTTCTGGATTCCTGCTTTCGCAGGAATGACAGAGCCGATTGCAAGCTGCATCACGACTGGTCTTGACGTCTCTATAACCTTGAGAGCCGACTTTTGGGACAGCCTCACTCGGCCCGACGGCTTCTTGCCAAGCGGAGTACCGCATCAGGCACAGTCGCTCCCAAAATGCGGCTGGCGCCACTTTTTAATTGCCCTGCGATAGATTACATGGTAAACTAACGCAAATTTGGTTCGATACTGAGTATAGCTGCTTTACGGCAGTCAAGGAATAGACTGTAATCTAAAGGGATTTAACTTGGGATTCTTCAATCTCTTGTCAAATGACATCGGCATTGACCTTGGCACCGCCAATACCCTCGTTTATGTGCGTAATCAGGGGATTGTTCTGAATGAGCCGTCGGTCGTTGCCATAGAAAAATCCACCGGCAAGGTGCTGGCCGTCGGCGCTGCCGCCAAGGAAATGACCGGTCGCACGCCGGGGGGCATAGCCGCTATTCGTCCTCTAAAGGATGGCGTGATTGCCGATTTTGAAATCTCAGAAAAGATGATCGCTAATTTCATCAGGCGGGTGGTCAAGCATAAGTATCTGATGAAACCACGAGTGGTCATCTCTGTCCCCTCCGGGATCACCGAGGTCGAGAAGCGGGCTGTGCGCGACTCGGCCGAAAATGCCGGAGCCCGTGAGGTCTATCTTCTGGCGGAGCCGATGGCGGCCGCTATCGGCGTGGGCGTCCAGGTCGACCAGCCGTCAGGCACCATGATAATCGATATCGGTGGCGGCACCTCCGAGATTGCCGTCATTGCTCTCAACGGCATCGTCAACGACATCTCAATCCGCGTTGGGGGCGATGAGCTCAATGACGCCATCATCATGTACCTGAAAAAGAACTACAATCTCCTCATCGGTGAACTCACGGCCGAAGATATCAAGATAAAAATCGGCTCCGCTTTCCAGCTTGAGAAAGAGTTGTCCCTGGAGGTCAGAGGGCGCGATCTCGTTGCCGGGGTCCCCAAAAACCTGATGCTCTCGTCGGTTCAGGTGCGCGAAGCGATGTCCGAAACCGTTGATATCATTGTCGAAGCCGTGCGTCAGGCGCTGGAGCAGACCCCCCCGGAGCTGGCCTCGGATATCCTCGAGCGCGGCATAATCCTTACCGGAGGGGGGGCGTTGCTGCGCGGGATGGACAAGAAACTACGCGAGGATACTAATCTGCCGGTCAACGTGGCGGATGATCCTCTCACCTGCGTGGTGCGGGGAACCGGCACAGTCCTTGAAAACTTAGCCCAATACTCCAAAGTACTGGAAAAAAGCAGAAAAAGCTGATTTCCTGCTGGTCGGATTCTCTTTCAGCCGGGGTTTTGCTCCAGCTTTTTTCGCCTCTCAAGCAGTTGAATTAATCTTTTTCTTTCTCCCGTTGTCATAACAGTAGAAATTACAGCTATGGGGAATGCCGACCGTGAGATTGTCCAATACCTTGTGCACCGGGCTAAGAAAGGTGACAAGGAAGCCTTTTCAAGGTTGGTGAGAATAATGATGAAAGACGTGGTGGCGCTCACATTTCGGATGACACAAGACCGGGATAGTGCTTTTGATCTTGCCCAGGAGACCTTTGTCTCCGCCTGGCAGAGCTTACGTAGCTTCCGCCAGGAGGCGAAGTTCGAAAGCTGGCTCTATCGCATCGCAGCCAACAAGGCTCTTAACTACTTAAAGCAACGCTCAAGGCAACCGGTCGCGTCAATAGATTCTCTCGAGACAGAGGTCTTGGTATCCGGCTTTAGTCCTCACAACCCCGAACAGCTGCTGCGAGCGAAAGAGATGCAAAAAGGCGTCCTGGAGTTTATGGCTGAACTGCCGGACCAGCAGCGACTTGTCTTTGATCTGCGTTTCTACAAGGAACTGACTTTTGAAGAGATTGCCAAGATCACCGGCAAAGCGGTGGGAACGGTCAAGACACATTACCGCCAGGCGATTATCAAACTCCGCGCCTTTGCCGAACGGAAAGGATGGCGGCCATGAATTGCTCTCATTTCCAGGATCAGATGCTGTTGTTGTTCGGGCAAAAACAGTTACCGGAAGAACTGCACGACCATCTTGCCGAGTGTCCGTCATGCCGGGCCGTTTGGGAAGAATTGACTGGCATGAATGAAAAGCTTGGTGGGGATGATTTGTTCTTTCCCAATGATGATCAGGTTGAACAGTGGGTATCCAAGGTCGACACAGCCATCGAGAAGATAGAACGGGACAATGTCCCTGTCGTGACGCGGATCAGAAAGGGCTGGTATGAGCGTGTCCCGGTCGCGGCGGCCGCGGCACTGGTGTTGGGTATCGCAATAGGAACGTACCTGGCGGGGAGAACTGCTTTTGACACCGGGGGCGCGGAAATTGCCTCCGGCATTACCGGCGTTGCCGGCTTGTATGAAGGAGGCGATGAAGAACTTCAAGAAAGTACCGTGGGCAGTCTTATCTATGATTTCACTGCTCAACATTCGTATGAAGCCAGCGAATGGCTTCTGGATGACCTCACCGAGGAGGAGCTTGACTTTTTGGAAAACAATTTTGACATAGGAGATCTGCTGTGAGGCAAGCAACAGTGCAAGCATGGCTTCAAACGACGTTTGTTTTGGCGTTGATCACGATCCCTCTTGGTCCCGGAATCGGAGCGCAAGAGGCGCCGCGGGCGGCAGGCCCGGTTTACAGCAACGTTTGTGCTGGAGGCTTTGACCACAACTCGTTGTCACTGGCGCAACTCGATGAGCGACCTGAGCGCGGTGAGTATGGAGAGGGCCAGGGCCGTCGTTTCGATCATGGTCGCAAGGGGCTGCGATATAAGTTCGGCAAACATATCGAGCAATTCCGGATATTGAAACTTCTTGAACTGCTGGACCTCCGGGAAGATCAGGAGCTCGAATTTATCACCGCTTTCCACTCTATGCGCCGCGAACGACGCCAGCTTCACGAAAAGAGAATATCCCTTGTGGAAGAATTGGCTGACGGCCTCCGCACAGAGACTGTTCCTGATATGGAAATCAATCGACTCATCCGGGAGATCTCCAAATTGGGTAACCAGCAGGAACGGGTGATGGAGGATTTCCTCACTGAAGCTCAAAGGATTCTTACACCACCTCAGTTGGGGCGGTTTATTGTATTCCATGAGAGGTTTGAGTTCGAACTGTTGGAGGCGGTTAAGGCATTCCGGGAAAGGCAGCCGCCGCCAGGCAACCCCCCTCCGATGGAGGAGTCGGGTCGGTAACAACATGGAGACAAAGGCATCTTTTAATAATTAAATAACTCATAACGAAAGGAGCAAACCATGAGAAAACTAATGAGTTTCACTCTGGCGGCTTTGTTGGTGACGTCGTCTGTTGCTCTGGCTCAACCGGGCTGGGGCGGCCGTGGTCACTGTGATAGTCCCGGATGGCATCATCCCGAAAGGCCGAGGCTGGGACAGGGCATGGGGATGAGAGACGGCATGCCGGGAGTCCGAATGATCCTGGCGGCGGCAGACGACATTAAGTTGACCGACGAACAAAAGGCCAGGTTAGAAAAAATGCTGGTTGATTTCCAACTGGCAAAGGTCGACCAGCGAGCAAAGGTCAAAAAGGCAGAGATCAGACTGCGGGCGCTTAAACATGATGAAAACGCCAATGAAAACGAGGTCATGGCAGCCTTCGATGAAGTTGCCCGCACGAAAGCCGACCTTCACAAGATGCGCTATCGCCATCAAAGGGAAATTCATAATCTCCTCACCGACGAGCAGATCGACAAGTTGAAGAAGCTTCGCAAGGTGAGAATGAAAAAGTTCAAAGGGCCTCATGGCGGAAAGGGAACAGGTGGCCCGGGCATGGGATTCGGCTTTTCCCCCGACTCTGATGACTGACAGGCTTATTCCCTGAGTACGAAAAAGCCCGCCTGAGTGCGGGCTTTTTTTCGCTGTCTGGTGTCGGGCGGGGTGGGGCTGTCCCAAAAGTACGGAATGAGAAAAAGAGTGTAGCCTCGTCATTCCCGCGAAAGCGGGAATCCAGAAAAAGTAATTCTTTGTCTACCAACACACTCCGGATGGTTAGCTGGAAATAACAAAAAGATGGATTCCTGTTTTCACAGGAATGACAACCCCGCTTTTTTTCCTCTATGGTACTTATGGGACAACCTCGGGTCCCCGACACCACCAAAAGAGAACACCACCCTGGGGTACATGTATCGGACGGCGTAGGGTAGGTGACGAAGTTACCTCTATTGACCCCGAAGAGTACATGAAGATCAATCACCAATAAGTGACACTTCTTCCGCCTACCTTCCGCTCCAGAGTGATCTTTCAAAAACCTCTTTGCCGATAGCAGAAAAAAGCCTATCTTAGTATGTCTGTGCGATGTAAAGTAACGAGGACCCCGGCTTAAGGTTGAAAATGAAACTGGACCATGACGCTGTCGAAGTAAAAACCGATCTCCCGGTGATCCCACTGAGAGATGTGGTGGTATTTCCCCACATGATGTATCCCCTTCTGATCGGGCGGGAGTTCACGGTCAAAGCCCTCAAACAGGCCATGGCCAAGGACAAGCAGGTGCTGCTGGTGGCCCAGCACATGGCCGGTATCGACCATCCCGGCCCGGAGGATCTGTTCGACGTGGGCGTGGTGGCCCGTATTCTGCAGGTTACAAAGATGCCGAACGGGACGCTGAAGGTGCTGGTCGAAGGTCTTGTTCGCGCTCGTGTGATAGCCTTTCTTACCAGCGCCAAGTTCCTGACGGCCCGTATCAACATCGTTTCTCCCGACACCGGGCCGATTAACCGTGAGACGGAGGCGATGTTCCGTTCGGTGAGGGAACGTTTTACCGAGTATGTCCGTCTGAATCGCAGGATCCCGGACGAGGTGACGGTATCGCTGGCCTCGATTGATGAGCGTCACCACCAGATCGACACCATGGCGGCGCACCTTCTGTACAACCTGGAAGCCAAACAGAAGCTTCTGGAGGCGTTCTCACTCAAAGACCAACTGTCACTACTGTCGGACATTCTCAAAGAAGAGATCGAGATACTCAAGATTGAGCAGACCATTGAGGGCAATGTTCGGGAATCGATGTCGCGCAGTCAGCGTGAGTTTTACCTCCAGCAGCAGCTCAAAGCAATCAAGGATGAACTTGGCCAGTTTGAAGAACCGACCGCCGAAGTCGACGACCTGTATGCGAAGCTTGAAAGAGGCGATTACCCGAAAGCGGTGCGAGCCAAAGCGGAGGAAGAAATAAAGAAACTCGCCAAGATGCACCCCTTTTCCGCGGAGTCGGGGGTTGTTCGTTCCTACCTCGAATGGCTGCTATGCCTTCCATGGAATGAAATCACCCAGGACCGGGTTGACTTCAAGAAGGTGAAACTGATTCTGGACGGCGACCACTATGGTCTGGACAAGGCTAAGCGGCGGATTTTAGAGCATTTGGCGGTGATTCGTCTGGCCGGAAAAGTGAAAGGTCCTATCCTCTGCCTGGTCGGCCCGCCGGGGGTGGGTAAAACCTCGGTTGGTCGCTCCATCGCCCGCGCCATGGGCCGAAAATTCGTCAGGATGTCGTTGGGAGGCATTCACGATGAAGCCGAAATCCGTGGACACCGGCGCACCTATATCGGGGCTTTGCCGGGCCGCATTATTCAGATGATCAAGAAAGCCGGCTCATCCAATCCCGTGTTGCTGCTCGATGAGGTCGACAAGATCGGCAAAGACTTCCGCGGCGATCCCGCTTCGGCCCTGCTGGAGGTTCTCGATCCGGAACAGAACAACAGTTTCACTGACAATTATCTCGAGGTTGAATACGATCTGTCACACATCCTGTTTATAACTACAGGGAACACCATTGGGCCGATTCCCCCAGCCCTTCGTGACCGCATGGAGATAATCCACCTGCCCGGCTACCTGGATTTCGAAAAAGCCGCCATCGCCCGCGACTATCTGATCCCCAAGCTGCTTAAGGAACTCGGGCTGGGAGGGGAGCATATCCTGTTCAGAGATGACACTCTGTACGAGATCATCCGTCACTACACCAGGGAGTCCGGTGTGCGCGAACTGGAACGCCAGATTAGTAGCATGTTGCGCAAGACGGCGGTACTGCTGGTCGAGGGGAAGAAGCTGCGGCGCCTTACGTTCACCAAGGCGAAGGTACACAAGCTGTTAGGCGCCCAGAAGTTCGTCGGCACCAATATCAAGCCCCACCCGACGGTCGGGTATGCCGTCGGTCTGGCCTGGACAGAGCTGGGAGGAGAGGCGCTTCCGGTGGAAGTCGTGCCGATGAAGGGCAAAGCTAAACTAACGTTGACCGGCTCGTTGGGAGACGTGATGCGCGAATCGGCCACCGCCGCTCTCTCATATATCCGGAATCACGCCGCCAGCTTCGGCTTAAGCGAGAGCTTCTTTGAGGAACTTGATGTACATGTGCACATCCCCGAAGGAGCGGTTCCCAAGGACGGGCCCTCGGCGGGAATTACCCTGCTGACGGCAATGCTTTCAACGCTGACGGGAATCCCGGTCCGCACCGATATTGCCATGACCGGTGAAATAACTTTAATCGGCGATGTGTTGCCCGTCGGAGGGTTAAATGAAAAGCTTCTGGCCGCAAAACGGCTCGGCATTACCCGGATCATCTTGCCGGAAAAGAATCGTAAAGACATCGGTGAGCTTCAGCCCGATCTTCTTGAGGGGCTGCGCTTGCATTTCGTGCGCACAACGAGAGAGGCGCTCAAGTTGGCCATGACACAGTCTCCATTCACCAAAACTAAGGGGCGTCCTTACCGGCCGGTCCGTGTCGGAATAGGCCCATGATTCCGGCCGTTGCAGCGACGCCTGAAAAGCTTCACCACATGGGGAAAGTTCTACCTTCAAAAATTGTAAGCTGTGAGTTTGCCGGGTCGTTTTTCACGTCGGACCGGTTCCTTGAAGATTCTCGTCCGCAGATTGCCTTTGCGGGACGTTCCAACGTCGGCAAGTCCACGTTGTTGAATAGCCTTGTCGGCCGCAAGAGATTGGCCAAAGTCTCAACCACTCCCGGCAAGACGCGGTCGGTCAACTTCTTTCTGGTCAACGACAGGTTTTACTTCGTGGATCTGCCGGGCTATGGGTATGCCAAAGTAGGCAAAAAAGTCCGGGAAAGCTGGCGAGAACTGATACAGGACTATCTCACCGGCAGCCGACGCCTGATCGGTCTGATTCTCCTTTTAGATTGCCGGCGCGATCTCTCCGATGAGGACAGACAGCTTGTAGTCTGGCTGGCCGAGCGCGGCCTACCGGTCCTGGCGGTGGTAACCAAATCCGACAAACTCAGTCGTGATAAAGTCAACCGGAAAGTGAAGGAAATCCAGTCCCGGCTTGGGGTGGCCGCGATTGCCTTTTCGGCGCTCACCGGCGCTGGGAAAAAGGAGCTGTTAAGCTCTATCCGCAATCTGGTTGCGGAACACTTTGAAAAAACAAGGGCATGATACGCATGAAAAAAAACAAGATCGTCGTTGGCTGCCAGTGGGGAGATGAAGGAAAAGGAAAGATTGTCGACCTTCTGGCTGCCGAGGCCGACGTCGTGGCGCGTTTTCAGGGTGGGGCAAACGCCGGACATACCATCGTGGTGGGCGACAAGAAGTACATCCTGCACCTAATCCCCTCCGGCATCATGCACCCGGGCAAGGAGTGCTACGTGGGTAACGGGGTCGTCCTGGACCCGTTTGCCTTCAAAGAAGAGATCGATTTCCTAACCGACCAGGGCATCGACTATAAAGGCCGCCTGTGGGTTTCACCAGCTACCAACCTGGTGTTGCCGTATCACAAATTGATCGAGGACGTCGAGGAAAGGAGCCGCGGAGCGACGAACCTGGATACGACCAAAAGGGGGATCGGGCCGGCCTACGTTGACAAAGTAGCCCGCCATGGGATTCGCGTTGTTGACCTGTTGGTGCCGGAGCGGTTGAAAAAGAAGCTCGACTACCAAAAGAAAATCAAGACGAAGTATCTTGAGGGGTCAGCGGACGAACGGGCTGATCTCGACCGCACCTATAACGAGCTTCTCGAATTAGCCGAACTGTTTCGGCCACTGGTGGTGGATGTCTCGCTGGCTTTGCACAGGGCTTACGACAATGGCAAAACCATACTCTTTGAGGGCGCCCAGGGGTGTATGCTGGACGTCGACCTGGGAACATATCCGTTTGCAACTTCCTCAAATACGACTGTGGGCGGGGCGCTAACTGGTCTTGGTATAGGTCTGAAAATGATCGACCAGGTGCTGGGCGTAGTCAAAGCTTATACCACCCGCGTCGGGGCCGGGCCGTTTCCAACCGAGCTGGTCGATGAGACCGGTGAGCATCTTCGAGAAGTAGGGCAGGAATTCGGAGCCAGCACCGGACGTCCGCGGCGCTGCGGCTGGCTCGATATGGTGATCCTGCGCCATACGGTGCGCGTCAACGGCGTGGATTCTATCGCAATCACTAAACTCGACGTACTGGACGGTCTGGAAGAGATCAAAGTTTGTACCGCGTATGAGCTGAATGGAGAAACCATTGACCAGGTCCCGCTTGATCTTGCTCGACTAAGCCAAGTGAAGCCGATTTATCGGACTCTTCCCGGCTGGCAGAGCGACTCCACCGGCACCACTTCCTTTGACGACCTTCCCCCCAAAGCCCGAGATTACTTGAACTTTATAGCCCGTGATTTGAAAGTCGACATTGCCCTGGTTTCGACCGGAGCCAAACGCACGGAAACTATAGTCATTTGAACCCTCACTAAGGAGTAGGAGTAGCAATGAAAAGAGGAATGTCAACCTTAGGTCTCATTGTTCTTGCTGCCGTTTTTGCCACATCGTGTGGCAAGGCATACAAAGAGAAGAGCAGCGAGGATACGGCCAGTGACATCGAAACTCAGAGGGCTTTAGAGCAGGAAGTACCAAGTGATTCCGACTGGATCACCACGAACTCCGGCCTGAAGTATCTTGACCACGTTGTTGGAGACGGCGAAGAGGCGGTTAATGGGATGACAGTCGAGATGCACTATACCGGCTGGCTCTGGGAAGACGGCCTGCGCTCAAAGAAATTTGACAGCTCGCGCGACGGCAACCAGCCCTTCTCATTCCCACTTGGCGCCGGTCGGGTCATTAAGGGCTGGGACGAAGGCATCCTGGGTATGAAAGTCGGGGGCAAACGAGAACTGATTATTCCGCCTGAGCTCGGCTATGGCGCCAGAGGCGCCGGAGGCCTCATCCCTCCGAACGCAACCCTGAATTTCGAGGTGGAGTTTTTGCGGGTAGCCAGCAAGTAGGAAGTAGGTCGGGTTCTCTGGAACCCGACACCCTATAATATGAGATGCCATCGCGGTGAAAACATTGCGGCGATATCACAGAAAGCATACTGACTACTTTGTGACAGTTGTTACATTCCAACGTGAGCCTTTGCTCCTGCTGGACGCAGATCTTTTCTGGCGGTGCTGGAAAACCGAAAAACCTAAGGCATGGGTTATTCTTCCTGACCACTTCCATATAGTCATCAATAGCAGCGATTCTACTATATCCGACATCGTCCATAGATTCAAAGTCCTATATTCTATCCGGTTTCGAAAGAAGTTCCGTCCAGGCAGAGTTTGGCACAACCGGTTCTGGGATCATATTATACGTGAGCAGGAAGACCTGAGGAATCATCTGGATTACATTCATTATAACCCTGTGAAACATAGACTGACAGACAACCCTCTTACTTACGAACACTCATCGTTAGCTTTATACCTCAAATTCGGTTATTACCAGAGAGATTGGGGAATACATGAAAAGCCACAATTCGAGGGCGTATTTGGAGAATAACATCAAGATGTCGGGTTTCTCACTCAAACGGTCAATGCTCGAAACCCGACCTACTTGTATCCGGCTATGTGTTATCCACGTAGGTCGGGTTCCGCAGTCCGCCTCTGGCGGACAAGAAACCCGACACCTTTGCATCATAGTACGGACAAATAGAAAGGAACATTGGATCGAGAACCATGCAAAAATCAATCTCAAGACAAATCGCTGAGTTTGCCATAAAGTTGCAATACAAGGACCTGCCCGACAACGTCGTTCACGAAGTGAAGCGCTTCCTGTATGACTCGGTCGGGTGCGCCTACGGCGGGTACCATACCAAGGATGTCAACATCCTGCGCGACATTTACATGGAGATGGGCGGTAAAGAAGAAGCCACGCTTCTTGCCTTCGGGGACAAGATGCCGGCGGTCAACGCCACCTTGGTCAACTCCCTGATGATCCGCGCTCTGGATTTCAACGACATCTACTGGAAGGAAGACCCTTCGCACCCGTCGGATCTGATTCCAGCGGCGCTGGCGGTTGGCGAAATGGTGGATGCCTCGATGAAGGAGGTCATTGTAGCCATAGTCCTCGCTTACGAGTTTGAGCAGCGGCTGTGCGAGTTCGCCGTCCCGGGCGTTCGCGAGCGCAAGTGGCACCACGCCACCCTCACGCAGTTTGTCTCGCCGATTGTGACCGGGAAGCTGCTGGGGCTGTCGGTCGATCAGATGGTCAACGCCATCGGCATCAATGGCTCACACAATCACACTATCGGCTGCCCCACCACCGGAAAACTCACCATGATGAAAAACACCGTCGACCCGATGGCGGTGCAGAGTGGCGTCTTTGCGGCCCTGATGGCTCAAAAAGGCTACACCGGCACCGAGGCGGTCTTCGAAGGGAAAGAGGGCTTAATGGACGTCTACGGCCCGGAGTGGGCGCAGGACAAACTGATCGGCAATCTTGGCGAGAAGTTCAAGATCCTCGAATGCAGCATGAAAGCCTTCCCCACCGAAGCCCTCACCCACACTCATCTGACGGCCACACTCAAGGTCGTTCGCGATAACAACATCAGCTACGATCAGATAGAAGAAGTAACGATCACTACCATCGCCCGCGCCTGCGATATTCTGTTCGACCCGCACAAGTACCGCCCCGAATCGCGTGAGACCGCCGATCATTCCCTGCCATACTGTATTGCGGCTGCCCTGGTTGACCATCAGATAACGACGCAGTCGTTTACCGAAGAAAAAATGAAAGACGAACGCATCTGGCAGGTGATTGACAAGATCAAGGGCGAAGCCTCCGAAGAGTTCGAAAAAATGTTCCCGGCCAAACAACCTTCAAAGGTCGTAGTCAAAACTAAGGGAGGCAAAACCTTCTCTGAGTACCTCGAGTACCCTAAAGGTGACCCGCGCGAACCGATGACGATGGACGACCTCACGGCTAAGTTTAACGCCCTTTCAACAGAGCTACTGTCCCCGGAACGCCAGACGGAGGCTCGAGACACCATTTTCTCGTGCGAGAACGTGTCGGCGAGGAACTTGATGGGGAAGCTGGTTGTGTAGCGGCAGACAGGATAGTTCTGTCCACACATACGCTGTTTGTATACGCCAATGACCTCTGTCGATACATCGAGAAGCAAAAGAAACCACAAAGAGCTATACCTGTTTTCAGCTTACTACCTGGTGATCGCCCTATTCTTACTTACTTCCTTTTTTCCCGAAGCCAGAGTATGGGGTGTCAACTGGTGGGCCTATCTTCCCGCGCTCGCAAAGTACAGCCTGTTATTGCTGGGGGTTGTGACGCCGCCGGCTGTTTCCTTTTGGTCGCGAAGGTTGCGCCAGGGCAGTCCTCCTATCGGGAGTGCTGATAAAAAAATAACCGCTTACCTTGTTCTAGCCTCTCTTACCATTATTCTATTCGGTTTAGCCTTCGTGACGTTCCGCGGTATGACGCATTTCTTAGGCGACGGCTACCAGTTGCTGTCGCATCTTGCTGATCGAGCCCCTTCGGTGAAAGCTTGGGATATGGGGACCTCGTATATTAATGATGGTCTCTTCTCGCTCTTGAGCGGCCAACCCGATGCCCGTGCTCTACTGACTTTTCAAATCATCTCGGTTGCCTCAGGTGTAACTTTGCTGGTCGGGGTGACGTTTCTGTCGCGTGTGCTTTTTGAGCGCAATTTCCAACGGTACCTGTTTTTCGTAGGGCTGGCTTCGGGCGGGTACATGCTTTTGTTTTTTGGCTACGTTGAAAACTACGCCCTGTTCATTGTAGCGGTGATGCTGTATGCCCTTGTCGGGCTGGCTGTCATAAAAGGTAAAGTGTCACGGTGGTGGGTACTGCCGCCGTTGTTGGTGACGCTCTTTCTCCATCTGTTTGGAGTCACACTACTGCCGAGTCTATTGTATCTCCTGTTTAGAGACTCTCGTCCCGGCAGGCAACTGGGAAACCTGTCCGCAAAAACGAAACTTCTCGTAGCGGCAACGCTGGTGTTGTTGACTGTATCGATTTACTATTACCTGTACACCAGTTACTACTTTTTCACATTTGCGTTGCTGCCGATGGTTCCCGATCGGTTCACCATCGAGAATGATTGGCTCTTTTCATTCAAACATATCTTAGACATTGGTAATCTTCTAATGCTGCTGGTTCCGGGGCTGCCGATCTTCTTAGCGATGACTCTTGTGTCACCCGTAAAGGGGTGGCTGAGACGAGCGGAGTATCGGTTCCTTCTGATCCTGACGTTTTCAACACTTGGTGCGGTGTATGTTTTTAATCCGGGGATCGGCATGCCCCGCAACTGGGATCTCTTTTCTATTGCCGGCGTTCCATTGGCGGTGCTTTGTTATTATTATGCCCTTGAATGCCGTCGAAGTGTCAGGTCTGCACTTCTAACGTGTGTGCCGGCGATTGCCCTCGGGTTCCTCTCACTTGCGCCCCGAGTAGCGACACAGGTGGTGCCGGACCTTGGGATAGCTCATTTCAAGAACTACCTGGTCCTGGACAAAATCAGAAATCGAAACGCACGGAGACTGCTGGTCGATTATTACGAACGAGCTGGTAATGCTACCGCCGCGCAAAAGGTACAGGCTCGCACTGAGGTAGATTTCCCAGAGGCTTTTCACAACAGGAAGGCTCGCGAGCTTATCAGTCAGGTCAATTATGCCGAGGCCATCGTGCACCTTCGACGAGCCTTGGAGTTCAATCCGCTGTCCTACGATGCCTATGGCAATTTAGGAGTCTGCTATCTCAAGCAGGGCGTCCTCGACAGCGCCTTGGTGCTGCTCAAGATTGCGGATGGGC
>Ga0209979_1003130_pt1 | contig 14945 bp, 10 predicted proteins | sample AnhtaG_FD_183114 | JGI IMG/M metagenome (GOLD analysis project Ga0209979, IMG submission 183114) | Deep subsurface microbial communities from Anholt, Denmark to uncover new lineages of life (NeLLi) - Anholt_01485 metaG (SPAdes) (version 2) | ecosystem: Environmental > Aquatic > Marine > Oceanic...
GCCCCAAGGGTGAGATCGCGCCCAGGCTGGTGAACCTGTTCTACGGTGCGTTACAGACACACCGCGACCACCCGCGCGTGGCCACGTTTTTCGCCGAGTGGGACCGCATCTTTGGTATCGTCTACGGTGAGGAGTTGGGCAAGGCCCAGCGAGACGCCCCGGACCTGGTGGCCCTCTACCGTGCAGTGTCAGGCGCCGAACTCAAGCCTCTCCTTTTCGCCGTACACACCTACTACGCTCTGCTGATGAAGCTGCTGGCCGTGGAGTTGGCCTCGCTGCAGGCGGGTGCGTTGGTCGGTTCGGTGGTGGGCCCGCTGGGTGTGGCCGAGGACCAGGTGCTTCGCCGTAAGCTGACCGACCTGGAGAATGGCGGCACTTTCGCCCTGCTGGGAATCAACAACTTTCTGGAAGGGGACTTCTTTGGGTGGTACCTCGATGCCTGGAACGACCAACTGGGGGATGGGATACGGGCGTTGGCGCGAGCCCTTGCCGACTACGAGCCGGCGACGGGCACCCTGGAGCCAGAGTATACCCGCGACCTCCTCAAGAAGCTGTATCAGTATCTGGTACCCCGCAAGCTGCGCCACGACCTGGGCGAGTACTATACTCCCGATTGGCTGGCCGAGCGATTGCTCAATCAGGTGGGCTACCGCGGCCAGACGGACAAACGTCTTATCGATCCGGGGTGTGGTAGCGGCACCTTTCTCATCCTGGCCTTGCGTCGGCTGCGCCAGTACGCATCCGACCATCTGATCTCGCCCGCCAAGGTGCTGGATGCGGCCCTACACAACATCGTGGGGTTTGATCTGAACCCCCTCAGCGTCATCGCCAGCCGCACGAACTATCTCCTGGCCCTGGGCGATCTCCTTCGCCATCGACGTGGTCCAGTAGAGTTGCCCGTGTATATGTGCGACAGCATTCTGACCCCGACCGAGCAGGCCAAGTTCTTTGGGGAGGGGACCTACAAGCTCCACACTGTGGTCGGCGACTTTGAGATTCCAGAAGAGACGGTCGTCGCGGGGGAGATGGCTGTGCTGTGCAGGCTGTTGGAGGCCTGCGTGCGCGACCAATACGCGCCGCAAGAGTTCCTGGCCCGCGCACGCAGGGACTTGACCATCCGCCAGGCCATGACCGAGTCTCTGTTGGAGGGGCTGTACCGGCAGCTCTACGACCTGGAGCGCGAGGGCCGCAACGGCCTCTGGGCGCGCTGGTTGAAGAATGCCTTTGCTCCGGTGCTGGTGGGCCAATTCGACTTTGTCGTGGGCAACCCGCCATGGGTCAACTGGCAGAGTCTCAGTCCGGAGTACCGAGAGGCCACGAAGAAGCTCTGGGCCGACTATGGGCTTTTCAGCCTGCGGGGGCACGCCGCTCGACTGGGCGGCGGCAAGAAAGACCTGGCCATGCTCTTCACCTATGCCAGCATCGACCACTACCTGAAGGTTGGCGGCAAGCTGGGCTTCCTCATCACCCAGACTGTCTTCAAGACCAAGGGCGCGGGCGATGGCTTCCGCCGATTTCGCCTGGGAGACGAGGGCGATCACTTACGTGTGCTGCACGTGGACGACTTCTCGCGCCTGCAACCCTTTGAGGGCGCTACCAACCGCACCAGCGTGATGATCTGCCAACGGGGAGAGAAGACGCGTTATCCGGTGCCCTACACCCTTTGGCACAAAGGAAAGGGCAGCGCCCGGGTCCACATCGACAAGCCCTTGTCCCAGGTAATGGAGGAGACCGTACGAACTCGTCCGTTCGCGCAGCCGGTGGACGAAAACAAGCTAACCTCGCCCTGGATGACCGCCACAAGAGGGGGGCTCAAGGCGCTGCAAAAGGTGATTGGCCCGGCGGCATACCGGGCCCGGGAAGGCAGCAATTCTGGCGGTCTAAACGGTGTTCATTGGGTTCGAATCCTGACAAAGCGGCCCGATGGACTGCTCATCATCCAGAACCTCTGGGATGTGGGCAGGCGGAAAGTGAAGCGCGTTGAAAAGCCAATCGAGCCAGACCTGGTCTACCCTCTCTTGAGAGGGCGTGATGTCTCTCGTTGGAAAGCAGAGCCATCTGCCCACCTCATTGTGTCCCAGGACCCCAAGACTCGCATGGCCTATGAAGAGCGCTGGATGAAAGTGGAGCTGCCTTTGACGTATGCGTACTTCAAGGAATTCGAGAAAGAGCTTTGGACGCGAAAGAGCCAGAGCGTGCGAGATCTGATGAGGAAAAGCGCCTTCTATGCAATGTACGCCGTGGCCGACTACACCTTCGCCCCCTACAAGGTGGTGTGGCGCGAAGTAGCGGCCGGCATCAACGCAGCGCTAACATCCGCACAGAAGGGCAACCATCTTGGACCCAAGGTGGTCGTGCCCGACCACACGCTTATCATGGTGCCCTGCCAATTCGACAACGAGGCCCACTTTGTGTGCGCTATTCTCAACTCTGGGCCCAGCCGCCTCGTGGTGAGGTCATACGTCGCCCTACATCCGTCTCCCCATGTCCTCCAGCATATCGCCGTGCCCCAATTCGACGCCAGCAACCCCCTCCACACCCACCTGGTCGAGCTCTCCATGCTGGCCCACAGGCTGGCGGCGTCGGGTGAGCCGGAGAATCTGGAGGCGCTGGTGGAGGTGGAGGACCAGGTGGATCAGGCCGCGGCGGAGCTCTGGGGCCTCACCGACGCCGAGCTGCGGGAGATTCGCCGCTCCCTGGAAGAGCTGGGATAGGGCGCATCTGTCGCGATGCTCACCGTACTCCCATCACCGCCGGCGGACAATCCCCCTGGCACCCCGGCCTGATCTGCCACCACTCGTTGCACGAGCGCGGATCCATGAACTGCCCCGTATCCACGATGGCCACCACCACCTCGGTGCCTCGGGCGGTGCCGAAGGGCTGGCCAGCGGCCAGAGTCGGCAAATCGTAGCCATAACGCCCGTTCCCATGATACTCGTAGCGCGGGCCATCGGGATCGTCGAGCGCATTGTATAGCGTCAGCAGGTTGGGGTCGGTGCAGATGTTGTCCACGTGCAAGGTGTAGCCCTGCGAAGCCGAGCTGTCCTCGCGAGTGTAGCGCAAGGCGATGGTGCTCTGGTCGGCGAAAAGCACCAGCACCTCCATCCCCCCGCCGATGTCGTAGTCCGAGGTGGGGACGTGCAAGGGCTGGCCGGGCGCGGTTTGCAGGCCGAGGGCGGTGACCGGGTAGCTCGTGAGCAGGTCGCCGCGAGAGCCAGGATCAGGCGAAGGGGCCCAATTCCAGTCATAGACCTGGTAGAACCCGCTCAGGGGAGGCTCGGCGTAGGGATCGAACATGGTGGCCAACTGCGGCGGCAGGGTCGGGTCGTCGGTCCCATAGCTGACCAGCTCGCGCTGGACATCGGGGTTCGTGTTGGGCGCATAGCCGCGCAGGGCCAGGTTCTTGTCGGCGTGATTGTACGCCGGGCGCACTGGATTATCCCCGTCGTACTGGTAGGCGATGCCGCTGCTGTACTGATTTGTAGAAGTGATGGGACAAGAGTAGCTCCCCCAACCCCGGGCAACCAGAGGCAAATGGACGTCCGGCGGCGGCACTGTTATCGCCGCAGCGGGGCCAGCCACTGATGATGACCCCTGGCCAGCGCCGGTCATGGCCATGACCAGGAGCACAATGACCGCCAGCCTCGTGGCGCCCGCAGGTAGTGTGTCCTGGGTCGCTTGCATGTCGGCAGTCGCCCTGTTTGCTGATATGGTCTATGGTAGTATATCGGCAAAGGCGTTGGGGAAGATTACCGGTCTAGAGGGTGGTGGGGCCAAGGCAAGACTCACCGAAGCTGGACGGAGAGCCAACCTGCCCGACCCCGCCCGGCAGGTAGGAGCGCTCTTCGAGAGTTGCCCCTGAGCCGCGGAGGGGCTTGCACAAGTCCTGGACTCCAATTCGCGAAATCAGTATAATGGGGGGTGTGGCTAGCCTTGGGCCTGCCCTGTGCCGCAGGGGTGGGGGCGACGCCGCTCTCAAGGTGGCACGGGAACCTATCGTTCTAGTATCTATACCGATTATTCGCACGGAGAAGGCAGATGACCATGAAAGGTCTGGTACTGGAAGCCAGGTGGGATCCCCGTCCGGACTATACTGTGTCGGACTGGGAGAAAAGGACGGGCAAGGCCATAACCGGCAGCAGCGTCTGGCGCGACCCCAAGCTCGAGGTGAAGGAGTGGGCAGACCCCGCTCCGGGTCCTACCCAGGTGCTCCTAGAGATCAAGGCCTGCGGAGTCTGTGGGTCAGACGTGCACTTTTACGAGACCGATCCAGACGGCTACATCCTCTATCCGGGCTTGACCCACTTCCCCACCATATTGGGGCACGAGTTCTCGGCCAGGGTGTCCGAGGCCGGCGATGAGGTCGCGACTCTCGTGCCAGGGGACATGGTCACGGTGGAGGAGATGATCTGGTGCGGGCGGTGTGTCCATTGTCGCAACGGCTATCCCAACCACTGCCTTCACCTGGAGGAGATAGGCTTTACCATTCCGGGTGCGTTTGCCGAGCGCATAGCCGTCGATGAAAAGTACTGCTGGAAGATCGACGCCATCGCCGAGCGACTGGGCGATGAGGAGAAAGCCTACGAACTGGGCGCTCTCACCGAGCCAACCAGCGTCTCTTACAATGCCATGTTCGAACGGGCGGGTGGATTTCGCCCTGGCCACTATGTCGCGGTGTTTGGAGCGGGCCCCATCGGCCTGGCGGCCGTGGGCCTGGCCAGAGCAGCAGGTGCGGGCATGGTGGTCGCCTTCGAGGTGATGCCAGAGCGCAGAGAGCTGGCCAGACAGGTCGGCGCGGACCATGTGTATGACCCGGCCACGGTTGCCCCCGGCGACGTCCTGATGGAGCTCAGCAAGGGCGCTGGCTTTGATTTCCAGGTGGAGGCAGCGGGCGTGCCTCATCTGACCGTACCCGAGATGGAAAAGGCCCTGGCCATCAACGGCAAGATGGTACAGATTGGGCGCGCTGCCCGGCGGGTGCCCATGTATCTGGAGGCCTTCCAGGTGCGCCGGGCGCAGGCTTTTGGCGCGCAGGGACACTCGGGACACGAGACCTTCCCCAACGTGATACGTCTCGTCGCCTCTGGGCGATTGGATCTGAGGCCCATCATCACCGCGTGCTACGGCCTCGATGGGGCCGTCGAGGCTATCGCCAGGTCGGGCGAGCGCCGCGATGGCAAGATACTGGTCAAGCCGGAGTAGTGCTCAACAAAGTCGGAAAACATCCCTGCCATAAGCAATAAACAGCAATAAACTGGCTACGTTGGATGGCTCTGGTTCTGGTTGGGCTCATCTGGAGGCATAGTGGCATGTCAAAGAGGGTCAACGTCGGTCTGATCGGTGCGGGCAGAATCGGTCGCTTGCACGGCAGGCATCTTGCTCATCGGGTCGATGTCGCCAATCTGGCGGCCATCGCCGACATCAATCTCGAGTCTGCTCAAGAGCTGGCCGGCGAGCTGGGTGTCGGGATCGCCCTGGACGACCCGCGCCGTATCATGGACGACGAATCCATCGAGGCAGTGGCCATCTGCTCGAGCACCGACACTCACGCGGAGATGATCGAGGCCGCGGCACTTGCGGGCAAGCACGTCTTTTGCGAGAAGCCGATCGACCGCGACCTGGCCAGGATCGACCAGGTGTTGAAGGCGGTCGATAGTGCCGGTGTCAAGTTGCAGGTGGGATTCAATCGCCGCTTTGACGCCAGCTTTAGCCAGGCGCGTGAGCTTGTGGCCCAGGGCAGGATCGGCGTGCCCCAGATTCTGCGTATCACCAGTCGCGACCCGCAGCCGCCGCCCATCGCCTATATCAGGGTCTCGGGCGGGATCTTTATGGACATGACTATCCACGACTTCGATATGGCTCGCTTTCTGATCGGGGCCGAGGCCGAGGACATCTTTGCGACGGGTGGGGTTATGATCGATCCCGAGATCGGGCAGGCCGGCGATATAGACACCGCCGTCACCATACTCCGCTTTGAGAATGGCGTCATCGGCACCATCGACAACAGCCGCAGGGCCGCGTATGGCTACGACCAGCGCGTGGAGGTCTTTGGCTCTGAGGGCGTCATCCTGGTGTCGAACAAAAAGCCGGATGAGGTCGCGGTGAGCGACGGCCATGGAACACACGCGGCGCTGCCCCTCTTCTTTTTCGTGGAGCGCTATGTGGACGCCTACCTGGCCGAGATGAAGGCCTTTGTCGAGGCCGTCCAGCATGACACGGTGCCCCTTGTGACCGGGCGCGATGGCCGCGAAGCGGTGGTGATGGCCTACGCCGCCAGGCTGTCCTATCGCGAGAACAGGCCCGTGCTCTTGAGAGAGGTTGACCCAAGCCGGTAGCCCTTCCGTTCCGGCTCAGCATAATACCAAGCAGGAGAACAAGATGTCACCAAGAGATGTGCCCGAGGGATTCCTTGCCACAGACCAGCCCGACCTGTTCTTTGAGGATAACAGCGTCGGCCGGCTAAAGAAAGAGGTCTGGGAAGCATCCGATGCCGAGATCGATGCCATTCTCGACCAATATGGCATACCTTCCCCCATCGAATGGGCCAAACCTGGCTCCTACATCCAGACCACGGTGCGCTACCAGGTGGAGGCAAACCGTCGCCAGAACGACATCGTGCTTATCCCCGTGGGTTGCACGGAGCTTCATGGACGGCACACAGTCAGCGCCACAGATACGCTCTTTGTCAGCGCCATCGTGGAGGGCGTGCATCGCTATACGGCCAGGCGGGGCGCGGCGGTCAACCTGGCCTTGCCGCCGCTCAACTACGGTGGGCATCCCTACCACCACCTGGGCATGCCGGGCACGGTGATCGTGCGGGAGAAGGTCGTTCGCGAGATGATGATCGACGTGATGCTGGGGCTGTGGAACGACGGCTTTCGCAAGCAGATCATCGTCAACAATCACGGGCAACTGTGGATGCTGGAATCTGCGATTCAAGAGTTCCAAAAGAGGTACCAGCTTCCGGGCATCTTTCGGGTGATCGATTGGCATCGCGCGGTGCGCGAGTTCTTCCGCACGACCGAACGCGGTGGCAAGTGGGACACCAACTTTGTCCACGCCGACGAGTCCGAGACCTCTTTGGGCCTGCTTCTCTTTCCCGAGATGGTGGACATGGCCTACGCCGTGGATACAGAGGGGGTCAGCTATCTGCCCGAGGGACACTTTGACAAATCGGTTGACCCGTTTGGTCGCCCCAGCCGCTGGTCTGAAGGGGAGGGCCACTTTGCCATCGAGATAGCCGCCACTCCGGAGGGCGTGGTGGGCAAGGCCACCCACGCCAGCCCGGACAAGGCCAAACGTCCCCTCGCCGCCATCCTACGCTATCTGACCTTGCTGAACGATCATATCCTGGAGGCCTTTCCGCCGGGCATCGTGCCGCCGGTGGAGGAGGTGACCCTGCGCACCCAGGTCGAGATGGAGCCCTATCTGCGCGAGCCTCTGAGCGAAGGCTGGAAGTCGGTCTATGCGCTGCCGCGAATCGGGCAGAGCAACGAGCTGTAGCGCGACCGGTCGCGCGTCGTCGATGGAATCAAGCTTGACAGATGAACATGAAACTCAGCATCGTCCTTTCCACCCAGATGACCCAGTTCCAGGCGGTGGTCTTCAAGGGAGACTTTCGGGATAGCATCGCCAAGATAGCGAGCTGGGGGTATGATGGCGTGGAGCTCGCCATCCGAGACCCCAAGGCCGTGGACGCTGATGAGCTGGAGCGATGCCTGTCGGCGCATGGGCTGACCGTTCCGGCCATCGGCACCGGCCAGGCCTGGGGCGAGGAGGGGTTATCCTTCACCGATCCGGATGGGGCCGTCCGCGACGCTGCCATCGACCGGGCAAAGTCGCACATCCCCCTTGCCGCCCGAATGGGCGCCACCATCATCATCGGCCTGTTGCGCGGTGTCCTCAAGGAGGGCGTGGAGGCCGCCCAGGCGATGGATTGGCTGGTGGATGCCCTATGGCAGTGCTGCGCGGCGGCTAAGGGCCACGGTGTGCGGCTGGCTCTGGAGCCGCTCAACCGCTACGAGACTCCGCTGGTCAACACCGCGGCTGAGGGCCTGGATCTGCTCGAAGCGGTTGGCGCCGGCAATCTTGGGCTTTTACTCGACACTTTTCACATGAACATCGAGGAGCCGGTGATCGAAGAGAGCATCCGTGCTTGTAGGGGGCGCATCTTTCACTTTCACCTGGCCGACTCGAATCGCTGGTACCCTGGGGCCGGGCATCTGGATTTCGCGTCTATCCTGAGAACTCTTTATGGCACCGGCTATGAGGGCTTTGTGTCCGGCGAGTTCATGCCTCTGCCCGACGCTGACACGGCAGCTCAGCGGGCTATTGGCTGGCTTCGCAACTTGTGAGAAAGGTGGCGGGGCGAACGCAGCTCTGGGGTGCCCATGGGCGGCGGACCACTGCCGGGCAGGTCTGAGACCCGCCCCCATCAACGAGAGCGCGTTTCAGCACAGTCTCCTGGTGGGCTGGAGGCCGGATGTATGCCGGAGGCTACGCCCCAGCCTCCCTCCTTTGCTCCAGCAGCTCCTCGCGCCGGAATTGGCTCGTACCCGGTTCTGGCCCTGTGATGATCTGCGCTCGCCCGCTCATAGGGGGCGGAAGCAAGAGTACAAGCCTTACTCAGCAGCCGTGGATGTGGTTGATGCGGCCGCCCAGGGTGCAGGAGGGACAGGCCTGTATGCCCCGTCTAGCGTTTCACCGTGACTACTACTGCCAGATGGTCTGAGGCCGTGCTTTGGGGGATGACCAGGTCGCTCGGTGTCAGGTCCGGGGAGGCCCAGATGTAGTCTATCCGCTTGGGGGGATCGCTGACGGTGTAGCCAGGACCCGTGCCAACTTGAGCAAAGGAGTCCTTGAGCCCGGCATTGAGGATCATCCCCATCTCTGGGTCGCCAGGTTGGGCATTAAGGTCCCCCACGATCACCGCCGATGGACGTCCAGCCCAAAAGTCCACGATGGAAGGCACCTGCATCTGCCTGATGTCACCCCCCTCCCCTGGGTCGTGAAGGTGAGTGGCGATCATCAGAAGCTCCTCGCCGGCTCCCGCATCGATTCGAGCCCACAGGTATCCCCTCTGCAACCTGGCGCCCCCCATGGGTAAGAGGGCGCTGCCGTGCGCTATGATGGGGTAGCGGCTGAGAATGGCGTTGCCCCAGAGGGCGTCGGCAGTGGGGCCGGAGAGATAGGGCATCCCCAAGCGACGGGAGAGCCAAGTGAGCATATCCAGGGAACCGGTGATATACCACCCTCTCGAAACCTCTTGCAGCGCCACCACCTCGGCCCCGCTCTCCTCGATGACCCGCGCCAGCGCTTCCATCCCCAGATGGCCATCGGTGCCGAACCCCATATGCACGTTGTAGGTCATGACTCGCACCGGGAAGCCGTCGCCCCGAACCGGGCGAGGGACATGCCAGGTGGCCCATGAGGCCAGTGGAAGGAGCAAGAGGGCCAGTGCTATCCAGAGGGGCATCCACTGGAAGGGCTGCGAGGTCACCCTGGCTGGCAAGAGCCTGGCAGCGCCGACGGCGCACAGGGCCAGGATCGCTGCCACCAAGGGAGGGATCACTGTGTTACTATAGGGCACGTTCAGGTCGTACACGGCATAGTAGCCGAAGACAAGAAGTGCGAAGAGGGCAGAGCCGAGACCGAAGGCCACCGTCGTTCGCCACAGCCCCGGCCGGTCCCCCCGTTCCCCAAGGCCAGCAAAGATGAACACGAGAAGCCCAGCGGAGGCAACCTGGCGGAGCAGGACGGAGACTGCCTCGGCCAAGCCCGACTGGGGCCAAGCGGTCAGCAGCACCGAGAGGATGCCCAGCCCCAAAGCCCCCAGCCACCAGCTCCTTGCCAGGCGACCTGCTGTGAGGGCAGCGAAAGCGATAGCCCCAGCGTTGGCCAGGACGACCCAGGCGAAAGCCCCCGGCTGAGCCCACCCCGTCATGGCCGTGACTCGGGCCACGTTCTGGAGGCTCAGCCCCTGAAGAAAGAGAAAGGGAAGCAAGCCGAGCAAGGGCAGACTGGCCAGAAAGCCGCCATCGGTGGCAACCCTGATGCCAGGCCGCATCACCGTCCGAGCGACCAGGATCAACTGGGCTAGCACCATGAGCACCACGAGTAGCAAAGGAGCGGCCCCCAGCCGCCAACTCAGGTCATAGGTCCCCAAAGCCCCGTGAATCCCTGTATCCAGAGCGAGACCCAGGAGGATGGCCACAGCATAGCGGCTGGTGCTTTGTGACCCTCCTTGTCGAACGTGACCCAGATAGAGCGGCAGGAAAAGCAAGAAGAGGATCGTGCCTATCGTCACCAAGACGAGATCAAGAGAAGAGGTGGTCGAAAGCTGCTCGACGAGGCGGACGACGGCCAGGCCTCCGGCCGTCAGGGCCAACGCTGCCCGGAGCCGAAGCATCCTATGCACTGCCGCAGCCAAGAAGGCGGTCAGAAAGACCCCGAGAGCGAAGAGGCCCATGTCGATGGTGCTGACTCCGGGCTGGACTCCCAGGCAGTGGACGATGCGCGGCAAGAGGAGGCGGAGGGTCTGGGCGCCGAACACGACGGTTAGAGCCGGTAGGCCCAGGGTCTCTGCCAACTCTATCTTCTGTAGACGACCGGCTTTCTCTCCCATCAGCATTTTGCAGATAGACTCCCAACTCTGTGTTTCAGTGTGAGTATGCCCCGGAGCGAGGACTCCGTCAACCCAAGCCACAGCCTTGGCGCGCCATTCCCGAGGCTTTGAGGACTTGCTGCACTCTGCACGGCCGGCTCGGGCTTCTTTGTGGTCTGCCCTCTGGCGTGGCAGGCTAGCTCTCCAGGTTAGCAGTGGATTTCCAGGTGGGCATTGGAGAACGGCTTGTAATGCCGAGCCAGGAGTCGCCGAATGAAATCTGCCACAGCCAGCTCGAACTCCAGGTCGTGAAAGTCGATCTGCAGCCACATGTCATTGAAATCTTTCGTGGATTGAAAGGAGTGCTGCCTGACTTTGAACTTCTGTAGCTCTGACGAGATTGTACCTACATTGATCCGGCATATTCGCTGATCTGGCTTGTCCATAGGCCGGATTCTGCCACAATTGGGATCGCCATGGGCCGACACTCGACCAGTTGGGTAGTTGAGGTATACGCTCAGCATCATTCCTCCTCTGATTCTACGCGCTTGTCTGTAGCAAAACGATCCTTGTCTGTCGCGGCCCCCATTTGGAGGAGCATGCCACACGCAGAATCTTGGGGCAGCAGGGTCGTGGCGAGGCCGTACCCAAGGAACTATGAGTATTCTCCTGTACTGTTCCAGGACGCCGCAATGGAATCGAATTCCTTTCCCAGGTCGACTTCTACATCCGCCGGCAAGATCTCCTGAACGAGCCCAACCGGTTGCGTGTAGTATTCGATCAACAGTCTTAGCGGGATCATCGTGCTGACCCACTCTTGTCGTTGGGCTGAATCAGGGACCCCGGTTATCACAGTCTCGATGTGTACCAAAAGCGCACACCTAGGCTGTGGCAGCGAGTAGGGTCTGCTTGTAACATGGAAATACCTCCCGTGCCGCCATAGGCCGAATTCTCTAATACTCCAATCCGAACGTCCTTCAACTCGCGGTGCGCTATCAAGAGTAAGCTTAGCCAAGCTGCCAGGCCATGAACTGCGGTTTTCGATATCCAGAACCACCGCGATGTGAAGGCCGTTTCGAATGATCTGCGAAGTTATGTCTCCCACTGTCAATTGATAGTCTGGTGCTTGATACTCATATGCCTCGAGTCTGGCTTCACTGTCACGGATTCTGGTCTGTCCCACCAGATCAAGCTTATAGCCTGTCCATAAGAAGCTGACAAGAAGAACTAACGCTGTTATCCAGCGAGCTGGAGCGAATCCAGGGACACAAAATGACACAACAACTAGAAAGAACGCTAATACGTCTAGGGCAAAGAGGGCGGTTTGACCTATCCACATGCGTAGAAAACGGGCTAAGTAGTCTGCATAACTCTTCACTCTGGCACTCTCCGGAACCATACTGGGTGATGGTGACATGTTCGCGGCAAGCGCCGCCTCTCCTCGCCTCCCCTATGCCTCCACCCCTCCTCTCGGCCCCTCCACCAGCTCCTCGCGCCTGAACTGGCTCATGTACAGATCGTGGTAGAACCCGCGCCGGGCCAGGAGTTCGTCATGGGTGCCACGCTCGATGATGCGTCCCTGGTCGATCACCAGCACCAGGTCGGCGTTGCGAATTGTGCTGAGGCGATGGGCGATGACCAGTGTGGTGCGACCCTCCATGAGCTTGAGCAATGCCTGGTGGATGCCCACCTCGGTGCGCGTGTCTACGCTGCTGGTGGCCTCGTCCAGGATGAGGATGGCGGGATCAGCCAGCGCGGCTCGGGCGATCGATAGGAGCTGCCGCTGCCCTTCACTCAGGTTGCTGGCGCGTTCGGAGAGAGGCGTCTGGTACCCTTGGGGCAGCCGCTCGATGAACTGGTGGGCATTGGCCAGATGCGCCGCGGCAACGCACTCCTCGTCGGTCGCGTCGAGGCGCCCATAGCGGATGTTCTCCATGACCGTCTCGGAAAAGAGAAAGGTGTCTTGCAGGACGACGCCCATTTGGCGGCGCAGCCAGCCCTGCTTGAGGTCTCGTACGTCGTGCCCGTCGATGCGGATGGCTCCTTGGGTGACGTCGTAGAGGCGAGACACCAGGCTCACTATTGTGGTCTTTCCCGCCCCCGTGGGACCCACCAGGGCCGTCATCTGACCGAGCTTGATGGAGAAGCTCACCTCGGTGAGCACGGGCACGTCCCTGACGTACTCGAAATTGACGCCGTCGAACTCGATCTGCCCCTTGATCTCCTCCAGCTCGCTCGCATCGGGGCCATCGCGCACAGCCGGCACCCGGTCCAGCACATCAAAGACTCGCTCGGCGCCGGCCAGGCCTGATTGCGCCGTGTTGAACAACTCTGCGAGGCTGCGCAGCGGCCTGAAGAAGTGGCGCACGTACACGACGAAGGTGGCGATGATACCGACGCTGACCAGATCGCGCAGGGCCAGCCAGCCCCCCAGTCCCCCGATGACGGCAATGTGCAGATTGCCCAAGACCATAAGCAGCGGTGGAAGCATCATGGCCAAGGACTGCGCCCGAATGCTGGCGTCGCGCACCCTGACATTGGCCCGCTGAAAGTGGGCGACTGCTCGGCCCTGCCGCCCAAAGGCCTCCACCACCCGTGCCCCGCTGATGTTCTCCTCCATGACGGCGTTCATCTGCCCCAGACCGGCCTGGACCTCTCGGAACCCCCGGCGGGTGCGTCGGGCGACGGTGGCGGTCAGCCAAAGCATGAGGGGCACTACCGCCAGCCCGCCCAGGGCCAGCCAGAAGTTGAGTAGGAACATGGCAATGACGATGCCCGCGACACTCAGGAGAGCAGAGATGGTCTCGGTGATGGAGTGGGAGAGCCCCGTTTGGATGGCATCGACGTCGTTTGTCAGCCGGCTCATCAGCTCGCCCGAAGTGTGTTGGTCAAAAAAGCTCAGAGAAAGGGTCTGCAGATGGTCGAACAGGTCACCCCGCAGGGCCCGCAAGACCCTCTGGGTGATGCCAACCATGACGTATTGCTGGCCGAACTGGGCCACCCGGGCTGTCACATAGGTGCCGAACATGACCAGAGAGATGCGCAACAGGCCGGCCGCGTCGCCACTGGCGATGAAGCGGTCGATGGCAAGCCCCAGCAGGTAGGGGCCCAGGATGTCGAGGAGGGAGGCGACTGCCACCAGGCCCACCACGCCGACCAGGTGCAGGGCGTATGGTCGCAGGTAGGCCGTGAGTCTCTTCAAGGCTCCACGAGGGTCTCGTGCCTTCTCAATGCGCCCCCGTCCCCCCATCCGCGGGCCATGCACCACGGGGGCACCATGCTGCCTGCCCATTGTGCCATGGAGGCGTGGTCTTGGTTTATCCTGAGACATTCTGTCGCCCCTTCTGGTCGTCGCCGAGCTGCGAGGCATAGATCTCACGGTAGATGGGGCTACTCTCCATCAACTCATCATGGGTACCCACGGCAGTGATGGTGCCCCGGTCCAGAACCACGATCTTGTCTGCGTGGAGTACCGTGCTGACCCGCTGGGCGACGATAAAACTGGTGCGGCCGGCCATCACTCGCTCTAGGGCCCGCTGAATCTTGATCTCGGTCTGCACGTCGACCGAGCTGGTGCTATCGTCCAGGATGAGTATGCGTGGGTTCATGAGAAGCGCTCGGGCGATGGCCAGGCGCTGCTTCTCCCCACCCGAAAGGTTGACACCGCGTTGCCCCACCCAGCTATCGTAGCCCCCGGGGAGAAGCATGATGAAATCGTGGGCCTGAGCCGCTTTGGCAGCGGCGACAACTTCCTCTTCACTCGCCTCGGGCCGACCATAGCGGATGTTGTCGCGGATGGTGCCACCAAAGAGAACTGATTGCTGAAGGACAAGGCCCATCTGTGAGCGGAGAGAACTGAGAGTCACCTCACGGACGTCTACGCCGTCGATAGTCACCCGCCCGGCGGACGCGTCGTAAAAGCGGGGGATCAGGTTGATGAGGGTGGTCTTGCCCACCCCGGTGGCTCCCAGAATGGCCACCGCCTCTCCCGGCTCAGCCGCCAGGTCGATGTCGCTGAGGACCGACCGGTGATCGTGCCCATCGTAGCTGAATGCGACCTTCTCCAACGCCACCCGCCCCTTGATGAGGGGCAAGTCGAATGCATCGGGGCGCTCGCAGATCTGGGGAGCGGTGTCGAGCACCTCGAACACCCGCTTGGCCGAAGCAGCCGCGGCAGAGATAAAGCCTACCATCATGCCCAGGTGGGTGAGGGGAAACATAGTAGACATAATGTAACTGTTGAAGGCCACGATCTGCCCCACGCTCAGCGTGCCGCGAATAGCCTGTAGCCCTCCCAGGCTAACCACAGCGACGGTGCCCAGGTTGGTGACCAGTTGGAGGA
>Ga0209979_1003133_pt1 | contig 14932 bp, 14 predicted proteins | sample AnhtaG_FD_183114 | JGI IMG/M metagenome (GOLD analysis project Ga0209979, IMG submission 183114) | Deep subsurface microbial communities from Anholt, Denmark to uncover new lineages of life (NeLLi) - Anholt_01485 metaG (SPAdes) (version 2) | ecosystem: Environmental > Aquatic > Marine > Oceanic...
CTGAACTTCGTCAAGGATTACATTTCCCTCTATTCCGGCGACAAAGCCTGCAGGATCATGCTGCGCTGCTGCGAAAACCGTGGCATCATCAAAAGTCAGATAACGGGAAGGGTGCGGCCCCTGCGCAAGCCATTGGGCAAGCGTGCTTTTCCCCGTCTGTCTGGCTCCGTTGAGCAACACCACAGGACTGTCTGATAATGCATCGAGGATAATAGGGGTAATATTACGATTGATCATGGTGGGATATTAACCAATGTCTGGATGAAAATCAACCATAAAAATTTTTGGTATCTTATAAATGGATAGCTGACAAAAAGCTATCTGCCCCAACAACGCTGATTTTATCAGCGACAGGATAGCTTCTTTCCCCCAAATACACTACAAATCCTTTATGAATTATACTATCCTCCATGCCTTTCTTCAAACTTGCCCAGTCTTTCCGGCTTGCAGACACCGAGCATTTGAATTCATAGCCTGCCCTTTCGTATCCCCGGTCTACGATGAGATCAATTTCAGCGCCGGCATAGGTTCGGAAAAAGTAGAATTGGCTGCCTGCTCCTTGCAACTGCTCATAAGCGATTATCTGCTCGATCATTAATCCTTCCCAACTATTGCTACGTTTCGGAGATTCTAACAGATTGCGTTCGGTGGAAATGCCCAGGAGATAATGTAACACTCCCGTATCCCTAATATAGATTTTTGGGGATTTTACAAGCCGCTTTCCAATATTTATATGATAGGGGGGTAATCGACGGATCAGGTAATGGCCTTCCAACATGTCCAGGTAATCATTGACTGTGTGGTAGGAAATTCCAAGAGAGCGTCCGAATTCCGAGGCATTAAGAATACCCCCGTGATGATGAGAAATCATGCCCATCAAACGTCTCATTTGAATAGAGGAAATCTTTACTCCCACCCTGGGGATATCCCGTTCGATAAAGGTGCGAACAAAGTTTTCCTGCCATCGTTGCCATTTTGATACTTTCTTTTCTCTAATTGCATCAGGATAGCCGCCTTTCAACCAGTATGTAGGGAGGTCGATTTTTAGATCGGCGATTTCTGCAAAAAGGAAGGAGGTTAATTCGACCATGCCCACCCGTCCGGCAAGGCTTTCAGATATGCGTTTGATCAGGGAAGGATTGACCGAACCCAGCAAATAAAAGCGACCGTTTTGATTTCTTCTCTCATCGATCAGCGAGCGAAGAATAGGAAATAGGTCCGGCAGGGTCTGGGCTTCATCAATGATTAGAGGCCCATCGAATCGACGCAGAGCGAGTTCGATATCACTGAAGAAAATCTGTAGATCGGACGGCTTTTCCAGGTCAAAATATTCGCCCTTTAGAAAATACCGCGCCAGTGTTGTCTTACCGCATTGCCTGGGGCCAAGGATAAGAATAGCGGGAAATTGTTGAGCTAATTCATGCACCAATAATTCTAACAATCGTTTAATCATGGTGTAATATTAGCATAGTCACTTCTATAATTCAATGTATTTTTCAATAAAAAAACTGATTAGCGTCTGAACTATTGTTTTAAAGCGGGTATCACCGATCACTTTCTTCTGCAAAATTTACCCTAAATTTAGTCCCCTCGTTTATCTTTGATTCCGCATCTATTTGCCCTCTATACAACGGAACCAGTCTCTTTGCAATCCCCAATCCAAGTCAATTGCTATTTGACATGCTTTTGAAAATAATGTACTTTTTTTATTAAGCATGCCGGTAATGTCAAAAGTTGTATGAAAAAAGGGAAATGAATATGAAAAATAGAAATGGATCAGTAGGACAGGCGTCTTTCAAACCAGTAGGACAGGCGTCTCGCCTGTCTGAACTTACACGGAGGAGACATCTTCCCCATTATCAACTCTCTTCCGGTTACTACTTTATTACATTTTCTACCCATGACAGATTCCAATTACAGCCACCACAAAGAGATTGCGTTTTCAATGCTTTATGCTTTTTAGATACTAAGAAATATGAACTTTATGCCGCTGTGGTATTGAATGACCATGTACATATGGTAATAAATCCTTTTGAGTCATTACCTAAAATAATGCACAGCATAAAAAGCTTTACTGCCCATGAGATTAACAAGATATTAGAAAGAAAAGGCAAGGTCTGGCAAAACGAAAATTATGATAGGGTTATAAGAGATGAGGATGAATTTTTAGAAAAGCTCAACTATATTGCAAACAATCCTATTAAGGCAAATTTGGCAAGGCAATACGAAGATTACGAATGGTTATACATAAAAGGATGGATAACAGGCGACTCATAGACAGGCGAGACGCCTGTCCTACTGATTTTCGAGACGCCTGTCCTACTTATGGGGGAGGTAAGTTTACTTGAACTAACCCAATGAATATAAAGGATATTTTAAGAATTCACTAAATAAGTTTTGACATTACTAGCATACCCAATGGGAGGTTATAAATGAAAACTTTCGTTTTAAGAGTTGCCCTCAAAAAAGAGGAAGATGGTCGATGGAGTGCAGTAATTCCTGCTCTTCCTGGTTGTTCCAGTTGGGGGTACTCCCAACAAGAAGCATTGGCAAATATAAAAGATGCTGCTGAATTATTTATCGAGGATATGGTAGATGCAGGAGAAGGTTTACCAATTACATCAGATTACATCAAGGTTATGGACGAGCCGGCGGTGGCAGTTTCCATATGATTTACAGACTCAAAAATACACCGGTCAGAGAACTCATTAGGGCCCTTGAACAAGATGGTTTTAAATACAAAAGACGCAAAGGAAGTCAAAGAGTCTATCGCCACCCTGATGGTCGTCGTATCGTCATCCATTATCACCATGCTAGGGGCACCTTACCTCCCGGCACACTCAAAAGCTTCCTGGATGGAACAAAATGGAGTGAAAATGATCTTATCCGATTGGGGCTAAGACACTAATGGCAAAGTTACCCTAAATGTAGTTTCCTCATTAACCTTCGATTCAACGTCTATCCCCCCGCCATAAAGTTGAACCAGCCTTTTAACAATACCTAGACCCAGACCGGTTCCAGATGTAGGTTTTGTTGAGAAAAATGGCTCAAATATTTCATCAAGGTCTTCTTCAGGTATTCCAGGACCGTTGTCTTGAATTTTTACGACCACTTGCTTATCCCTTTCCTCGACCATCACTCTTATCTCTTTGCTCTCTGCCCCCTGCTCTATTAGAGCGTCTCTGGCATTGTTAATAAGATTTGTAAAGATGGAGTTCATGTGGATCTCATCTGCACTAACAACTAAAGCATCCGGTCCTTCCACCGAATATGTGATTTTATACCTTTCAAAATCCCTGGAGTATCTGTCCCGATATCCTCTTAGCAAAGCCATTAAATCAACCCGGTCGTAACCTCTTTTCAGTTCTGACATTTTGGCATAATCACGAATCTGACTGGTGATGGTAAGGCCTCGATCAAGATCGCTTGATACCCCAGAATGAACGTCTGAAAGGTGGTCTGCTATTTCTGCGATTGTCTTGAGTTTAGGGATTAGAAGGTTTGCTATCTTTTCCCTTGGTATACCGTGTTCCTCATGAATCAGAGAGATGTTTTTTAGAAGGCTAGTGGCAGAATCTTTCAGAACTTCCGCAGATGGTTTTCCTTTGTCCTTGTAATTTAGAGTAGTTTTGAATTCAAGTTGCGCACCGGCCAATGCATTCCGCATCTCATGAGCAAAACCACCTGTGATACGGTGTTCGAGAGAGCGTTTTTCGGCTTCGAGGAGTTTTGCCTGGGTTTCCTTCAGTTCATTGGTTCGCAGTTCAATTATCCTATCTTGATTTATCCTAATATCATTTATTTCTTCGATCTTTTGCTCAAGTTCATCAACAATGTCACGTGAAAACCAATAGCGAAACAAATCAATAAACCTTGAATAAAATGGCTTTGCTTTCCATTTGATATGGAATTCGCAATAATCGCCCCCTTCAAATTGGCAAATCTTCTGTTCTACTGAGGCTGGATTTCGTGTAAGTATTCCGAGACCTTCATAGACACCTCTGTCCATCTCACAGGAATGCTTATTTAATGCTGCATCCTTTTTCCAATGAAGCCGCACAATAGAGTAACCATTTCTATTTTCCACAATTTCGATGGTTTTGTTTCTATTAAACTTCGCGTTTTCATTAGGGAGTCGATTAATAATGGTTTGTACACCTACCAAACGTATCAGAACAAATCGTAGACTTACTCCTGTTCTAAAAATATCTTTACCTGCTTTATAAATAGCATCAGGATCATCAAGAATTGAAACCGTATTTTCATAAACCCTAAGTATCAGTTCGTTCGAGACCCAATTATTGGAGTTCAATAGATAATCTCGGGTCACAGGGACAATATTTCCAGATTTTTCCTCGGTTATTAAAAATTCATCATTTCCAACAATACCTTCAAATAACTGCTCATAGGGCACTTCTGACAAAACACTCCTCATATAATTTATTTGTGTTGATATATTTATACAACACACATCTTTTTTCATTGGTTCTCTTTTGAGCTGTTTTTCTAATGACATAATATACTGGATGCAATTGAAAGGTTAAAAACTACTAAAAGCAAGCGGTGATCTTTTTTAGGGTATAATACTAACCGGTTATAAATAAATGAAAAATCACTCGGAATTTTATTGAACTAATCATCCCTTGTCAACAATATCAATTGTGATAATGCCAGCCTTAAAACAGGGGGAGCATTTGGATGATCAGTTAAAAACAAGCAGAAAACTGTTAGGAGAGAAAAAATATCAGGATTAAAAAAGGTCTTGGAGGTATTCATCCCTGTCAATTGATGTGTAGGTAGTAATATCGGGTAGGCTAAGTGATCTTCTTGCAAAGTCAAATACCTTATCATAGTCAAAGCTTATTCCTATCTTCTGATAGTATCTTTCTAAAACCCTCTTTGGTCTGAATTCCTTAAACTCACATGGGATAGAAAGGGTTGGAATATCGGCTTCCTTAATTACTCTCAGTATATCGTCGCTGTTATACCTGATTATTGGCCTAAAAACTGTGTAGCCTTCCTTCATCTTGAGCAAAGGATAAAAACGCTGGGCTGTTTCCATAAATCTTTTATTATTATTTTCAGCACTAACAGAATTTGAAAAAAGATCGTTCAGGATATGTTCTATGGAATAGCTGACAATATCCCAGAGACTGTAGCTGGTTACAAGGACAAGACTCTCCCAACTATCGATCGTATTGGTCAAGACAGTCTTAAGCATCTGTTTTCTTAGTTTCTGACAGCGGAGGCACGGATTCACCTCATTCTTTATATACTCATCCGTCTCACCCAAATCATGCCAATGTATTTTTATACCTCTTTTATTCCAATAAGATTCGATCCTTTCCTTTTCTTTATCTGGGTATCTGTGAACCGGGTATGCTCCAGCATGTGCTTTAAAATCAAATCTAAACTCCCTCTTTGCCCTTAAGAGAAAATTCATGGTAAGGGATGAATCCTTGCCCCCCGAAAATAACATCAGCACATTCTTGTCGCACAAGGCTTCCAGTATAGATCGGTGCTCTTCCTTCCACTGGTTATAGTCTATAGCTGGACTCATACCTGTTTCCATTAGGATAGCTGCCTTTCACAAAACTCAAAATTGATTGCTACAAGTAGATGATACTTTCATTTTTTTTAGGGAATGGAGGTAAATTTTTGTAGGGGTCGAATTTATCCGACCCACTTTTGTAGAACTATTTAAATCTTATTCTTTCTACGGGTTCGATAAATCGAACCCCTACATTTTTACTATCATTCATTTTTATAATCTTTTGACCACCTATTAGGATAGTGGATTCGAGATCGATAGGCTGGGATAGCCGTTACTTAAATGTAGTAAATTTTCCCTATTTATCTTTACACCAAGCCCGTAGCCATCTAAGGGCCCTGCCTCACCACCCGGCCCAAAAGATACATCCTGAGTAGTAATATTTTCCTTTAACATAAATCTATCATAAGAGCCATCATAGTAAACAGCATCACGACAGAGGAGACTTAGTGCCCTGCCGGCAGCAGAAAGAATGCCTGATTCGCCCAGTTGACAGCCGATTTGAAAAGAAATACCATTCATCCGTAAATTGTCAATTATCCTGAGTGATCTTCGAAAGCCACCACATTTAGACAGTCTGATATTTATCATTTTATAATTTCCATCCTTTATAATTCCTTCCAAATCCTCTAAGGAGCATGCCGACTCATCAGCCATCAGGATTACACCATAATTTTGCATTATCTTGGCAAATTCGGTAAGGCCTGGATCGCCAGGAATCATTGGTTGCTCAACAACTTTCACATCGTACTTCTTAATAAGGGATACATGATTAGAGGCAATTTCATGATCCCATGAACCATTGAGATCTATTCTTAAATTGTAATCATCTCCAAACATCAGTCTGACTGTTTCAATCACCTCTTTATTTTGTTTAAAATCTTGACCCATCTTCAACCGCAGCTTATTAATTCTCATTTTCTTAATCAACCCGCATATCTCCATTATTCTCTCCTTATTGGAAAGAGGGATTGTGGCCCCATAATTGATTAATATGGTATAGAAATCCTTAGGGAAATAATCTGTTATAGATTTGTTTTGACTTTTGCTCAGAGCATCCAACAAAGACATCTCAAGGGCGCAAATAGCCGAGTTGTGTTCCTTACCATTAGGAAGGTTATCCACGAAATCCCATATCCGGGAGACATCATTCAGCTCCCAGGGAAAAGAATCCTTCTTTAGAAAATGGCTTATACTTTTGGTCGCACTTTTTTGTGATTCGCCCGTGACGTAAAGTCTGGGCGCCCCCTCTCCGTATCCTTTTATTTCCCCCTGATTGGCAATAATCTCCACAACTATATTATTAGCAGAAGAACCTTTTTTAAGAGAGTGAGAAAAGTCACCTGAAAAAGAAAGTAATATGTTATAAATATTAATCTTGACTATTTTCATATCTTGCACTCCCCGCCTTAGTTTTTAATCGCACCGAAAGATCAGTGGGAATGTTTATAATAAATGTTGTCCCTTTATTGACCTCACTTTTGACCTCAATCGTCCCCTGATGATCCTGGATATTCTGATGAGCAATAAACAGGCCGAGACCGGTACCGTTATGCATATTACTTTTATGTTTGGTTGTAAAATAAGGGTCGAATATCTTATTAATCATATATTGAGGGATCCCGATCCCATTATCCTTAACCTCTATCCGAATACCTTTTCTCCTTCCATTCATGGAGGAGTCTGCGGTTAAAATTTCGATCTTTCCACCTTCAGGGGTAAAGTCTACAGCATTGGAGAGGAGATTTAAAATAACCTGTTTCATCTTTTCAGAATCTATCCATACTTGCCCGATATCAGGATCAAATCGACGGACAACATCAATTTTTTTATCGTTGCTTTGTGGCGAAACGAGGAGAATCATTTTGTTAATCAGGCTGTGAAGATCATTCAACTCAAAGTGTGACTCTCTTGTCTTGACCAGATCCAGCAGTTCTGTAATCAGATTATTCACCCGATTTGTCTCCTCCATTGCAATTTTATAAAATTCCACCCTGAATTCTTCATCGTCGTATTTCCGTGGCAGCATCTGTATGAATGTACCTATGGCTGTCATGGGATTCTTGATCTCATGGGCCAGTCTTGCAGCAAGGTTGCCTAAAAAGGAGAACTTTTCGGCCCTGCTCAACAAAGTATACGATTGTTTTAGCTCCATCATCTGTTCCTGTAGCCTGGTGTAAAGCCTTGCGTTCTCTATAGCAATGGCGATTTGGGGTGCAAAAATTTCCAGTGTTTCACGGGTTTCCTTTGGGACACCACCTCCATCAACAGCGTCAGTGGCAATAACCCCGATAACCTTAGATCTGGTTATCAAAGGAACCACATACACTGATATAGGTTTTCCACGGGTCAAGATAATATTTTCTTTTCTCAGGCTTGAACTTTTTACCTCTTGAACATATTCTGGCCGTCCTGTATTGGTAACCCTTGCCAGGATGTTACTTACCCGACGGAGAGGAACCCTGTAATTTCTAATCTCTTCTGGGACTTCACCATCAAAGCCAACACCGTATATATATTCAAGATTCTCTTCCTCTTCATTCACAAGCATGATTATGGCACGATTTATCCGGCATACATTGGAGAGAATGTTCATAATTACACTTAAGAGCTGATTCAAATCCAGCACGGATAGGATGGCCTTTCCAGTTTCCTGTATGGCCAGGAGTTGTTTGATTTTTTGATTTAGCTCCACATTTAGACGGTTGACCTCTTCGTATTTTTGTTCAATTACTTCCTTATCCTCGTCCATCTCTTTTATTGTTTTCATTAGAACAGATTTTGATGTGAAAAACCTGGAAAAAATCTCATGAAACCTGTTCCTGGCAGGCCATTTCAAATGGTATTCACAGTATGGGGCTCCTTCAAAGTAACAACATTCCTCTTTGATAGTGAGGGGGCTCCCTCCCCAGATAAGCGGCATAAAAGTATAAGCACCTTGATTATACAGACATATATCTTTTGTTACATCCATTTGGGGATACCAGTGAAACCTTACAACAGCCTCATTTCGAGTTATTTCCACCAATTCTATTTTCTTGCTCCTGTTCCATTTGTCATTTAATTTTTGGGCATGTTTGAGAGCTTTTTTAGATGACCATAATGCCTTGATTATTATACCCTGGGCATAGCCCAGAGAGGTCTTTTCAACAGCATATCTGGCGATCTTATAAGCAGCCATTTTGTCATGAAGAATTAATCTGGCCCTCTCATATAATTTGGAAACAACAGCGCAGGAAATCCAGTTATTAGGATCTGTTAAAAAGCTTTCAGGATCAGGGAGTGTATCAATTTCAGGGTCAAGGTTACCCACGAGGCCGGAACAGTCGCCATTATTATATTCCTTTACATAATCCAGGATGGCCCTGGAGTTTATGCAGCTTGTTTCTTTCTCCATTTACAGAAACCTTCTTGAAAACCTAAAACGGTAAATTACGTGTGCTTCTTTGGCCTGACATCCATTTTTTATATTTTTCAATTAGCCTGGGCACCAATTCCCTGAAAGTTAAAAGGCTCTCTCCATGTAAATTAAATATCCCCCTATCGTTATCCTTGAAACATATATCAGGAATCATATCATCCCTTAAGGCATGGGCCGGTATCCTGAAGAAAGGCATTATATTTAAGATAGTTGCCTGGAGTTTGAGTGTGGTATTAGATAGGTTAAAGATCTCTATCATATAAGCGAGAACAGTTTCAAAGTTTAAATCTTTAGATGGTTGCCTCACAATATTCTGCCCAAAAACACCGTCATCATCAAAAACAACATCCGGCAGGGACAAAGCAAGGTCATAAATTTTTGTTTTGGGATATACATGACATTCTCCAATCTTGAAGACATGCCCACCTGGTCCATTGTTTTTTGATAACTCTTTAGCAAAGAGAAGGCTTTCTTTAAGATCTTCCTCTGTGTCTCCCGGATACCCTGCAATCATAAAAACCATTATTGGGATTTGATTTTTAACAGCTTCCTTAAATATGGCTATGGTATTGGAAATGTATCTGTTGTAATGAGATCTATCCCTGACCTTATTCATCCGTCTTAATGTATTATAGCTTGCCGATTCAAACCCAAGAGCCAATGCCCCACATATATCCGCAATTTGATGTACGATGGATGGATCCAGGATATCGCAACGGGTCTCAAAATTAACTTTCATACCTAATGATCGAAGAAAAGGAAATAAATCAAAAGACCTAAAAAGGGCATCACTGATCATCAGGGTGTGAGTGTTGCTTTGTAGTGACAAATTTGTTAGATCTCTCTGTATAATCTCAGAAGGAACCTCTTTCCAGACAGGTCTTATGAATTCTTCCATGCAAAAATTACAATGATAGTGACATCCGCGACTGAAGGCATAGGGCAGTATATCATATGCCTTTGGATATCTTAATAATTCCAGATTAAGAAGGGCCTTTTTCTTAAGATCAAAACGCACACCTCTTTTGGTTAAATAGATTTGCCCATCTTTTTTCCATGCCAGGTTTGGGACGTTCTCGTTTATAGGACTTTCGCCCCTTTCCAAAAGTTCAATTATTTTAAGTGCAGGTATTTCACCTTCACCGATCACTACGAGGTCTACCGCCAATGTTCTGGATAATATCTCCTCATAGTAGATTGTGGGGAAATAGCCCCCTAAAAAGACAAAAATATTGGGATCAAACTCCTTGATAAGCTCACATAAATAGATGACCTCTTCTGCCTGGGCAATTGCCGTACACGAGATACCAACACCTTTTGGTTTTATTTCTGAAAGATCTTTAAGAACTTCTTTATATATTTGTTCTTTTCCTTCCTTGGAAAGAGGTAACCCGTAATCCACAGGTATAGAAATAATCCCAATTTCTACTTCAGGGATATTGAGTTTTACATAGCTTGCTATCTCCATGATGGGTAATGGGTAAGCAGGTACATACATCCCTATATTCTTAGAAATCGGCTCAATTAATATAATCAAAACAATCTCCTGCTTAAAATGAAGTATGATAGTTTTAGATAGCTTGATAAATTGTCACGAAATCCTGCTGAACGCTGGTTTCACCAATGAGGGAGATTTTAGTATTTCAACCTCGGTGCTAGGCACAGGAGACGTTCCTATATCAGGATAATTTTTCCATTGATACCATTCTTCAGGGTATTTGTATATGTACTGCTCCAGAAATTTCAGTACCACTGCTCCAGCCGACATATTTACTGAGCCATTGAATTGTTTGGCCATTTCCTCCCACGAAGTTGCAATAAATTTATATCGCTGGTTAGAATTTCTGCGTATAACACAAAAAACAATAGAGGTATCACCCCTTTTTAATAAAATATTTATAGTTCTGTCCAAATTAATCTTTTTTCCCAAAAAAAGTATTTTATTATGATGAGAAGGTCTCCATTCATCTATCTCATCACAATGGGTGATTACAATTCGATTTTTTTTCAGGCTATCATAAATAGCTTTCATGATATTAGGAGTATTATCAGCGTCAATAATTTTCGCTGAAAATTTGCCTGCTTTTTTTATTGATATATTACGTAAATAGTCTGATGAAAATCTTACTATAATCGTTACAGGATAATTTTTTGCAGCGAGATAACCTGGAGTAAATTCCACACCTCCAAAATGGCCTGTGATTAAAAGCACTCCTTTACCTATACTAAGGGCTTCTTCTATCGCGGTGATCCCCTCACTTTTCATGTTTATTCGTAAAAAAGCTTCCAGCTCTTCAGCAGAGGAAAATGCATTAAAGAGTTTTTCATAATAATGAAATAGTATCCCTCGAAAGACTTCCTTTTTAATGGATTTTATTTCGGGTTTGCTTTTGCGCCCTTCAAATACAGTTTCAATAGCACCTTCAATTTTAGTCCTCTCTTTCCTATTAAAAAAGAAGTATAATTTTCCAAGAATGATTATGTAAAGCAAGGCAACTCCCCAACCCAGTTTCTGGTATATAAAGACATTAAACCTCCACTGTAAAAATTTGCTAAGGCTGATGTGCATGAAAATTGACCCAGTAATTTAATTAGCTTATCTTAAATCCTTTCAACATACATGCCAAATTTTGAATAATTCGTCTGCCTTTAAAAAATACACCTGGGAACAATAAAGGGAGTTCTTATTTCTAAATTAATGGAACATAATTTTAGTATGCACATGAAATTGTGCAAAAATGCACAATTTCATGTGCAAATTTTTCTACAAGCTTATCTTTGTAGAACTAACTTTATCCTGACTGAAAATCTTGACGTCCATTCGATTCTGTGTTCATATATTATCATTATCCAAAATTGGTACTTTAATATATTGATTTTTTCAGCTCAAAAGGACATGGGATTGAAATAATGGCAGAGTCGGAAAATAGATCAACTATTCTTGTTGTTGATGATGAACATGGGGTTCGTCAGTCCTTTTATATGGTTTTAAAAGATGAATTCAATGTCCTTTTGGCTGAATCCGGAACCGAGGCAATAGATATCTTTTCAAAAAACCCCGTTGATTTAATTCTGCTTGATATCCTTTTACCTGATATTGATGGTATTGAATTACTTGAGAGACTGAAAGAGTTGGATCCAAATACAGAGATCATCATGGTCACCGCGGTCAAAGAGATTCAGACAGCAGTAAAGGCAATTAAACTGGGCGCCTACGAATACATCATCAAACCATTCATTGTAGATGACGTAATAACAGTTATCCACCGTGCCTTAGAGAAACATAACCTTGTGAAAGAGGTTACCTATCTGAGAAATGCACTGGAAAGGTATCAACCCTTTGAAAAAATGGTAGGCAAAGATAAAAAGATGAGGAAAATCTTTGAGCTGATATCAAAGATTTCTGAGAGTGATGGAACAGCTCTTATCCAGGGAGAGAGCGGAACAGGAAAGGAACTGGTTGCCAGAGCTATACATCGCCGCAGTTCCAAAAAGGACCATCCTTTTGTCGTTATAAGTTGTGCCGCTATACCGTCAACGCTCATGGAAAGTGAGATATTTGGGCACAACAAAGGTGCCTTTACTGGTGCTGTCAATACCGCCATAGGTAAGCTGGAGATCGCCGATAAAGGAACTGTCTTTCTGGATGATATTGACTCCCTGGATATAAATATGCAGGGCAAACTCCTCAGAGTGATTCAGGAGAAGGAATTTGAAAGACTGGGGAGCACCAAAGTAATCAAGATTGATGTAAGATTCATTGCTGCTTCCAACAAAGATTTGGAAGAGCTAATTTCAAAAGGTGGATTTCGCGAGGATCTCTTTTATCGGCTGAATGTCTTTCCTGTAAAGCTACCCCCTTTGCGAGAGAAAAGGGATGATATTCCTTTACTCCTGGACCACTTTTTGGAGCTGCATTCCAAGGGTGGGAATGCCCCGGCCAAGAGGTTTTCCCAGGAGGCTATTAAAATATTGATGAGATATGATTGGCCTGGCAATATCCGGGAGCTTGAAAATTTAGTCCAAAGATTAGCTACCCTTTGCAAAGAATCCGTTATCCATATTAAGGATATCCCAATGTTTACTATGACTAAAACCGAGATCAAGGATATGCCTCTAAACGAGGCAATCAAAACCTTTGAAAAACAATATGTTGGGGCTGTCCTTGAAAGTGTTAGCTGGGATAGAACCAGAGCGATGGAGATACTCGGTATTCATCGTAACACCCTTTTGGCTAAAATGAATGAATTGGGTTTGAAGATATAAAGATTATGTATAACTACTCAGCAAATGACCCCGACGCTTCGCTTCAGGGTTATACATGAAAGAAACTATACGTTGAGCATGGAGGTATCTTTTTTTACCATGCCCCTGGCCCAGACCTGGATTATACGGCATAAGTAAATAGCTCTAAAACGAGAAACAATACCGTACACCGATAATATTCCAGGGGTTCGCGCCAGGGCAGGCCTCACAAAGACGAGCCGGTAGGCCGCTTCAAACCAGCGCACACGGACAAAGGCCCTAGAAGACAATGACAAGTTGCTTGTGCGCAGAGTTTGAAGCGGCACGCTGAGGCCCCCTGTTAGAGGGCATGATGTAAAAAAAGACATCCCCATGCTTTTTTCAACATTTAGTTTCTTAGGAGGTTCAAAGTTCTAAGGTTCACGGTTCAAGGTTAAAAAGCGATATATTGCCGAAGGTTTGGATTCCGAGACGAATGCGGAGTTCATCCGGTTCTTGCGATACGCCAAGCGGTCTTGCGTGGAAGTCCAGGGCGAACTCTATGTCGCCCTGGATGAAGAGTACATATTGGCCAGCGAATTCAAAGTTGTCTCCGGGCAGGCCAGACGAATCCCGCGTGGCGGGACTGCCGTTCGTGGATTCATCAACTATTCGTTCTACCTTGAGGCTCTCGACAGGCTCAAGAAACCTGCCCGCCATCCGGCAGGCTGGTATCAAGTGCGCAAAGTAGCTAACCCTGAACCTTGAACTGTGAACCTGACAACCTGGGTAGTTACGATTATGTATTGATCCACTTCTTTTCTGCCTATCAATTTAGATCCTCCATTTTCTTATCCCTTTTCCCCTAAAAGTTGCGAAATTAGATCCAAAATGCACAAGAAGATGTGCATTTCTGCACAAAATCATGTGCATGGGCCATCAGTAATTTTGTAGAAATGCTATAATATCAATAGGTTATGGATGGCACGGTAATTGCCTTAATATAATGCAGAAAGGAGACAGAATGTCATCATCTCAAACTGGAAAATTAAGCATTAAGGAAAGGGGGTTACGATACAAACTTTTTATTATTGAAGCCTTAATTTTTGTCCTGCCTTTTCTTGTTCTCTCCTATATCATTTATATAAATAATGTCTTTTTTGAATTATCTCAGCTCATTATTTTAGCATTAGTCTTTATCCTTATTCTTGCCGGTCTGATTATCCTCCGTCAAATTTTCAACAGATTCTTAATGATTGCAACCTCAATCAAGAAGGCCGGGGACGATAATAAGTATTTGATCGATACACAAAAAGATACGTCCGAACTGCATGAGATAACAGTTTCTTTTAACAACATCATGAAAAAATTCGAAGATACAACCGGCGAGTTAAGGCGCAGGGTCTTCGAGTTATTTGCCATCAAAGAACTTACCGAAGTTGCGAGCAAGAGCATAGATATTCATGATTTGCTGAGTGTACTTTTGGAAAAGGCCATGGCAGTATCCAGGGCGCAAATCGCATCTGTGTTCATGGTTGAATCCCAAAAAGGGCGTTTTCGTATTGTAGCATCGAGGGGATTAGAATCGGGGCCAAAAAAGGATTCTTACATAAACTTGGTTATTCCCTGTAGCTTGCTACAGGGTTACCTTATCTTTTCCTCCCCCTCGACGGGGGAGGGTAGGTGGGGGTGATTCTAGGTGTTTTTTTCTCACCCTCCCCTTTATCCCCTCCCAT
>Ga0209979_1003135_pt1 | contig 14921 bp, 14 predicted proteins | sample AnhtaG_FD_183114 | JGI IMG/M metagenome (GOLD analysis project Ga0209979, IMG submission 183114) | Deep subsurface microbial communities from Anholt, Denmark to uncover new lineages of life (NeLLi) - Anholt_01485 metaG (SPAdes) (version 2) | ecosystem: Environmental > Aquatic > Marine > Oceanic...
GATGAAACTGCCACGCCTTTGGGTTGATATATGTCACAAAGAGAGTGTTCAAAGCTTCCACTACCTGTATATATAGCGGTTGCCTCTGGCCCGGACTCCTCCTTGACTCTATTGAGTTTTGCCACTATGGTTTCATAGGCTTCCTCCCAGGATATTCTCTCAAAGTCATAGGTACCCTTAGGGCCTTTACGCTTCATCGGATAAAGCAGGCGATCCTTGGAATAGACGATGTCGCGTGAACGCTCACCGACTTTGCATATTGCTCCAAGACTTGATGTTTCATCAGCTCGGACACTCTTGATTCTCCCATCAGTATCATAAGTGACTATGACCCAACACCCTGCCGGACAAATTCCACATATAGCTCGTTTTTCAGGTCTCCCTGAGCCTTCAATCCTTTCCCGATACGAGGCTATGTGCGTCTTGGGAGACACCGCCAGCTCGCGGTTGCTGATCGCCCTTAACGGGTTGTCGTCAAGCAGGTGTAGCGCCTCTTGGTAGTATTGTTCCGCGTCGTCTACATCCATTACCAGGATGCTCCTCTATTGCTTATCTTGTAGTTTTCGAGCAAGTTCTACGTTCCGCCCCCTAGCGACGTTAACGTAGGTGACTGTCGGCTACCTCCCAATCGAAAGACCAAATCTGCCCTTAGCCCCTCCTCTCATTGTCCTTAAGCCCCGTCTGATGGAGTAATTGGACCTTGCCTTTCAGCTCTTGCCAAATCTCATTGAAGTCTCTGATTGCCCTTTCTGCATCCCCACTGGCTTTAGCCAGGCGATCAAACGCCCCCTCGATCTCCGTTTGCTCTCGCTTGTACATTGGTAGTTCCCCCCTTCCGCCGCTTTTCGATATAGGCAGCTATCGTCATGCCAGAGGCTACGGCGCGTCCAGCGATCAAGGCATTTTCGCGCGCAATTTGCTTCTCATGTAGGTTGCACACGTAAAGCCATTTGTCTTTACCCTCAATTTCAGCGGTGAGGCTGCCAATAAAGTGTTCGGCACTCGTGCTACAACCAGGTATTTGACAAGGTTTCTTGAGTGTCATTTCTTTGGCCCATGCTTTTCAAAATCGCTTAGCGCCTTCTGGGTGCGCCTCATTCAAGCTTGAAGTCAATCCCGTCGAAGGGGACAACGCCAATAGGGTCATTAAATCATCCCGAAAGACAAGCACAAACAGGTCTCTTACACTGCTGAGCGCCTCTGCTTCCGAATCTGAGAAAACGATCGACAGCCCGCAAATGCGCTTTGGGTGATAGGCTTTGCAGCCATTTGTGAAAAACTTGGGGTATTCTTCTGAGCTGTTTGGCCACAGACAGATCCTTCTTCAGAAGCCAGTTATAGGCCCTGAGCTCTGTTCGGTTCACGTCGCCCTCGAGGAGTCCTGGATTGTCTTCGCAATGTAAGCGGTGCACCGGCTAGACACTATTGGCATATCTTGGCGGAGGAAGGAGATGTAACCGCTGTGGTCAAGGTGAGCATGCGACAGCAGCACTACGTGGAGTTCGATTTGCCGGATTTGGTACCGCACCCGCGCCGTAGCCCACAAGTCGACGCCCGCTATCTCCAGGTCAGGCCGGTTAAACAGCTTTGATCGGAGGAAGGAGCCCCATGTGGAACATTTCCAGAAGGCCTCGCCGAAACCGTGTGACCAAATACCCCTCAAAGTATCGATTCCTATGACTGAAGTTGATCCCGAAGTCGAGGAGGACATTGACCCCCTTGTCTTCCAGGAGAATCTTGTTGCCCCCGACTGTATCCGCTCCGCCGTATGCTGTGAACTCCATCTCTCCCTCTTGCTGCCGTCAGCCAAAGGGCCACCCACCGATACGGCGGGACTGTGAACAAACGAATTGCCAGCGCCATTGATGAAAAGATCATAGTACGTTTCCGAGTCGGCTCACCAAGCATGGAGACGGGGGAGCAGGTAGAGGAAGAATACTGCTAGCTTCAGATTATGCGCATAGTGTAAAAGCGCCCCACGCCGCGTTCAATATTTTGCGTGACTCCTGGCAATCGCCTGCAACATGAAGCTGGGCTTAAACGGGAAATAGGGATAAACCTGGTGAAGCTAGCGCCTTAACCTTATCGTTGCATCGAGAACCTCAACGACACTGGACATCTCAAAGGGCTTTCGGATAAATAATAGAGGCCCCAGCGACATCGCTTCCAGAGCTATGAGGTCGTCACCAGATCCGGTAATAACAGCCACCACCGTTCTCTTGCTTTTGGCCTTTATTGATCGCAGCACCTCCAGCCCGTTCAACTCTGGCAGCACAAGGTCAAGGAAGACCAGGTCGAAGCGCTGTTTTTCCAGCTCCTCCAGGGCCCTCTCACCGCTTTCCACGGCGACCGCTTTGTAACCTTGCTCCACAACGACATCCTCTAGGACTTGCCGAACCCCAGGGTCATCGTCGACAATGAGCACCGCACCCCGCAGGTTTGGCTTGGCGGTGACCAAAACTCTATTGACGTCCTCCCGGTTAAACCTTCGGTCGCCACGAGTGCCAACGTGGTAGGTTTTTATCAGCCCGTGGTCGCTCCACTGCCGCACCGTATTGGGGTGGACGTGAAGCAGTTGCGCTACCTCATGCACAGTGAGGAGTCTGTCTGACAATTGATTCCCCTTCACTCCTACCTCTCCAATAGCGGCAAGCCGGACATCGCCCAGATATGGGGCGGCGCGTAACGCATCCCTATGAGTAACGTAAGAAAGCGATGTTTGCTCACTGCTCTATTCAGGCTTCTCCAGGCTTACATATTCGTATCTAGTTAGACCGTCGATGACGCAGTAGGTGTGCTTCCTTGCTTGAGCCTTGTGAAGCACAGGCTTAAGCAGTGCATCGGCGGCCTTAACCAACTCATCAAGTGAACCCAGCGATATGACCATCACCTCAGCCTCAGCTTCAGGCAACTCCTCGACATCCACAATGACATCCTTATGTTTCTTCCTAGCTCGCTGAGCCTCTAACTCCACAGCGGTGAGTGGCGTGGGCTTGACCCGCTTATGGTTCCGTACAGCATAGGAGCCAAGCAACACGGCCAGCAGCAATCCCGCGACTGACCCTGCCCTTGCTGGTACTGCTCCTGGAATAGGAACGGTTTCAGTCTCCTCAATAGAACCGGATTGGGACTCAGTTAAGTCACTGCCCCAGGTGAGGGCCTTTGTGCCCAATGTGCCGGTCAGGCTTTGGCTGAAGACCTCATCTATTATCCCGTGATCCGCTTCGGCAACCACGTGGACACTGGCTCTAAGGGTCAAGTTGTAAGATGCAGATCCCATCCCTATCTCCTCTCGGACGGTATCGGTTAGCTGGTAGAAGTAATCAAGATCCACGGGGAAGGTGACGGTGAAGTCTCCCGTTTTCGTCATCCGGGGCACCAGGACAAAGGTCTTGCTCCACATTCCTGGATATTCCAATACGGCTGTGACCTCGACTTCCGCCCAGGCTCGATTCAGCGGCCGCTCGCAATCAAAGTCGTAGGAGAAGGCTGCCTCCATGTGGTCGATAGTTTGGCAAAAGTACACCTGGCCTGTCGGCAAAGCAAGCGTCGGCCCTGATGTCGCTGGTGTCGGTGGTGTCACGGTTGTGGTTTCGTAAACGGTGTTTGGCTTCAAGTGAATCACGTAGTCGAAATTCCCCCGTTGCTCATAGCTCAGCCCGTCATAGGAGCCTGTCCGTGATAGGCTCAGCCCCTGTTCCCATTCTAGAGTAGTTGATGTCAGCGTTGTCTTTGTGGTCTGGACGAAGTCATCCTCCAGCTCTCCGGAACCTGTCTGGGCAACAACGTGGACATCGGCTTTGATAGTTACATCCGTTGACGCGGAGTACGTCCCTGTTTCTTCCTCGATGGTGTCGATCAGTTCCTTGAGCTCCTCCAGATCCAGGGAGAACTTCACTGTGAAGTCTCCAGTCTCTGTGGTCTCTGGCACCAGTTTAAGTTCCTTCTGCCAGCTTCCTGGATTTCCTACCACCGCGGTGACCTCGACCACTTCGGTGACCTTTGTCACTTCTTTATCGGGCACAAACTCATAGCTGAAAAATACATCAATGGAGTCAATGAGCTTGGTGGGGTATGTCGGGTTTGGCTCCTCAAGTTCCGAGGGCAGGCCGTAAAGGGAGCCGGAGTTGACATAGACCTGGTAGTCGAATTCCCCACTATGCCGGTAATTAACCACTGTAGTCGATTCTTGGCTCTCGGTGGGGTGGGAGAATGTCCACCAGACGCCAAATATTGAGCCCATAAGCAAGAAGGAGACGAGGCCTAGGGAAAGTATCCTCTTCATAAGACCATCCTCACCGTAGATGAATTCAACAAGGCTTTAGACAGATCTGCTCATCTCGCCCTCTTCAGTTGCCAAGACCGAGGTGACCTTTTCTTCAGGCGCTCCGCCCTTTTCTTTCGCAACCTCGCCCTTCTCTTTCCAGGGCTAACCATGAAGTTCACATCCCTTATCGCACTGCCGAAGATCACCATGGCAGGCAAAACGACCAACAGGCAAAAGCCCCACACCGTTCGGGCAAAGTGCCTCATTTCGTTGAGGCCATATCCCACCAGGGGAATGTGCCAGCTTACCCCCCCAATAACATTTTCCTCCGGTATGATGAAGGGGTCGCTGTCCTCAACGGCATCCCCCTTGGTGACGAAGCCGGTGCTTACTATCTCCGCCACCCGGTGGCTGACGGTGACATCCTCATCCCAGGGCGGATTGAATGCGATGATATCACCAACCTCGATAGTGGCCGTGTCCACCGGCTCCATGAGCGCCAATGAACCCGCTGGCATCTCCGGCGTCATACTGCTGCTGTAAACGATAGCCAGTCTGGCGGAAAGAGCGGTCGGTAGAATAATGGCGAAGATAGCCACCAAAACCACCAGCACCAGCAATATGTTGGTCAGCCATTTCGCCAGCCGCCTCACCTTATCCCCCTTAGCAACAATGTAGTACAGAAGCTAACTTCTCTCCCATCCCCCCACCGGTTGCGCCTAAATCTAAGGATTATTCAATGCGTCGCATACGCCCTTCATAATAAGAATTTCGTCTCTCTCCGGCGGGTTGCTGAATATGGAGCCGTCAGCCTTGCTCTCTATAGTAGCGATTATCTGGCTCAGCGTTCCGCTGCTATAGCCGAAACAAGCTGTGGCACCGGGGATGCCGCTGATGTCATGCGCGGGGCCCAGGCCCAATCTTCCCGACTCGGCATTCAGTCGTGTCGCCACATATTGGGCGAGGAACTGGTTGACCGCTCCCGTATATCCTTTGGCGCCTGTGTTCGCCAGAAGGCAGCGCAGCTTGGCGTATACTGCATCGTCTGTGCCGTTCGCCAGCCCATCCTCAAGCCAGGCCGAGTCTAGAACTACAGCCCGGAACCAGGCTGCTATCTGAGACTTGCCGTAGAGCCTCAAGGCGGCTGGGCTCCTCCAGAAGCCGGGTGTGCCACCAAGCTCAGCGCCTACCTCGAAGTAGTTGCCCTGGCTCACCTCGGTATCGCTCCACGGGCCCATCACCTCGAACTGCAAGCCGTATTCCAGGTGGTCACCCGAGGAGCCCCCGGTGGCGTGCAATACCATCATCACGTCTTGGTAAGCGTTGGCAGGCAGGTCCCCGAGCTCGATTTGCTGCCCGGCCAGGTCGCTCATCCAGCCGCTTGTCACCAGGCTGCCGTCATACCAAATCTCAGTATCCATAACCAGGGACAGGCCGTCCGGGTCCACCAGGTTCTTTATCTCCAGATACGCAACCGCATCGGCATCGCCGGCGTTCCAGACCGGGACGCTGTAGTCATATAAAGTGCATACCATAGCGTCTGAAATCTGTGAGACTGGCCCCACACCCGAGCCCCAGGGCTCGTCATCCCGGTCATCGACCTTGAGGTCCAGGCTGCCCGTCGTAATGAAGTTGTCCTGGCTGACCTCGCTGTCGCTGAAAGTGGCCAAAGTGCTACCCACCGTCGGCGCCATCACGCCGACAACTAAGACGACCAGCATCAAGCTTGATAGAGTCCTCTTCATCGCATCATCTCTAATCCATTACCAACTGGATGTCAAAAGTGCAAATATCACCCTTCATCTTACTGCCTGCGCCATTATCAGCCGACCAGGCAGTTCAAAAACCCTTTGCTGGGGGGTGCCCCGAGGGGCACCCCCCAGCCCACCAGGCCACCACTAAGGATCCACCTGAATCAGGTCGAACTCGATGTCGAAGGTCACCATGTCCTTCATCAGGGCAAAGGATCCGGCTGAATCAGGTCGAACTCGATGTCGAAGGTCACCTTGTCCTTCATCAGGGCATTGGTCTGCCAGTACTGGAACTTCGGGTCGAGTGGCAGCAACACAGTTGGATCCTCCTTCGTCGGGTAAGGCGTCGTGTCTGGACCTACCTGCTGCAGGTGGAGAGCTAGGGTGATGACATAGGGCTCGCCGCAAGGCGGCAGCGTTCCCAGCTCAATCTGCTCGGAGTCGAGCAGCCACAGTTTGGTGGGAGGAACGATTTCCACCATAGGCCCAGCTGCCGGCCCGAAGGATACGGCGCATGAAATGTGCGAGGCCATGCTGCAATCGTCACCAGTTTGGCCGATGCCGGGGACCCACCTCTGGTCCACCAGGCCGCCGTACTCCGCCACCAGCTCCGGCTCAGGCTTCATTCCACTTCCATCAGGGGCCGGATACCCGTCGTGCTCTGGTGGGATATTCTCGCACACAAAATTCTTGAAGTGGATGTACAGGATGGGCATGATGTCGCACTGGCCATCGTTCCTCACGTCGATCTGGACGTGCTCAACCTTGCACGGCGTCAAGTGCTCAATCGTGACCTTCGGCGGTACACCCACGCCCCAGGGCAGATCGTCGGCGTCGTTGACCTTGAGGTCCAGGCTGCCCGTTGTAATGTAGTTGTCCTGGCTGACCTCGCTGTCGCTGAAGCCAGCAAAGGCAGTACCCAGTCCGCCAGCCACCATCACCGCAACCACCACCAGGCTCAGTATAACGTTCTTCATCTCACTATCACCTCCTTTCTGGTTCAGATCGCCTTATCGCCCCTCGACCTGGGGCATAGCGGCTCTTTCGCCCTTCAATTGCCTCCTCTATAAGCATCACCCCTTTCATACCCCACTAAATCTTCGATTTTGCGGGGCCCCGAATCTTATGTTCAAGGCGTTTGCTTCGGTAAACTGTTCAAGTCGGCTTCGATAGTCACGGTTAAGGTATATGTGCTACCCTCCACAGCATCCTGTAGCACACGGACATGCAGGTCAACCGGGGTCGGCACTACCCCCAGCCAGCTAATGGGGTTAACCTCGTCGCATTGGGCTATGCCGCTAAGCTCAACGGCAACTTCAGGGTTAGGATTGTTGACCAGGATGCCATCAATGTGAACCGGCATAATCCCAGTATTGACTATGGTGTAGTGGAGGTCACACTCATAGCCGGGGTAGGTATTGGTGAGGGTAATAGTAAGCTGCTCAGTCTCATCACCCGCTACCGAGTAGATAAAGGCATCCTTGCCCTCTACCTCTGGGTCTTCGGTGCAAATTGCTGCGGCGAAGACAGCGCTGGCTTCGTCTAGGTTCGGAGTGGCATCGATGTACAGGCTCTGTAACCAATGCGCAAAGCCAACACCGAACCCGGCCGTCACCACGCACAGCGATAAGAATACGATCCCTACCTTTGCAGAATATCCCACTCTTGCCTCGTCATAGCTTCGCTATTTCTCAAAGCGCCCCCGATCGGCGCTCCACATTCAATTGTGCTCCCCTATAGACATCCCAAAAAGAAGCCGGCCGTGCCCGGTATCAGGCAGCACGACCGGCTTGAGGTAAAAGCCAACCAGGTTGACTTACGGTTGACTTTATGTTAGGCTAAATGTGTACCGGGTGTCCCGTGCACCTGATACGACGGCCCCGGTGGTGGCAGCCACGCGGGGCCGCTCTATGCGAATGACTGCTATGTTTCTTGGTTCACACCTCCAAAAAAACCGCTGCGAAGGTGGATTTCGCTACTTGCTCTGCGGAGCCCGGACGACCAAATACTGACCCTGCTTCATCGCCCCTGTCAAAGAATGCTTCAGAAATGTTAGAGAAGCTCTACTCCCTTTCTCTGTTTCGCGTAGCCTGTATATTGCGTTGAATGCCTTAATATGTCAATTCCCATTATCTTCACATAAGTTAATTCTTCCTCCATGGTTTTAGGGGAATTACGGTCGCAAGGCGTAGAGCCCCATAGCGCTAGGCGTAGGACTAATTCATTTTGACAAGACCACAGCCAAAATGTGCAGCTAGGGACAAAAAAGGGGCCAGGCAGTGAGGCTAGCGCCTGCCCCTCATCGTTGCATCCAGAACCTCAATGACATCGGCCATCTCAAAGGGCTTTAGGATAAAGAATAGAGGCCCCAGCGACATCGCTTCCAGAGCTATGGGGTCGTCACCAGATCCGGTAATAACAGCCACCACCGTTCTCTTGCTTTTGGCCTTTATTGATCGCAGCACCTCCAGCCCCATCAACCCCGGCAGCACAAGGTCGAGAAGGACCAGGTCGAAGCGCTGTTTTTCCAGTTCCTCCAGAGCCCTCTCACCGCTTTCCACGGCGGTCGCTTTGTAACCTTGCTCCACAACGACATCCTCTAGGAGTTGCCGAACCCCAGGGTCATCGTCGACAATGAGCACCGCACCCCGCAGGTTTGGCTTGGCGGTGACCACAACTCTATTGACGTCCTCCCGGTTAAACCTTCGGTCGCCACGAGTGCCAACGCGGTAGGTTTTTATCAGCCCGTGGTCGCTCCACTGCCGCACCGTATTGGGGTGGACGTGAAGCAGTTGCGCTACATCACGCACAGTGAGGAGTCTGCCTATCAACTGATTCCCCCCGAATATAGGAAGTGGCGTCTCTCGTCACACCGTTTTGTAATTAAATAGTAATGGCTGTGATCCGCCGGTTTTGTCCGAAATATATGCCAGCAGATCTTCATCAATATCGCTGGCCAAGCCGATGGTGTAAATGATAATGTCGAGGCCAGCTGCCTCGGCTGCCACGTCTTTGGCATACTGGACAGCATTGTCCAGAGGTACATTCGGACGGCCATCACTGAACAGAATCTCCACCCAGACGCTGCCGCACCTACCATCGGTCTCTAGTTCGTCATTGGCCATAGAGATAGCAGCGCCGATATTCGTAAAACCCCATGCTCTCAGATCGTCAATCGCACCTTCCACAGCATCAAAATCGTCGGTCAACTCCATATCCAAGGTAGCAAAAGTGCCATAGGCAACGAGACCTACCCGGTCCAAAGGACAATCAAGGATGTCGATAAAGGCTTCGCTCTTGGAGCCCCTGTTGTATGAAACTGCCCTATTCTTGGCTGGCGAGGTTCAGCGGGCCCAATCTTCTACCCCTAAGGTTAGGCAATCCAAACCGGGGTCTCTCCGTTCTGAGCGGTGTCGCACTACAGCCCGTAGCCGGGCCGCCAGCTCAGCCGCCCCCGCTCCCTCGGGTATGTAGCCGTCGGTGTCTAGCGACTGCAGTCTCTCCCAGTCTGCCTGTCTCTTCCTCACTATTAACACCACCGGAATACCCCAAAGCTCCCTGATACAACGGCAGGAGGCCTCAACATCCTCTACCAGCGCATCAACCACAGCCAGGTCAAGCCTCTCATGCTTCAGTAGAGCCATCGCCTGGGATCCATCTGAAGTGCTCACCACATCGATCCCCTCCCCAGCCAAGGATGTGCTTACTCTTTGCATAATCATCTCGCTCCCGAAAGCGATTACTCTCATTTTCATCTCTAACTTTAGTCTACACGCCTAAGGTTAAGGACCGGTTAAGACCGGCCGAGAAATGTAAAGGACAAGTTACAAAGAGGTTACAATCCGGCAAAGGCAAGCAATTCACAGTATGGGAAGGCAGTGAGATGCTGCGAGGCAGCTACCCTCTGCTACGGGGGACTTTCAGGCAATAGAAACGGCCGAAGCCGCAAGTGGCTTCGGCCGCCATGACTCGTAGTGGGGCTACTCTGATCAGGGCCAGCCTGGTTTTGCCAAGAAATATCCTATGCCAGCTTTGGTGCGGATCAGCTGCGGGTGGCCGGGGTCTGCTTCAAGTTTTTGCCGCAAGCGCCGGATATGAACCTTGAGGCTATCAGCGGCCCCGGGGTAATCCCCACCCCATACCTCCTCGGCAAGGCTGGAATGGGTTACCACACGATCTGCGTTTCTCATCAGGTGATGAAGGATATGACCTTCGGTGGCAGTGAGGCGTATCTCCTTTTCTCCGTAGAGAAGCTGACGTGTGGGGGGGTGAAAGCGCAATGGTCCGCAAACCAGCGGTCGGTCGTCCCCTGAAGGGCTTTTCCTGCGCATCACGGCCTTTACCCGCGCCAGGAGCTCCATCTGTCTGAAAGGCTTGACCACGTAATCATCCGCCCCCCACTCCAGCCCCCTAACTATATCGGCTTCCTCTTCCCTTACGGTGAGGATAACAACGGGAACGGTGGAGAAGACGCGGATCTGCTTTAACACCTCGAAGCCATTCATATCAGGAAGCCCCAGATCAAGGATGACGATATCGGGAGCTTCGCTCTCCACCAGCTCTATTCCTTTCTCTGCCAGGTGGGTGGAGACTAGTTGAGCGTCAGGCCAGCGTATCTGGAAGATCAGGAAAATAGCCTCTACGATCTCCGGGTTATCCTCAATAATCAGCACTTTCACAATTTCCCTCCCATTTCAGGGCCTTTCTGCCCGCTGACTGGCGGCTTCTAGGGGCACTGAGAAGCTGAAGGTTGAACCTTCGCCTACACGGCTTTCCACCCATAGCCGTCCTCCATGAAGCTCCACCAGTGTCTTGCTAAGAGCCAGCCCCAGCCCCAGTCCACTGAGGCGCTCTCTATCACTTTCCAGCCGGTGATAGGGCTCGAACAGCCGCTGCTGCTCTTTCTCGGCTATCCCATGACCCGTATCCTGAACCTGCACTATGAGGAAAGCATCCTCTTCCCTGGCTCTTAAGGTGATCTTTCCTCCCTCAGGGGTGAATTTGGAGGCATTGCTGACGATATTGAGCAAAACCTCCCATAGGCGGACTTCATCAGCCCAGATCGGGGGAAGGGAAGGGGGCAGATCCAAGATCAGGGCTTGCCCATGGCTGGAAGCCACTGGAGCCATATCGTCAGCTACCCCGTAAAGCAGTTGCAGCGGGTCTATTCGTGTGGGCTTCAGCTGGAGTATGCCTAGCTCACCCCTCGCCAGGTCGAGGAGTTCATCAATCCTCTTATTCAGATTGCTGGCGCCCCGGTTAACGTTTCTAGCTAAGCTTAGCAAAGGTCCCTCTTGGAGTTCAGCAACCAGTAAATCGCTTGAAGCCAGCACCGCAGTGAGCGGGGTCTTCAGCTCGTGCACCAACGCCCTGGTAAATTCGACTCTTCTCCTCATTTCCGCTTCCAACTCCTGCCGCAGTCTTCTTTCCTCAGCGAAGAGCGTGGCGTTCTCCATCGCCACCGCTAGCTCGTTGCCGACAGCTCCGAGCAACTCTAGGTCATCGGAGCTAAACTCATGGTGGGTGCGGCTGCCGATAGCGATCACCCCCCGCAGCTCACCTTTGATTGAGAAGGGTACAGCGACAAGCGCTTGTATTTTAGCCTCTTCCATTGCCGCTACTATCATGCTGAGGGAGGTCTCAGCAAGTATCTCCGACAAGGGAGTATTTGAGTCTTTCCATTGCAGCACCTTTTGAAGCTCTTCCCCGCTCAATTTAAGGGTGGATATGTGATGAATGGCCTCCTCGGATATCCCCATATGAGCTTTCAGCAGAAACGCATTCTCCGCCGCATGCAGCAGGTATAGGCAACCCGTGTCTGCGTCCATTACCTCAATCATCTGCTCCAGGGCGCTGTCCAGCAGCTCATCCGAATTCAGGGTCTGGCTCACCACTTGTGCGACGGCATAGAGCGCCTCCATCCGCTTGGTATAGTGCGCGACCTCCTCCTCGGCCCGCTTGCGCTCGGTGACGTCGCGGAGCGTGCCTATCATGCCGATCGGGTTGCCCACCTCATCCTGAAGGAGCGAATTGTGCATCAGAGTGGGAAAAACTGTACCATCGCGCCGCACATGCCAAATCTCACCACTAAACTCGCCCGTCTCTTGAATCTGCCGGCTGGCCGCCTCCACGGCTGGCATCTGTTCAGGCGTGTGAAAGATGGAGAGATGTTTTCTAACCAGTTCCTCTGGAACATAACCGTGCATGGTTGCGAAGGCATTGTTTACATATAGCAGATTACCTTCCAAAGTAGACACCGCTATGCCTTCAGTGCTCTGCTCTACCGCCGACGAGAGAAGTCGCAGCGCCTCCTCCGCCTGCTTGCGCTGGGTGACTCTTCCCAATCGCCTGGCAATAGCGTCGAGGAGACTTCTCTCTTCCTTCAGGAAAGGTCCCTCAACCCTTTCTGGTTTTTCTTCCAAGTGGCAGACCTCCAAGGTACCCATTCGATGACCATCCACAATGATGTCGCAGGCCTGCTTCCACGGTGTTTCTCTGAAGTTTTCCGTTCTGAATTCTTGACCCTCTAAGATAACTCGTGCGCAAGTGATTTCTGAATACTGCCAGGCGGGGGGGATAAGATCAACTGTCCCCTGAAGTATCTGCTCAAGCGAAATACCCGGCTTCTCGATAAGATTAGCAATGGCGTAGTGGTAATTCAGTTCCTTGACCCGTTCCCTAAGATCATGCGTCCGCTGTCGCAGCAGCTCCTCGGCCCGCTTGCGCTCGGTGATGTCGATCACGAAGACGACTTCCCCTACAATATCTCCCTTCTCATCTCTAATTCCTGCTGCTGAATACGATACAGGCATCCGTTTGCCATCTTTGTCCATAATCTCTATTTCTACCCCAGTTATAGGCTCGCCAGTTTCTACGCGCTTCAGTGCCCTTTCAGCAACGATCTCTATCGTCTCAGGTGATACCAAAGGAGGCGATACTTCCCGAACAGTTTTGCCAATGAGATCTTTTGCTTCACGGCCGTGCCACTTTAGTAAAGTGGGGTTCAAATACGTAAATCTCGTCTGCTTATCCACTAGCATCACGCCGATAGGTGCACTTGATAAACTGTTATCCAGATAGGCTTTTGCCCTCGCTATTTCTTCTTGTGCTTTCCTGCTGTCGGTTTCTAATGCTCCCAATTCAGCAATTCGTTGGCGCAGTTCCACCAATTCGATTATGAGTTGCTCTTTTGTCTTATCTTCATCTTTCATCTCGGACCTCCCCAAGATAGGCAGCAATTTCACCTAAGGTTCCTGGGCTTTGCGAAGTGCGAAGCATTTGGGCGAACGCAGACATTAAAGAGGTCTACCCCTTCCTCAAGGTGGGGTGTCTTCCAATGGCCCCGTTTGATTCTCTTGTTTATTTAGATAACCACCCCCTTGAGGTTGGCCTAGTCTATCTCGGTGACAGTACCACCACAATCTATGACTAGCTCGTCTGCTTCCGTGGGCACACGTTCTATGCACACTCGATCACCGACACTGGCAACAACCAGGTCGCCATCCTGTGGCCACAGTTCGGTGTCGAAGAAAACAGTATCTCCCTCTTCAACAAGGCGTGTCGTACAGCTGACCGCTGCTATCAGCCACTGTATGCTCCTGCCAGCCACTCTGGATCGATCCCAATACTCGCATCCCACCACTCGCTGAGACGGTCTGCCTAAGTCGATACGCTCCACAATTGGGATAGCCTCTGGGATCTCTCGATAGAGTTCCTCGACTCGCTCACGCAATAGCCGAGGCGGCGGTGGAGGCGCATCTTCAAGGAAGTAACCCACGGGCTGACCCAAGGCTGCAGCTATCCGTTCCAGGTCGCTTATATCCAGCCTGGTGATGCCCCGCTCGATTTTCGAAATGGCCACGTGGGTATAGCCCAGCAGCTTACCCAAGTCAATCTGTGACATGCCAGCCAGCTCACGGGCTCTCCTGATTCTGCTACCAACGACTTGGCATCTATCCAGCAAGGCTTGCTATCCATCTAGAACTGATCAATAGTGTCAAATGACGGCCACTCTTACCGGCTGCGTCGACTTGGGTAGAGATCATATCTCTCGCCCTTGGAATGAATCTCCGGCGAGGAGGTCCAGGCAAGATCAGGTTGAACAATGACCTGCGCCTCCCTCCCGTCTCAAGACTCAAAAAGGCTAGGCAACCAATATTCAACTTGGCGCCCAGCCCTCTATCTAGGCATCCTCTTTGCTAAGACTCAGACCTCACTTCCGCGACACCCTCCTCGCTATGGCATCGGAAGGAGCTCACCGGCATCACTATCTGGGTACTAGACCGAAACGCGCCCCAAATGTAGCATAGCTTAAACCCTTTGTCAACCCACACGACCCGGCTGACGGATGCGGCGAGGGATGAGAGGGTAACCTCATCCCTGTCATCCTTGAGGCGGTGAAGGCATATGCCAGCACAGGGGAGATCTGCGGCGTCTTGAGGGAGGTCTTCGGAGAATACAGGCGTATAATGGGGGGGTATAGACCGAGATCTTCCGGTCGATGACTATTTGGTTGAAAGAATGCCAAAGTGGTAGGAAGTCATTGCTCTCATACGACTTAGCTAGTGGCCTCAGTACTACATGCAAATCATACCCTTTCGGGGCAGGCTGTCAATATGGGTTAGAGTCCGCACGAAACAGGCAACGACAAAGGGTTCAGGCTAGCTAGGAGGAAAGGAGATAATTGGAGGTAACAAAACGCTAGTTTGTTTAATAGCCAGTTAACAATGCTACCCCCGAATACTATTGGTTCATTTCATCACCCAATGCTTTGGTCTTCGTCTCATCACCATAAAGATCCCACAAAGAATAATAAGGCCCCCTGCTATCTCGTTGGCCGTGGGTATCTCGCTAAGGATGAAATATCCTAGTATAGTGGCCCCGACGGGTTCGCCAAGAATAGC
>Ga0209979_1003136_pt1 | contig 14920 bp, 11 predicted proteins | sample AnhtaG_FD_183114 | JGI IMG/M metagenome (GOLD analysis project Ga0209979, IMG submission 183114) | Deep subsurface microbial communities from Anholt, Denmark to uncover new lineages of life (NeLLi) - Anholt_01485 metaG (SPAdes) (version 2) | ecosystem: Environmental > Aquatic > Marine > Oceanic...
ACCCCGACCGCGTCCCCGATTTCGGTCCCCGCCGGATGCACCCCACCGCGGGAGCGATCATAATCGGCGCCAGACCCTTTCTCATCGCCTTCAACGTCTATCTGGGCACCGACAACGTGGGGGTCGCCAAGAGGATAGCCAAGGCGATCCGTTTCCGCTCCGGGGGATTGAGGTACCTCAAAGCTCTGGGATTCGAGATTCGAGACCGCGGTCTGGTACAGGTCTCCATGAACCTCACCAACTTCAACTTGACCCCGGTTCACCGCGTCTTCGAGATGATAAAATCGGAAGCTGACAGGTGGGGGGTGCCGATAATCTCCAGCGAGATCGTGGGGCTCACTCCCCTCAAAGCCATGATCGATGTCGCCGATTTCTACCTCAAATTCGAGAACTTCAGCGCCGACCAGATCCTCGAGAATAAGCTTCTGGGAACCACCTCCCCTCGGGAGAAGAGCATGGAGGACTTCATCACCGAGGTCGCCTCCTCCTCTCCGGCTCCCGGAGGCGGCAGCGTTGCCGCCCTGGCGGCCACCCTCTGTTGTGCTCTGGCCTCGATGGTCTGCCGCCTGACCGTGGGCAAGAAGAAGTTCGCGGAGGTGAGTGAGGAGCTGGGGAAGGTGCTCTTGGAGTCTGAGAGGCTGCGAGAGAGAGCCGGGCAACTCATCGTGGAGGACACCGAAAGCTTCAACAACGTCATGCGAGCGATGAAGATGCCGAAAGACTCCGAGTTGGAAAAGGAGAAACGCCGCCAGGCGGTCCAGGAGGCCACCAAGGGTGCCACCATGGTTCCCCTGGAGGTGATGGAGCTCTCCCGGGAGGCTCTAAAATCGCTTAAACTCATCGCCGAGAAGGGAAACCCAAATTCAATCTCCGACGCCGGGGTGGCCGCGGCCATGGCCCATACCGCCTGCTTCGGTGCCTCCCTGAATGTTCGCATCAATTTGGGAGGGATCGACGATCCCGATTTCAAAGATGAAAGGGAATCTCGGATGAGAGCCATATTGGAGGAAGTCGATAACCTCTACGAGGAAACCATCGCGATAGTTGAATCGAAACTATGAAGGGTCCCGACCGCTTTGTTGACCTCCACCTGCATACCAACGCCTCCGACGGTCTGACCTCCCCGGAGGAGATGGTTCGGCTCGCCCAGGAGAAGAATCTAGCCGCCATCGCCATCACTGACCACGACTCCCTGGAGGGTTTCAAGGAGGCCCTACACATCGCGGAGGAGACCGGAATTGAGATAATTCCGGGGGTGGAGCTCTCCTGCTTCCATCAAGGGGAAGACCTTCATATTCTGGGTTACCTCGTTGACTACGAAAATCCTGAGTTCGTCCGTGAAATTGCGCACCTCCAGGTGGAGAGGTTCGAAAGGGGCAAACGGATGGTGCAGAAGCTAAACGAGTTGGGCATAAACCTCTCCATGGACGCTGTAATCGACTTCGCCGGGGAGGGCTCCCTCGGGCGTCCCCACATTGCGGAGGCTTTGGTCCAGCAGGAATACGTCCCCACATACCGGGAGGCGTTCGTTCGTTACATAGGTTATCATGCCCCCGCCTATGTCCCCAAGAAATTCATGAACCCCGAGGAGGGGATCAACCTGATTCACTCAAACGGAGGCGTGGCAATCCTGGCTCACCCGGGGACAAACCACCGCGACGACCTCATCCCGGATTTGGTCGGCGTGGGGCTTGACGGTTTGGAGGCTTACCATCACTCTTACGCCCACCACACCACCGTCAAGTATATAAATATGGCGCAGAAGTTCGGGGTAATCTACACCGGGGGTTCCGATTGTCACGGAGCCAGAGGGGGTCGGATTCTCATCGGCTGCAATAAGGTCCCGTATGTCTGCCTGGAGAATCTGAGGAGGGTAAAAGAAGAGAGGCAATCAAAACAGCTCCGCGGAGAAGCAGACAAGCGTTAATCTCTTTGCAGAGGCTTTTTCGTCTTAGGATCCGAAAGGGAAAAAGATGTCCAATAGACTTAAACTCTCAATATTAATCGCCCTATTTGTCCTGTTGGGCTACCAGAACAACTTGCTCGCTGAAAAACTAAGTCTAGACCATCCCCTGGTGGCCCAGGCTTTGGCTTTCAAAGACCCAGAGCATCCTCAAGCCGCCAGGTGGGAGGAGTTGCCGCTGCCGATTAAATGTGGAACTCCGGCCATGATCTTCGTCTCGTTGCAGCGCCAGGAACTTCCGGAGGAGGTAAGAGAGATTCTGCAAGCACGTCCGGCGCTATCCTTGAGTTTTGACACCCCTGGGGGTCACTTCAAGGTTCACTACGACACCTCCGGCATACACGAGGTCTACGGGGCGGGCGTGGACGTCAATCCCGCCGACGGTCATCCCGACTATGTCAATCGCACTGGAGAATACTTGGACTACACCTGGTCATATGAGGTCGACACTATCGGTTTGGCTCCCCCTCCTACTGACGAGTGGTATCCCACCGGCGGCGACAGCCGCTACGATGTCTATCTGGTGGCCAGCTTGGGCAACGCCTTCGGATTGACTCAACCGGACAGCTTCCAAGCTGGTAATCCCCAGTCTTACACCAGTTGGATTGAACTGCGCACAGAGTATATCGGCTTCGGTTATCCCGACCAGTATGATCCCCTGAAAGTAACCGTTGCCCACGAGTTCTTTCACACCATCCATCTGGGTTACGATGCCTACGAGCCCTTCCTCCCGGATATGAGCGATTACAATGTCTGGTGGCTGGAGGCTACCGCGGTCTGGATGGAGGATGTGGTTTTCGACGAGGTTAACGACTATATTAACTATCTCCCTTACTTCTTCCGCTATCCCTGGCTGTCGCTCACCGCCCACGATCCCACCTGGCAGGACTGGGTGAGAGTGTATCACATGTATGCCTCCTGTGTCTGGCCGATATATCTGTCCGAGAGATTCGGCACCCGTGGTGTCAACACTGCCATTATAAAAGAGATCTGGGAGGGGTGCGCCGAGGTTATGTATGACAATATCATCCCCGCTACTCACGAGGTTTTGGGGGAGTATTATAGTGACTTGAATTCCTCATTCGGAGAGTTCACCATCTGGAACTACTTCAGTGGAAGTCTTAATGAGAGCGGCTACTACTCCGAGGGGAGCTACTTCCCTGATTTGAACGACACCATGATGGTATTTGATAGCTATCCGGTGAATGTAACCTCCCCAACCCAACCTCCCGAATACCTGGGGGCCAATTACGTCAAGTTCGTCCCCTTCGATTCGACTGGGGGGCTGAGGGCGAATTTCGGTGGAGCCTTCATCCCCTGGAAGGTGAATATGATAGGTTATGCCGTGGAGGGTCAGGGTGGCAACCACCGGGTGAGGGAGATGAATTTAGATGACTTCTGGGAAGGAACTCAGACCTTCAACAACTGGACCAAATACCGCGAGATCATTATGATTCCGGCGGTCGTGGACACCACTTTCCACTCCGGCACTTACAATTACTCCTTCGCCGCAGCCTTCGACACCTCCTTGACCGGCGCCGACCCGGTCCAGATTGTGAGGAGCCGAACACTCCGCGATGGAAACGTCAACGAAGCCTACCTGGACACCCTGATCGCAGTGGATGGTCTGCTGCCCCACACCTGGACCATCGAGACAGGATCCCTTCCATCCGGGCTGGACCTGTCATCATCCAGCGGGATAATCCAGGGCATCCCCACCGACAGTGGACACTATTCAATCAGAGTAGAGGTCACCGATAATAGCACCCCAGCTTACACAGACACCGCCACTTTTAGAATCTTTATCAGTCAGCTGCCGACCGAGGATTGGGTGGGGCAGAGCTTCCCAAATCCCTTCGTCATAGGTGGGACATCCGATAATACCTGTTTCCCATTCGACCTCACCGATGATGGCAGCGTCCTCATAAGGATTCACACCGTCGCTGGAGAGTTCATCAGGGAGATATTTGTAGAGGGCTTGCCCGCGGAGAGCTACCGCAGTCGAAATAGATTAGAGCAAATCGGCGCCTGCTGGGACGGCACCAACGATCGGGGTGAGCCGGTCGCCGGTGGCGTCTACCTTTACTATATTAAAGCCGCCGGAGTGACCAAGCTGAAGAAGTTGGCTCTTATTCGATGAAGCTGACCACCAGAAAGTTAGTCTTGATGGCGCTTTTCGTGGCGGTGGCAGTTTCGCTCAATTACCTCTTAATCTACATTCCCAACGTAAAGCTTTTCAACTTCGTGATCTTCACCTCCGGCTACCTTCTGGGAGTCTGGGAGGGAGCCATCGTTGGAACAATGGCGATGTTCATTTACACCACCTTCAATCCTTACAATCTGGGGATGTTCCCCCCGCTACCATTAGTCGCCGCCCAGGTTTTCTCCATGGCCACAATGGGCGCCGTCGGGGGATTGGTGTTCAAGTTCCGCCTCTTTAATTTCAGCAAGTTTTCTGCTTACCTCTTGATGGCCTCGCTGGCAATTGTTTTCACTTTATTCTACGACCTTTTGACCACGCTCAGCTCTGCATTTCTCTTCGGGAAGCTTCTGCCGACCCTAATTGCGGGAATCCCCTTTACCCTTGTGAGTTTAATCTCTAATACCATAGTCTTCATGGTCTTGACCCCGCTTCTGCCAAAATTACAGCATATGTTGGCAAGCAGTGATCAGCTAATAGTGAATGGTGAATAGTAAATAGTTGCTGGCAATCAGTAAATTGGGTCACGCTTCTACAAAAGGTTCTCCCAAGATTTTTCAAGCCCACCACAGAATAGTCAACGTAGATCGATTCCGCTTGTCACCAAGACCAAATAGTCTATCCGAATCGTTCCTTCTCGTTCTTAGTTTTCTCGTCCTAATCCTTTTGCTTTCTTCTTCAGTTCGAGGGGACGCTGTCGCTCAGGAGGCGACCTCACCACCTCAGGACTCCAGCTCAGTTGAGACCTCCGTTTCGCCCCTCCAGGCAGAGGACACCTCCTTTGTGCCCTCGCCTTTTGACACCACAGAGCTCTTTCCGGATAGTCTTGAGGGGATCGAGGTTACAGAATCTCTCCAAGCCCCGATTGAGTCAACTCAAGTGGAGGTTTTCGAGGAGAGACTTCGATGCTCTCTCGTAGAGCACATCTACGGAGAGAGGCTGGAGGGCGCCCGGGCCAGGGATCTGTCCGGCCTTTTGGCACAATCCTCCAACGTCGACATCTTCACATATGGGCCCTACGGTTCGCCGACCAGCTTTGAGGTCTTGAATATCCCTCCTCTTGGGACCGAGATTGTCGTCGGCGGAATCCCCTTTCGCTCTCCGGGGCTTTTCCTGCCGTTTTACGATGGCGTGGATTTGAACAACATCCTGATAGAGAACCTGGACACATTGAAAGTCCTTTACGGGGGCATGGCCTCCACCTCCGCCTGGGGCAGTCCGGTCGTCTTAGTGAAGCTGGATTCAAAAAGATATGAAAGCCTCCCCTCTGATTCCACCGAGGAAGAGGCGAGCCTCTCTCTACCCCGCTCCCGAGTGCGAGTCGAAAGAGGTCCTTACAAATATCATCGCAGTCAAATCGAACTAGGATCCAGAGTCTTCGGAAAGCTCGACTACTTCCTCTCTATGGGAATAAGGAAATCCTCCGGCTATCTAATCACCAACGAACTGGACGGTCTTTACGTCTCAGGGAGATTCTCCTATCCGCTTAGAAGGAACTTGCTCCTCGATCTCAACTTCCTCCGCCAGAGAATAAAGAGAGGTTTTCCTCTCTTCGACTACGGGGTGACTCAGAACCCGAGAAAGACCCAGGAGGTTTCCGCGCTCGGCTTCGGGTCTAAATACCTGTGGAGTGGAAACAAGTCCCTCTTTCTGAAAGGGTATTATCTTTATCAACCCCAGACTCTGAAAGACCCCTCCCTGGGGATTCACGACAAGTATGAAGACCGAGGCTGGGGAGCCCGCGCCGGCATCGATTTCGTCTGGGAAGAGCAGAGATTCTTAATCGAGCTCGGCTCCCGCAGAGAGGGATTGAAGATCAACCAGCGCCCGGAGGAGAGCTCTCTGGAAAGCTGGTTCGGTTTCACCAATGAAATCCGATTCTCCGATGAGTTGAGACTGCTGGGCGCTGCCAGGGTGCTGAATCACAACAGCTACGACAATTTCTTCCTCCCCACCCTGGGGCTCTCTTTTTGTCCCGGTGATGGCTACGAGATATACAGCAGCGTTTTCCGTCGGGTCACCTGCCCCAGTCTTTATCACCTATATTGGCCCCCGGAGAGCTATTCCGGAGGCTTCACCCTTTTGGGAGTGTACGATTACACGGAGTTGGGCAACCCGGATTTGAGACCTCAGGTTTGGTGGGGAGCGGACATCGGTTTCCAATTCACAAAGGAGAGATTTGACCTCTGTTGGTATCTGCTTTACGCCAATATCGACGATTTGATTCTGTGGTCCAACCAGGGTTTGACCTTTGAGGTGATTCACCAGCCGGTCAACACCTTTGCCACCCTGTGGGGGACGAACCTCTCCGGCAATCTCAAACCCCGCAAGGACATCCACCTCCATCTGGCATACACGTATAAGTCTTTGAGAACCGACGAGATCCCCTCTCCGGAGGTTACCCCCTTGCATACTATTCTCGGCTGGGCGGAGTTGGAAAGGTCTTTCTTCAGGGGAGATTTGACCCTAAAAGGTAGGATGGAGGGTAGGTACAGCTCCGACCGTTACCTGCTCGGATTCCGAGAGGTATACCAACCTTCCGTCTTTGTCCTGAGATATTCTCTTCAGTTTCGATATCTCGATTTCTGCTTCTATTACCAGAGCGAAAACCTGACCAATCGGGAGTATCTCACCTGGGGTTACAATCCCATGCCCCTGCGGACGAATTGGTGGGGGATAAGGTGGGATTTCCTGGATTAGGAGAATCTCAGTTTTTGCCCGCGGTCAAATAAGACCTTGAATTTGTCCAGGCCGTGTTTTCTTCCCAGGGTGGGGGGAACATTGTCGGAGTTGGCGATGGCCACGGTCGCTAAGAGTTCTTTCCCATTCAGCCGTATTTTCAGCCGGTGCAGATACATGAAGGTGCTGGAGACCATTCCGTGAATCTTGTAGCGACGGCGTTTGATGATGTCTCCCACTAATATGATTCCCAGGGTCTTGGGAATAATGGAGATGTCCGCACCGGTGTCGGCCAAGACGTCCTCGACCGTAATCCACTCCTTAAAGACCCGAGAGAAAATCTGTAAGGTCACTCGAGGTCTCCTTATGGAGGCGAAGATATTGGAGGACTCCTTCTGGTATTTGAACTCAATCTTAGACAATTAGAAACCCCGGGGGTGTCTTCCAGGTGATTGTCAACTTCTCTGCAGGGAGATCCTTTCGGATTTCCGGCCACGCCTTCTGGAGCTCTCTCCCCTCCCAGATAACCTCTCTTCCGGCCTTGATGACGTAAATGGAATCGAAGCCTACGGTCGATTCCCCCTGTAGCGTGGTTCGGATTGCCCTCTCAGATGGTTCTTTTGACTTGGTTCTCTCTCTGTGTCCCATTTCTGCTTCCCACCAATTAAGATACGGTAAGATTACAGGACTCTTTAACGGTTCAACACTACTAATTTATTAATTTGCGCAAAGGTATGTCAAGAGTTTAAATTGCCATTGGTGGCTACGGAGGCAGCACCGCAGCTAATAGACCGGCTCAGCGCGGCGTGGAAAGCCTCGGTATTAGACCACCCAAACACTTTCGGTTCGCAGTCAATACTCGAAGGACGCCAGAATAGAAGGTGAAAAGATGGAACGAGAAGAGGCCCTGAATTTAGTCAGATCCAAAGTCAGTCAGAAGAATCTGGTCAAGCATATGCTCGCCACCGAGGCCGTGATGCGGAGATTAGCCCGACACTTCGGGGAGAAGGAGGAGGTCTGGGGATTGACGGGCCTGATCCACGACTTAGACTACCAGGAGACCGTGGACAATCCCGATATGCACGCTCTCATCACCGCAGATATACTGAAAGAGAAGGGGCTCTCCGAAGAGATAATCCACGCCGTCAAGGTCCACGCCTGGAAGGCGGAGGCGGAGTCGAAGATGGACTGGGCCCTATACGCCACCGATCCCACCACCGGCTTCATCGTCGCCTGCGCTCTGATGCACCCCTCCAAGAAGCTGGCTAGTTTGGATCTCAAATTCCTTCTGAACCGGTATAAGGAGAAAAGGTTTGCCGCCGGAGCCAACCGGGAACAGATGAATACCTGCGAGAAGATCGATCTCTCTTTGGAGGAATTCCTCTCAATGACCCTGGAGGCGATGCAGAGTATATCCGGTGAGCTGGGTCTCTAAAATGTCATCGTTCTCTCGTGCTCATGTGGAGGCTGTGCCCCGGGTCGCTTGCGGTGAGGCCCCCTCCCCTGTCCCCGGTTTCCTGTATCCTGTATCCTGAGAGATGACGACTCCCCGCTCCATAGGGTTGGTTGCCACGATCGTGGGGCTGTCGCTTTTCGCTCAAGCGGCCGGCGGACAACTCTCTCCCCCAAAGATCGAGACGACGCTAAGGAAAAAGATCGTTCAAGGCGCAGACCCATGGGAATACACCTTCAGAGGAGCCATTGAAGATTCTACTGAGAACCGCCACCGAGATCTCGGCACCCTGATAAAAGCCGAGAGGGATGAAAAGAAATCGCCCGACCTCTGGGCGGGGAAGGACAAGTACAAGCATTTTCTCCTTTCCGGTTTCTGGTCTGGTTTTAGCTATCTACTCTGTCATCGCCACCTCGAGTATTCCCAAGAGAAATCGCTTCTCATCTCTGGCGGCGTGGTTTTCTCCTTAGGGGTGACCAAGGAGATACGGGACGGTTTTCAGCCTGATAATAGATTCAGCTACAAAGACCTTCTTTTCGACGTGGTTGGAATTGGCTGCGGTCTGTTCTTAGCCTCTCGGTGACGAATGGTTTCGAGGAAAGTCAGGATTTTCAGCTGGGGGCTCTACGATTTCGCCAACACCATGTTCTCCATGAATGTGGTCTCGCTCTATTTCGCCCTGTGGGTGGTCAAGGATATGGGCGGGACCGAGCTGATGGTGGGGGCCTCACGTGCAGCCGCGATGCTCTTCGTCGCCATGACCATGCCCCTGGGGGGAGCAGTCGCTGACCGTTTCGGCCTGCGGATGCCTCTGGTGATTCTCTTCACCCTCCTTTGCTGTCTGGGGACTGCCGGAATCGGAATCGCTCCCGATCTAACCCTGGGTCTTCTGTTTTTCGCCCTCTCAGTTTACGCCTATCAGGCCGCCTTAGTCTTCTACAACGCCCTTTTGCCGGAGGTTGCGGAGGGGAGGAACCTGGGGCGGATCTCAGGATTCGGGGTTTCCCTGGGCTATCTCGGCTCCATCGCCGGGATGTTGATGGTTAAGCCCTTTGTCGGCTCCGGGGAAAGCTTCTGCAGGCAGGATGCCTTCCTTCCCACCGCGGCTTTATTCCTTCTGTTTTCGTTGCCGTTTTTCCTTTTCGTTCGCGATTCCCATAAGCTGCCCATCAAGAATCTGTGGGAGAAAACCAAAGATGCCTGGGGGAAGCTAAGAGTGGCACTGACTCACTCCCAAGCATATCCCGGCGTCAGGAGATTCCTTCTCGGACGTTTCTTCATCATCGATGCCATGGAGACGATGATCGGTTTTATGTCCCTATATCTGGTGGAGGTGGGGGGGTTCTCCCAGGAGAGGTCTTTGTTCTTTGGTTTAGATGAGGTCGTATTCTTCTTCGTGATCTCCACCACCTTTGCGGTGGTGGGGGCGTATTTCTGGGGGATGGGAGTGAATCGTTTCGGTCCCAAGAAGGTCCTTCTGGGGGTTGTTCTCCTGTGGCTTGCAACCCTCGTTCTGGCGATAGTGTCGCCCAGGGGAGGGTTCTGGATTGTGGGACCTCTGGCGGGGCTTTGCATCGGCGGAATCTGGACCTCCGACAGGCCGCTGCTCATCGGGCTGGTCAAGGACGAGAAGGTCATGGCGGAGTTCTTCGGGCTGTACGCTCTCTCGGGACGCCTGGCGGCGGTGGTTGGTCCCCTCATGTGGGGGCTAGTGATCGAGCTGGGCAAACCCCTGGGTACTCTGAAATACCGCCTGGCGGCAGCCTCGGTCCTCTCCATGATGCTTTTAGGCTACCTGATCCTGAGAAAGGTGCCGGATGTCAACGAGAGACTGGCATGAATATGTGGGGGCAATCCATATTCATTCCACCCATTCCGATGGGACCAAAAGCATCGATGAGATCCTCCCCATAGCCTCTCGGGCGGGACTGGACTACATCCTGGTCTCAGACCATATGACCCTGAAGGGATTGGAGGCGGGGAAGGAGGGTTTTCACGGTGACCTTCTGGTATTGATCGGATACGAAATACATGATTCCAACCATCACAATCATTATCTAGCCTTCGGGCTGAAAGAAGTTCTCTCCCCGGAGCTTTCCCCTCGGGAATATGTCAAAGAGGTGGAAAAAAGAGGCGGTGTGGGAATAATTGCCCACCCCGACGAGGTTCGTCAGCTCCTGAAAAAATTCCCCTGCTATCCCTGGACCGCCTGGGATGCTTCTGGATTCAACGGAATTGAGATCTGGAACCATATGTCGGAGTGGATGGAGGGATTGACCCGCATCAATATCCTCAAAATGGCGATCCATCCCCGACGGATGTTGCGCTCTCCGACGGCTCGGATCTTGAAGATTTGGGACCAATTGAGCGAAGAGAGACCTGTCGTGGGTTTGGGCGGTATTGACGTTCACGGCTATCCCTTCAAATTGGGTCCCATCGGACTTACCATATTCCCATATAAGGTACAGTTTCGCGCCATTCGGACCCATCTGTTGTTGAGAGATCCTCTCTCCAGGAACTTGGCGGAGGCCCGGGAACAGATTTATTCTGCCATTAAGAACTGCAATGCCTTCATTTCAAACTACCGCTGGGGAGATGCAAGAGGTCTCCTTTTCGGGTTCGAGGTGAAGGACAAGACTAGCTTGCCGGGAGAGGTGGTCTCTCTGAGCCAGGGGGGTAAGATCGTCTGCCAAAGCCCCAGACGAGCTAACTTGCGTTTAGTCTGTCGAGGCAAGTCGGTCTTTGAGACCTTCGGGAACTCCTTTGAATACTCTCCGAAAGATGCCGGCAACTACAGATTGGAGGCCTACATCCGGGGACGGGGATGGGTCTTCACGAATCATCTCAGATTGTCATGACCGTGCTGGTCTGAAGAGTCTTACGGAACCCCCGCCTGGAAAGCGTCACCGCCGATATGCAAAAGGGGCAAAAAAGTAAGGGTGAACCTCACTCGGGCAGAGGGGGGCTAGAACTACCCGGAGTAAAAAGGTATCACCCTTAACAAGCTCTTTATTTTCTGCTCTATAAATAATATATTAATCCAAATGCGCAATAGGGGATTTCCCCTATTTTTTTATTTTTCCTCCCTTATTTTTTTCTTCTTAGTTTTCTCAAAATCCTGAACAGGATCATCGCTGACCAATCCCATATCTATTGCGTAACGCACTATTTGAGCACGCTGCCGCACACCTAGTTTCTCAGCAATATTGGCGCGGTGATTCTCCACGGTTTTGTAGCTGATATTCAAGGTATCTGCGATTTGCTGATAGTTCTTCCCTTCTCCTATGAGCTGCAAGATTTCTCTCTCCCTGGGAGTGAGCAGCTCGTAAGGGGAGCTTTCTGTTGCCATCTCCGTTGGATTAGTGAGCCTGTCAACCAGACCCTTGGAGACTGACGGAGACAGATATGACTTCCCCTCCGAAATAGCTTTGACCGCACCCACCAGTTCAGAGACGGCGCTGTCCTTCACCAAGTAACCCAGGGCCCCAGCCTTGAGCGACTTATAGACATACTCCTCGTTGGTATGTACGGTGAGGACCAGAATCTTGGCATCGGGATAGCTCCTCTTTATCTGAAAGATGGCCTCGAAGCCGTTTAAGTTCGGCATGCTGATGTCCATCAGGATGACGTCGGGCGTAACCTTCTGCAATGCTGCCAGAGCCTTTCGGCCGTCGGTGGCCTCCCCCACCACCTCGAAGCCGCGCTCCTTTTCGAGAATCATCTTTATCCCTTCTCGGACCAGCTCATGGTCATCGACTAATAGAACTTTGACTTTGCTCATCGGGTTCCCCCTCTGGAACTGGTATGGTTACTAATAGGGTTGTACCTTTTCCCTTATCCGCTAGTATTTCGAGCTTCCCTCCCAAAAGAGAGGCCCGCTCTCTTATGTTGAAAACTCCGAATCCTCTTCTGGCGTCGGTGGACTTCAGCACCTTCTCAGCATCGATGCCGATTCCGTCATCTTTGATTTCCAGAGAGCAGACCCTCCCTTTAACCTGCAGACTTATCCAGGCTTGGGTCGCCTTTGAATGCTTAGCGATGTTGTTGAGTCCCTCCTGGACGATTCTGTAAACCGTGATTTTCAAATCTGGAGTCAATCTTTTGGTATTACCCTGAGACCTGAAGTGCACTGGAATGGAGAGTTGCTGGGAGAAATCCTTGGTGAACCAGCGAAGAGTGGGAATCAATCCCAAATCGTCCAGCATCGTCGGGCGGAGCTTCTGCCCGATTGAGCGAATCTCCTCCATGGTGTCAGCCACCAGCTTGGAGGTCTGGCGAATCCTGCTTTTCAGCTCTTTCCGCCCCGGGGGGAGGGAGTTCTCGGCGAAATCGAGGTTCATTCTCATGGCGGTGAGGGACTGTCCGACGCTGTCGTGAAGCTCCGCAGCGACTGCTTTCCTCTCTTTTTCCTGAAGTTGGATCATCTCTGATGACAAGCGCTCCAGGTTTTTTCTCTTCTGCTCTACTTCAGCAGCCAGTTCAAACTTCTTAATAGCGGTCGCTACCTGGTTGGCAATGGCAGCAAGAAAGTCGATCTCCTCCTGACTGTATTTCCGTTCGACCTTGCTGTGACAAATGGCTAAAGTACCGAGGTCGCGCTTCTCGCAGCTCAGAGGGACTGCCATGGCGGATTTGATCTTAGCCTTGAAAATGTAGTTTTGCTCGAAGGTGGTAGCCTCGTTAAAGATCTCGGAGTCGAGGAGTTCGATCTTGCCCTCCTGACACACCGCTGACAGATGGGGGAATTCAGTCAGTTCTATTTTTCCTCCAATCCCCGGGAATGGTTTAACCGCTCTGGAGTAAAGAGCCCTCACCACTCCGAATTTGCCGGACTCACCCAGAAGGACCACGTAGCAACGGTCCGCCCCAAAAATGTTGGCAACCAGTTTGGTGACTCGAGTCAGGAAGCGGTCGAGGTCTGTGGATTCCACGGCCGCTTTGCTTATGTTCAAGAAGGTGGAGAGCCTCTTGTTCCAGCTGGTCAGTTTTTTGGCCTGTTCGCTGGTATTCTGGAAAAGCCGTGCGTTCTCTATTGCTATCCCCACCTGATTCCCAATAGCAGATGCCATCCTTTCCAAGAAGGGATCTAATTTTATATCCGCCTCACTAGCCAGAACCAGCAAACCGACTTTTTTCTTCTTAGCTGCTATTGGAATGTAAGTAAACGCTTTTATCCCCAGATCATAGACGTTCTTATGAATAGCTTTTCTGTCCTTGGGGCTCAACTTATCATAAGAGATGACCTTGCCTGACTTGAAAGCCCGGCCGGCTATGCTTCGGTCGATGTGAAGGGGGTCAGCCTTCAACCTCTCGGAAGCTGCCGTGTGGATCTTATCGATGAGTTCCTCCTTGACGTTATAAGTGGAGCTGAGCTCGAAGGTTTTTCCCCTCGGATTATACAAGAAAATGGCCGCGCCCTGGAAACCTAAAGCTCTACAGTTTTCCCGCATGATGCTCTTTAGAACTTCATCCAGATCTAAGGATCTGTTTACAATCTTGGAGATGTCACTAAGCAGCTTAGATTCTAAGTTAGACTGCTGGAGAGCTTGCCGCTCTTGTTTCAGAGCCTCATGAACAGAGGCGTTTTCGATTGCCACCCCCACCTGATTTCCGATGGCGGATGCCAGCCTTTCCATGAAGGGGTCTAAGGTGACTTCCTCTCGACTGACGAGAGTCAAAACACCAATTCCTTCCCCTTTCGAGGTTACCGGAATGCAAGTCATGGCTCTTAGCTGCCGATCAATGAAACGAGCGCGGGCTCTTTTTCTCTTCTCAGAGCTCAACCTATCATAGGAGAGGGTTTTACCTGACTTGAAGCACTTGCCAACCAAGCCTTGCTGGATGTCGACGTGAGCTTTCTTGAGCTTCTCGTGAACTCCCTTCGGGGCGTTATAGGTGGAGGCGATCTCCAGCCCTTTTCTCATCGGATTGTATAAGAAGATACCGGCCGAATGGAAACCCAAAGCCTTGCAACTCTCCCGCATGATGCTGCTTAAAACTGTATTCAGGTCCAAAGAGCTGTTCACAATAGTGGAGATCTCGTTGAGAAGCTTCTGCACAGTGATGTCTTCCACCGTGCCTTCATAGTACAGGGTGTTGCCATCATCATCCGGGATCGCCCGGGCGTTTTCTCGCACATATAAGGCCGAACCATCGGCTCTGATCCATGCGGACTCCAATCCAACAACTTCCCCTTTGCTCTCAATGAGATCTACGAACATCGAGCGAGGATACTCCGGTCCAAATCCCGACTCTTCCAAATTGCGCTCGGAAAGCTCATCAAAAGAGGAATATCCCAGCATCTTCAGTAATGCCGGGTTGGCCATAAGAATCCGTCCGTCTGGCGTAGTCCGATACAAGCCGATCAATGAATCCTCGAACACTCTGCGGTATTTCTCCTCACTTTCCTGCAGTGCTTCCTGCTTCCGTTTCAGAGCTTGGTGGACGGAGGCGTTTTCGATGGCTATCCCCACCTGATTTCCGATGGCAGAGGCCAACCTCTCCAACAGGGGGTCTAATCTGACCTCCTGCCGACTCACCAAAGCCAACAGACCGATTTTCTTCTCCTTTGCTACTACCGGGATATAGGCCGCCGATTTCAGCTTCAGGTCGTGAAAGATCTTGT
>Ga0209979_1003137_pt1 | contig 14912 bp, 16 predicted proteins | sample AnhtaG_FD_183114 | JGI IMG/M metagenome (GOLD analysis project Ga0209979, IMG submission 183114) | Deep subsurface microbial communities from Anholt, Denmark to uncover new lineages of life (NeLLi) - Anholt_01485 metaG (SPAdes) (version 2) | ecosystem: Environmental > Aquatic > Marine > Oceanic...
ATAACGGTCCTGAATTCACTGCAAAGGCTGTGCGCAGATGGTTGAACGATCTAGAAGTAAATACGCTCTTCATTGAGCCAGGAAATCCCTGGGAGAATGGATATATAGAGTCGTTCAATGGAAAACTTAGGGATGAGCTACTCGATCGGGAGGTATTCACCACACTCACTGAAGCGAAGGTACTCATTGAACAGTGGCGGAAGGAGTACAATCAAATACGGCCGCACAGTGCCTTAGACTACCGACCACCAGCTCCTGAGGCCATTATGCCCGTGACTCTAACTTAAAAAGTGGTATAATAACGGGGGAGAGGTCACTTCCTTTCGGCTTTGTGGTAAGTATGTATGGAATAGACTTCAAGTGCATGCTGTACCTTGAGTAGCGTTGGGGATATGCGGCAGTTCTTCTTGCCACGATAGCCGTTGGTAATTCAATACCCATCCATTCTCGTTAGGAAGAGATGGCTACGAGAAAGCCACGTTTGAGTTCTCAGGAAGACAAAAACCCACTGAGCGAGGTATCAGGATGAAAGCAAAAACTCTTGTTGTTCTTATTTTGATTGGTCTATTCTTGGTGATTCTCCTCCAGAACACCGAGGTTGTCACCTTCCAGCTCCTTTTCTGGGAAATAACGATGTCAAGAGTCCTTCTCATACTGGTAATAGTGATCATAGGCTTTCTTCTTGGATATATTGTTGGTAGAAGGGGTAATTACGGGAGAAGAAGGAGATGACACATTAGTATTGAAGCTCAAAACTCAGAAAAGGCGTTCACAGGTCATGTCTGTGGGTTACCCTTCTGGACAAGTACTTCAGGTTGCTACACCGGGTTATCCTTCGATGAAGGGAGTCTGTCGAGTGGCAACGGGGAATTCGTTTCGCGCAAAATTGACGCATAGCCTCCTTTGACTGAGGTTAAGCATGTCGAGGGGTACCCAGAAGTATGTTGCGTTTCGGCGAGAGGATCTGTACTGCAGAGCCTCCTAGCGAGAGTTGGGAAGGTTTTGTGAAAATAATCGGCATCACACAATTCCAGGGAGGAGAAAGATGAGCAAAGGCAAGGTCTTCCTACTGTTTTTCCCGGTTTTGCTTGTAGCCTGTATCCCTTTGGTTTCCGCCTGTGCCCAATCTCCCACGGGGGAGCTGGGCATAATGAGAGTTTCCGGGAAAACAACTGTCGATGAGAAAGGAGATCTCCACTCGAACTTCGAATGGAAGATTCCTACTGACGCCCTATATGCCCAGCTTAAGAGAAACTATCCCAATCCCTACACGGTGCTGAGAGAATTCCTTCCTCAGAGAGCAACTCGTGAAGTAGCCAATACGAAAGTCGAATACAATGATCTTGCACAGTCGGTTCAGCTGGCTACAGACTTTTTGGGGGCCGCCGTCAACAGGAAGGGACGTTGGGAGGTATACATGGGGAGAGGTACGGAGATTATCTGGCTGGAAAACCAGAAGGCAACGTTCCTGCAAATAATCCCTCTTGATTCCCAGATGATCGAGATAATGGATCTTATGATGATTCTCCCCAAGAAGGCCTCCAGCATAGGATACGAGGAAGACAAAGGGCTTCTTACCTATGCTTTGCCCGAAAAGCCTGGGGTGGGTCGCTGCGAGCTTAAGCTCTCGGTGAAATCTAAACCCCGCATCATGGCAGCTACCTACAAGTTGTATGGGAGCACTCAAGTCTTTGAGCAAAGTATGTGGGTTGCCAAAACACTTTTTAAGAATACGGGGAAATGCAATATCCGAAACTTGAAAGTGACCTACCGCCTAGGTGAATATGCTGAGACTTCTGTTCCCAAAGATTATTCTCTTATTGTACCCGGGGGATCTGCGGTAGATCTTTACTATCCCATCATCTTGTCAAAAGTAGCGGATCTTGCAACGCGCACCCCGGTTGATCTCGAGATAAGCTATACCTATCAAGATGAGAAAGGAACTACCTATTCAGATGCTATAGCTGAAAGAGTGGAGATACTGGGATTGAACCAGATAGAATTCTCTAATCTGACCGTTGAGGAGCGAGCCGGCACGTGGGCTGGATCGTTTTCTAACGCACCACTTCTCGCAGCTTGGGTTACTCATCTTGACCCACCGGTGAAAACTCTTGCTGGTATGGTATCTCAGTTAGCGGGAGGGGTGCCCACTGCGCTGGACCCGGAATCAGCTATCAAGTTCTGTAGAGCCGTCTACGATTTAGAGGTTGCCAATGGAGTGACCTATCAAACTCCCTCTGGTTTCCTGATAGAATACTCACCAGGACAGGACATTAAGTACCCCCGAGATGTCTTGAGGGACAAATCGGGAACCTGCGTTGATCTTGCTATACTCTACGCCAGTGTATGTGAGGCAGTGGGCCTTGAGACAATCCTAATCGTTATTCCCGGGCATGCCTTTCCGGTAGTTATTCTTCCAGACGGAAGATTCTTGCCCGTTGAGTCCACAACAATAAGTGGTCCTGACGGAGCTACCCCCTTTGACAAAGCTTTACAGATTGGACTGCAGCAGCTCTCAGAGCTTCGGACAGGAATGTACTACGCGGTTAACGTGCAAGAGATGCAACAGCAAGGGGTAGTGAGCCCGGACCTCCCGAGACTAGAAACTGATATTCTCAGAAGATGGGGATGGCAGCTTCCGTAGTCTGCCGGCATCCCACTTTCCCCAAGGTAGAGATGACAAGTATCGTGCGAACCTATGTTGGGACGTACAAGAGAGTCGCTGGGACCGTCGAGGCACGCGGCTACACCTGTTAGATTCTGCCCGGACGTATCGGCGACGCAGGGGAAAGTCTTCTTCAAATTGATCTCCCTCGACGGAGACTATGCAGACTGGCGAGACCGGATTCTAGGTACTCGTTCGCCTACTGACAAGTTGGACGAACAGTTCACCCCGGTGGGTGGTACTGTGTACCAAAAGAGCTCTCTGTCAAGAGGGGGACTAGAATGGTCCATAGCGGGAACTGAGAAGGGACAGTAGGTGAGAAGAATCAGAAGACCTGTCAAGGATATAGAAATGAAGAATGTACTGCGGTTTTCCACTTTACTTACTTTCCTTCTTTCTATGTCAGCTTCCCTGGTTGCTGGCGCTCAGGAGGATCTTGCCCATCCGAGATACTACATAGTTATCCGGGAAGAAACGGCGGACGGTGAAGGAATCCAGCTTGATAGCGCAGCGATTTATGGAACTGTGGATTCCAAAAGCATCATAAGGATTCTATTTGATAGAGAGAAGCTCACCGAAGCCCTAGGAATCTTCCCTCTGGAAGAAACGGAAGCCGTCATCCGTATCGAGGCCTATGTTCAACCTCAAAATGCGGAGAAGTATCCCGTTAGTGTTGAGAAGTACTCGACGGTTGTGAAGAGAACCGAAATAGCACAAGAAGCATCTCTACCCGAATCTCAAGAGACCAAGGTCACCATGTTCACGAGGACTGAGTACGAAATCCACCACCATGACCGAAAACTCGGACTATCACCCTCGCAACCGGATGATTTGATCCGAGTGACAGTCGATACGCACATAGATCTTGCTTCCCTCAATCTCCAGAGAGGTGACAGAGTATACCTCACCGTTTCCGAGCTTGAGAATCAATACCATCTAACCAAGATACTGGAGGTAAAGAGTTTTGGACTGGAAGTGTATCTGAAATCTCCTATCATACTGACATACCGCGAATCAGCCGGTGGCGAGACCTCTCTCGCACCCTCACCCGGGACCACCATTGTTTTCAAGAAAGTCGGGAGAGTGCAGTCATGGTTCGAGGATTGGCTGCATCTTGGGGTGAACGTCGCTTTTCTAGATTTCGATAGCGCCCAGTCCTTGGAGGTCGGAATGGCACTGGCACTCACGATCTACAAGGATTTCTTCGAGATCGGCTACGGCCGTAATCTCACGATGAGAGAGGATCCGTGGTATTGGTACATTGGCCTCAATGTCGTTCACCTTCCAGGACAAGGTGGATAACACAAGGTACCTTCTCGGTACAGTATCTGGGGATGAGAGTTCCCACGGAGGGGACAGCGAAGGGAGTTTCAAGGAGCCTGATATGCGCAGATTAGTCCCACGGTCCACCATCGCGGCTGCGCTTGCCTTAATAAGCACCTTGACACTGACTCAGGGCGTTCCGGCGAGGAGTCTCACCGACCAGGTCCGTGAGCTTCTCCGGGTTCGCATCGAACAGGCAGGGGTTCCGCCACAGATTACCGTGGGAGAAGACTGCATCCATGCGTCCGTAATGCTGCCCCACTTCTACGAGCAGCGGGCCTACCGACCGGCCTGGATCGGTGATCGAGGTCCTTTGCCTCAGGCTGAAACCTTGATTAGAGCAATTGGTGAGGCAGGCCGTGAGGGCCTAAGGCCAAACGACTATCACTTGGCATGTGTTGATGCCGTTCTCAGGGAGGTGCGCGAAAACCAGAGACGCAAAAACCCCTTCAACCCTCGAAGATTGGTTGATATCGATCTTATCCTCACAGATGCTTTTCTTCTTTACGGGTCTCACCTACTTGCCGGTCGCATCAATCCGGAAACCATAGACGCAGAATGGCATGCCAACCGCAGGGAAAAGAATCTCGCCGAGGTCCTTGAGACGGCTCTTAGGGCGAATCGAATCGAGGAATCCTTGGAAAACCTTCTTCCCTCTCACTCCGGATACTTCACACTGCGACGTGCTCTCTCGAGTTACCGGGCCGAAGCTGGGAGAGGGGGTTGGCCCAGAGTTTCCCCTGGTCCCGTCCTGAGAATAGGTATGTGTGAGGAAAGAGTTGCAGCGCTTCGGGCAAGGCTCATTGCCTCAGGGGATCTTCGGGAGAGGTCGTACCCAGATGAAGATCTTTTTGATGATGCCTTGGATGAAGCGGTGCGCGCATTCCAGAAGAGACACGGACTGGAGGTGGATGGCGTCGTCGGTCCTGCAACTCTTGCGGCACTGAACACGCCGGCAGAAGAGCGCGTGCGTCAGATCGAGCTGAATCTAGAGCGCTGGCGCTGGCTCCCTCAGAACCTCGGGGATCGCTACATTCTTGTGAATATCGCTCATTTCGAGTTAGACCTGATCGCGAACGGTCAGCCAGTTATGACTATGAGAGTAGTGGTGGGAAAGCCCTACCGGCGCACCCCTGTTTTCAGCGACAGGGTGAGCTATCTGGTTCTCAGCCCTTATTGGCACGTTCCACCGAGTATCGCCCTGCAGGATATGCTCTCTCTCGTCCGCAAGGATCCCGAGTATTTGAACAGGATGAACCTTAAGGTCTTTCGCGGCTGGGGTGCTGAAACCCAAGAAATCGACCCTGAAAGCATTGATTGGACGACGGTTAGCGCTGAGAACTTTCCCTATCGCTTGCGCCAGGATCCTGGACCTACGAACGCACTTGGCCCAGTGAAATTTATGTTCCCCAACAAGTTCAATGTGTACCTCCACGGGACACCAGCCCGAGAACTATTCCTAAAGGCCGCTCGAGGCTTCAGCTCTGGGTGTATCCGCCTTGAAAATCCCATAGAGCTTGCAGAATACCTCTTGCGAGACGATCCCAAATGGACACGTGAGGTCATCCTTGCCACAATCGACAAAGGGGTTGAGGAGACCGTACGCCTGCTAAACCCGATCCCGGTGCATCTTCTGTACTGGACGGCGTGGGTCGATGAAGGGGGATCTGTTCACTTTTGGGATGACATTTACGGGCGGGATGAGCTTTTGGATAGAGCTTTTCGCGAGAAACCTCCCAGTCCCTGGTAGCCCGAAGGTTTGGAGGAGACCCGAGGATTTGATATGACCAAATTCTCACCTAAGTGGTTTGCGATACCCAGTTGGGGAATGAGAGTCGCGGTTGCTGTTATCCTTCTCATGCAAAGCGGAGCAGCCAGATCCGCTGCTGGATTCTCCTCTGATACTGTCGGGTTCACGGTCAGGTTCAAAGATGAAACTTCGTCGTACCGGGTAATGGGTGTCTTTGTGCTTGCAAGAGAGGTGCTTACGTTAGAGATACCGGACGCACGAGCGGGAACCCGATACCTCCTCGATGCCCCAACCGGCATCATGAAAGAAATTGCCGCTAACAGATGGGAGTGGCAGTCCCCACAGGAGGCTGGGCTCTACCCTCTCGCAATAACTCACCCAGAATCAGGAGACTCCATGATGCTCAACGTCTTTGTCATGGTTCCCTACGAGAAGCTACAGGGAGAGTACCTCGGTGGGTATCGAATCAGCGCCTATCCATCAATTCCTTGGAAGGGGCTCTCGATCTACAAACCGCCACGAGGATTCATTGAGGTAACAAAGGAGAATGAAGAAGCCCTTGTTTCGCCACACTTCAAACTGGGGCAGTTCCTGTGTAAGCAGGAAAGCGGCTATCCCAAGTACCTGGTGTTGAAGGAGAAGCTTCTATTGAAATTGGAGCTTATCCTCGGGAAGGTAAATGAAAGAGGTTGCCGCTGCGAAACATTTCATGTCATGAGTGGATACCGGACCCCTTACTACAACAGGGCTATAGGAAATGTGAAATATAGCCGGCACATATATGGAGATGCTGCAGATATATTCATTGATGAGAATCCCGAGGATGGTATGATGGATGATCTGAACAAGGACGGCAGGATAGACTATCGGGACGCAGCGATCCTATACGATATTATCGACGAGATGTACGGAAAACCCTGGTACAGAGCTTTTGTGGGCGGACTAAGCTGGTACAAGAAGAGCCAATCTCACGGACCCTTTGTACATGTCGATGTGAGGGGACTCTGGACCAGATGGGGAGACTAACCAGGGCAAACCCATTTCAGTACTGGCGCTGGGACAGGCGAAGTTAATCCTTCTATTTTCGGCAATGTGAACAGAACGAAGTGGGTATGGTTCATACAGTGTAACATGTCCGGGGGACGGACGATGTTAGAACCTTTTTCGAGGATATGACGGATGAGATTCAGATTCCGGCCTACCCTCAGCCGTCCTGATTAGCTAACCAAATAGGGCAAGCCAGCCTCAGGCAGGCGTGGGATTCGAGCCCGCTGCCCTAGAGCCTTTGCGGCGAGAGATCATGCGAGTTGGTTCGAGCCGCGTTCGGCTCCCCGGACTGGACGATGTTGATAACAAATCCACCATGCTTGAGAAGTCGTATATAATGGCTCCGGGGACGGGACGATGTTCGGACTTTTTTCCAGAGTACCGAGAAATGCGCCCAGATTCCCGTATATGATCTTCCCGCCTGATCGAAATCCAGGCGCAGACTGATCCTGTGGCTCCGTTTACTAGGGTATACCATGGGAGAGCTGATGGCTTTCTGATCAGATTCCTCTCAACTCCCGGAGAGGACTTGACGACCACTACCAGACCCACTATGATATTGAACCAGAAGGAGACACTTCGATTATGAGATGTCCAGCTTCAATTGGAAAAGATCTCTCGGCAGAGGTGAATCCGAGGAAGGTGAGACGAAAATGCAAAGGCGTATGCTGGGAAAGACTGGCGCTGTCCTTTCAGTGGTTGGTGTCGGGGGCTTAGTGCCCACAGGTGAGAAGCCTTCGAGGGTGAGTCAGATAGTAGCTCGTGCAGTGGACCGAGGGGTGGATTTCTTTGATACCGGGCCGTGCTATTCTGATTCTGAGGAGCTACTGGGGCTTGCTCTGAGGCCTTATCGCAAGTCCGTGTTCCTCGCATGCAAGACTGATGGGCGAACCAGCAAAGAAGCTCTGAGAGAGCTCCATCAGTCCATGCGAAGACTCAAGACGGACTATTTCGATCTATATCAACTCCATGCAGTGGTGACCCTGGAGGAGGTGGCTCAAATCACCGGACCCAAGGGAGCACTGGAGACACTGGTAAAGGCTCAAGAGCAGGGACTTGCACGATATTTAGGGTTCTCGGCCCACTCCGAGGAAGCAGCCCTCGCCTTGCTGGATCAGTTTGACTTTGATAGTGTCCTCTTTCCCTTCAACTGGGTCTCGTGGCACCAAGGTAATTTCGGCCCAGCCGTGCTTGCAAGAGCACAGCAAAAGGGGGTCGGGATACTGGCGATAAAGGCACTGGCCAAAAGGAAGCTGGGGGAGGGTGAGAAAAAGAGGTGGCCCAAGTGCTGGTATGTCCCCGTCGACAGTGGCGATGAGGCATCACTTGCCCTCCGATTTGTGCTCTCCAAGCCCGTTACCTCTGCAGTGAGTCCCAGTCATGCTGAGTTTCTGTCGTGGGCATGCGATATCGCAGATCGCTTTGAGCCTTTGTCTCGGGAGGAAGAAGAACTGGTAGCCAAATCGAGCGAAGGCCTTGAGCCTATCTTCACGAAAGACCGGGCCTGAGAGACCCAGCCATTCACCGAGCACAACACCCGAAAAAAGATTCTTGGTGTGATCCCTGAACTCCGCTAGATACATCAACGTGGAACCGGGGACCAAGACTTGACCGCCAGGAGTGTTCTCCTCCGAAATCTATTGGAGAGTGTGGCTCCGGGGACGGGACGTTGTTAGAACTTTTTTCTCCTGTGCCGAGGAAGTTGCCGAGATTCCCACCTACAGCCTACCAGCGTAATCCGGATTCATCTTTCGCAGTAATCCCTGACACCGGGGACAGGACGATGTTCGAACTTTTTTCGAGAGTGCCGAGAAAGAGATCCAGATTCCGGCCTAGATTACTCCATCTTGATCACAATCCATCCGCGAACGAGTTCTCTACTTTCCTGCTGGTTCTTAGCCTCTTGGGGGCTCTTTGTCACATGAGGAAAGCGAGAGTCCGGATACGCTTTCTTGTGGTGAGCAAGGTGACGAAGAGGGGATTGATTTCCAAAAACCAAAGGCGGGGCTTCACAACTTACAAAGAAGAACCATCCTAGAGTGTGCCGGGGAAGATGCCGTGATCTCCGTCTATGCTCCTCCCCCTTGAACAGAGACCACCGGCGAACTGATCCCCTGTCTGCTCGTACCGTTCAAGAGTGGAATCTCTCCTGAGAAGGCTGGATTCGTGGTCTGACAATCGACAAATCTATCAGCAGGCAGTTCTTGTTGTGCTCTTCGCACGTACGTGAACGCCGCTCACCGCCACGACCTGTCCCGAGCCTTCGGAGACTACCTGAGGTTGGTTGGTATAAAGCACATCCTTGCCTCACCCTTTCACCCTCAGACCAATGGTAAAGTTGAAAGATGCCAACGGACATTGAAAGGAGAAATAAACCAGATCCCCTACGAAATGCCCTCGCAGCTCCAGGGGCAATAGATCGCTTTGTAAGCTACTACAATCACCAGAGCTACCATGAAGCCTTGGGTAATGCCACACCTGTTGATGTCTACCATGGCAGAAGAGATGATATTCTTGCTAGAAGAAAGAAGGCGAAGCGAAAAACACTACAGGCTAGAAAAGAGTACAACCGCAAATTGAGGGAGCGTGTCAAGGGGAATTCAACCAGCAAAAGTGTCCATTATCAAATTGTGCCATAATTGCTGACGACACACAGATATGGTAGGGAAATTGTCTACCAAGAAGGGCATAGTCTTTTCTTTGTCCAAATAAAGATACCCTCTCTTATTGGTTTAGCATCAATCCTAATGCCTGGGGGACTTTTCTTTCCCTTATTCTTGTTCTTTTTCTGTTAGATTTATGGTCACCGTTTCACTTTTACCACCCGCAGAGGCAGTTATCTTTCTCTCACCAGCTTTCGTGCCAGCTGTATAAGTGGTGCTTGCTTTACCGTCCTTATCTGTAGTTACTTTGTCTTCCTTTAGTTTTCCTCCAAGATAAAGGTAGCTCAACTCGAACTCAACAGTTCTGTTAGGGATGGGGTTATCTTCGGCATCAAATATCTTGGCAGTAACAACTGCAGTAGATTCATCGTCGGCAACCAGAGTAGATGGTTCAACAGACAGCTCAATCTTTGCTACTGTAGGACCTCTTAACCAGACCGCCCAAACAACTATCGCTATGGCTATTATCGCAACTACAGCTACATATGCTGTCTTCTTCACACTCTTCTTCTTCCCGGCCTTCTCTTCCATGCTTTTCACCTCCTCTTTTTCTTGATGGGACTTTCTGAGACTCTCTTTCCACTTCGTGTTCCTCTGATTTGTTCATTGGAATTACAGACAACGACATATTAACATAGAAAGCGGGGTTGTCAAGCAAAACTCCTCCGTTAGTGTCGTCAGTTTATATGGAAAACGACAGGCTGGATGTCAGTCTCAGAGAATTTTGGAACTATGAAGGAGTTTAACTCGCAACGTCTTAATCTGTGTCATTCCCGCTATACAGCGGCATATAATTTGTGGCTGCGTATCCAGTCCGTGTGCCTTTTTTCCCTGCCAATCAGCTCAGAATGCTATTTGGCGTTATCATGGTCTCACATAGAATGGCTAAGGGCTAAAATCCTCCGGTCTTAAGTTTTTCAATTTCCTCTTGAAATCCTCAGCTTCTTCATCCCCGATAGGTTTGCTGCCTCCCGCTAGCTTGTTCCATACCCTTTCATCTATGAAGATGGGAACCTTGAGTCTCCGAGCCAAAGCTATAGCATCGCTGGGGCGGGAGTCAACCTCCACACTCTCCACATTTCTTCGAATAAGGATCCGGGCATAAAACGTATGAGTCACAAAATCGCTGATGATTACTCTGTCCACTTTGCCATTTAGCTTCTCAATTAATGATTTTGCCAAATCATGAGTTGAAGGGCGAGGTGGTTTTACATTGTCCAAGGCGGATGCGATGGCCTGGGCTTCAAATAAACCAATCCCCATAAGAAGGCTCTTTCCTCCTCCTTTATTCTCCAAAACAATAACCGGGACCTTTGAATTCATATCCATGCCTAATTTCAGTGCCTTCACCTCTATCATATCTTCACCTTCTCCCTACCACATGACCTTCGCCTTAGCCAGTTACGCTTGAGCTTTGAAAGCATGTGACAGCCCGTCTGTGAGGCATATTTGTTTTCCTCGTCAGCCTCGAGCTACTGCTTCGTTTCCCTATCTTCTTTGTTCCTTGTGATCACGCCTGCAACGATCGGCCAATCTAAGGTCATTTCTCCAAGAATTCATCAGTTAGTGCATATCCCTCTTTCAAATCCCCAAGGGTAACGGTTCTCTTTTCGGAATAGACTTTACTGAAGGTATAGCCCTGAGCAATGATAGCTCGCGCAATATCACCTTGCATGATAGGTATTTGTTCCTGCAAGGTAGTAAGTCTACTAGTGAGTCGAGCTGTGAGCCTCGACAGACTTTTTTCTGCTATCAATCCTAAAGCTGCGATGGAAGCTGCTACCAGAATAAGGCCAATAGTTACGCCTACTGCTCCCCAGTTTATCCTTATTTCCTATCCTCCATCCTTGGTCTCTATTCTTCCAAGATCTCCACCACAGCTCTTTTTTTCAACTTGGCTGCAGCGGCCCCTACCACGGTTCTAAGAGCAGTGGCTATTCTGCCTCCTTTACCTATGACCTTGCCCATATCCTCTTTGGCAACCGAAATCTCGAGAAGAATAACTGTCTCCGCCTTTATCTCCTGGACTTTCACTTCCTCTGGATTGTCCACTATCTGCTTCACAATGTACTCAACCATCTCCCGCATCGTCGCCTCCTTATCACACTGCTCAATCTAATTTGCACTCGACCCAACGGTGGCGAGGTTCTACTATGGGTCCACTATGTCCGAGTCCCGCTTACCGGAAGCCGTGCCCACCACCTGATCCTCGGCCACCACCCGGTCTCCGGTCACGACTTGGTCCTCGTCCACCAGCTTGTCCTGGTCCACCACCCGGTCTCCGGTCAGGACTTCGTCCTCGTCCACCTGTAGGGCCTTCAGAACGAGGACGAGCCTCATTGACTTTCAGGGTCCGTCCCTTCAGTTCCTTACCTTCCAGGCCGGTGATTGCGGACTGAGCTTCAGCTTTGGCGGGCATCTCTACGAATCCGAATCCTCTTGGTTCGCCACTGAACCTATCCTTTAGAATAGTGACGGATGTGACCTTCCCGAAGGCTTCGAAAGCCTCTCGCAACTCTTCTTCGTTGACCTCGCGGGACAAATTGCCTACGTAGATATTCATTTCGGCCTCCTTATACTAGTTTGGATACGTTCGTGGACCAATCGTGTGTACAAGATCAATCAATAGATAGTACACATTGATTAGACAAGGGATAAGCCCTTTTGACCGCTCTGCAGAGATCTTCTTTTCCTCTCAATCAGCATAAGACCCTAGTTTGGCTCAATCATGGACTAGTATAGAATGACTGGGGGTGAAATACTCCGGTCTCAGGTTTTTCAATCTCTTCTTGAAATCCTCAACTTCTTCATTCCTAATAGGTTTAGTGCCCAAAGCTACCTTGTTTAATACCCTCCCACCGATAAGGATGGGGGCGTCAAATCTCAGAGCCAAAGCGATAGCATCGCTGGGCCGAGAGTCAATCTGGATGGTCTTCACGTCATCTCTTCGAAGAAGAATGCGAGCATGAAACGTACCATTCAAGGAATCGCTGGCAGCTACTCTGTCTCCTTTGTCATTCAGTTTCTCAATTAGCAGTTTCGCCAAATCATGAGTTAAAGGGCGAGGTGGTTCTATGTTCTCCAAGGCGAATGCGATGGCCTGCGCCTCAAGCAAACCGATCCCTATGAGAAGGGTCTTTTCTGCCCCTTTTTTCTCCAAAACAATCACAGGTGTCTTTAAACTCATATCCATACCTACCTTCCCCTCCCTCTACTTCTATCATATCTTCACCTTCTCCGTACCGTACAGTCTTTACTTTCCTCAACTACCTCTGAGTCTTGAGGGTGTGCTATGTGCTGTCTCTAGGATAATCTGTTTCTCAGCTCAACCCTCATCTGGTGACTCCCACCTTTTTCGTATAGGCGCTAGTCGACAGTACCAGGAGCAGTTGAAGGTGAAATGAAGTCTTCACCCAGTCGGAGGTTCACCGACTTTCTTCACATTGACCGCCATATCATCCCACGCCAGCTCTTTCCTGGTCCATACCTCGCGGAGTCCCCTTCCTCGAGGGAAGCGAATCCTCAGTTTTTCTCGTGTGGCGGAAATATTCCTTGGTCGTCATGGACTCGGCAACAAATCCAAAACCCTGCTTCCTGAAGAGCCTCTTCCCTTTGTCTATCATCCTTTCCGCATCCCTTGGTTTCTGTGGACAGACATTCATCCATTAATGACGCAAAGATTCTACCAGCAAGGAATATCGCTCAATCTGGGTCAGATGATTCTTGATTCAGGTCCCCAATGACCGAGCGTGGCCAAAGAGCTCTGATTTGTGTGGAGGATCGAATCCTCTAGTCCTTGAGTAGATTCGCAGAATCAGGTCCACCCGGCATGTTGATTCCTTGAATCTTTTTCATACCGAGGATTCTCCTGTGAGCCTACCCTGGAAATCGAGACAGACTAGGACGCACCTTCCCTCCTTGTGCCGCGTGGCTTTATCCTTACAGCCTTTGGCACTGCAGAGGGTACAAATACAGCCCTGGGCATGGCCGTTAAGAAGCCTCTGATCCTTGGCTAGTTTTTGCCTCGGTAGCCCTACAAAGACCGATGGATATACGATGTCATACTTTTCCACATAGTACTTTACGGTTTTGCGGTCAATTCCGATCTCGCGGCCAATCTCAGAGAGGCCCCTTCCTTCCCTGAGCCTTCTTCTTATGAAGACTTGTATCGCCTCACCTAGCTCTCCCTCGATTTGTTTGCGCTTGCCTGAGGCTGGCATCAACTGGCCTCCTTTTGTTGCTCCCTTGAGCCTTGAAAAGATGGTGTATCGTGCAACTCAGCTTTGCCTCATAGCCAGAGATCTTGCTTGGGATATACTCTGCCTCAGCACGAAGTAAGCTCCCTCACTAATCGCCCAACGGGGCCCGCTCTTTGAATCTCCTCAGAGCGGTAAAGGAGAATAGAGTGCATGCGCCCTGAACTCATCCTTTTCCCTCTTGCTAGCTTCCACCCAGGAATCCTGTAATCGTGACTAACAACTCGAGCAGAGGCCTTAAGCTCTTTTTCCAGCTTAGGCTTAAGATCGGCATTCACGCTGGTGAGGAGATAGAGGGTGACGACATCCGCCTCACTTACGGAGATGTTGAAAAAGTCTCCTTGGGTGATTTTCACTGACCGATGGAGTCCTAGCTCATGGATCTTTCTTCGACTCTTTTCAACAAGATCTTCCCTCACCTCAATCCCGAAAGCTCTCGCTCCGAAATCTCGTGCAGCGAGGATGAGGATAATGCCGTCCCCAGACCCCAGATCGTATAAGGTCTCACCAGCCTTAAGACCGGATAGCTCAAGCATTCTCCTTGCGACAGACTCCGGGGTTTGCACGAAAGGTACCTCTGGGATCACTCTGGCCTCTTCACGTAGAGCATGGGGAGGTTGAGCCTTCCCTACCCTCACTCCTCTTTGGCAGTCCTGTTCCCCTCACTTCTCTCTTAGCGTCTCGATCTCTTTCTCCTTTTGCTCCATCTCTTTTCTCAGTTGGGTGATCTTCCCTCCTAGCTTCTTAAGCTGGACGTTGCCGATCTTCTTTTCGCGGTGGAGCTGGTAAGTTCTCTCTCCAAGTTCCTTGAAGAGGCTTTCGACTCTCCTTTCTGTCTCTTTCACTTCAGATCTTAGCTTTGCACTTTTGAGTAATCCTTTTGTTTCACCGGCAAACTTCTCGATTCCTTCCTGAGTTGTGGTTTTGAGCTTTTTCCCAAGTTCATCTAGTCTCTTTCCCCACTCTTTGATTTCAACTCCAGTCTTTTCTGCTTCTTCCTGAGTGCGACCTCTGATTTTCTCTGCCAGCTGGTCTAATTTCTTTCCCAGTTCCTCAAACTTCCATGTGCGCTCACCCTTTTGTCGAGTAGACATCTTCAAATACCTCCTCTAGGTTTACTTTGTATTCCCTGTTTCTCTCCCCTTTCGGTATGGAGAGCGTCACAATATTCTACCCTTGGATGTATCTTGATATCCCTCACAGAACCG
>Ga0209979_1003139_pt1 | contig 14911 bp, 13 predicted proteins | sample AnhtaG_FD_183114 | JGI IMG/M metagenome (GOLD analysis project Ga0209979, IMG submission 183114) | Deep subsurface microbial communities from Anholt, Denmark to uncover new lineages of life (NeLLi) - Anholt_01485 metaG (SPAdes) (version 2) | ecosystem: Environmental > Aquatic > Marine > Oceanic...
TCAGGAAGGACGCTGACCAGTGGTGCACGTCATGCTCGCGCACGTAGTCCACCAGAGCGTCGCTGATGCGCTCGTCGGCCTGCAGGCTCTGAGCGAGCCGCTGAGCAGCCCCCGGGGGGTCCAGCGGGTCCACGGTCGCAAAGCCGTGGCCGCCCTCTGCAAAGCGCTCCAGGGACCGGGCGATTCCCGTGTTCTTGCCCGCCACCGCCAGGTGACGCCGCTCCGGAGGCAGGAGGGACTGCGCGGCGGCAGTCTGCAGCGGCACGAGGTTCAGCCCGTCGCTGAGAGACGTGGTCAGGACGACATCCGCATCCCTCATGATGCGGAAGATGTCGCTCAGGGGCAGGAACGCATAGTGGAACTGCACCGGCTCCCAGGAGAGGCTGCCCGAGAACTTCTGATTCACCCGCTCCGCCTCCGCCCGAACCAGGTCCACCAGTGCATCGAAGGCCGGTACGCCCGGCCGGGTGGGCGCTCCGAAGCCCAGGTACACCACCCGCTCTCCCATCTCCAGCAGGTGCTCGACGATCTGGATGCGCTCCGGTATGCCCTTGGTGTAGTCGGTGCGGTCCAGGCCGATCAGCACGCGTATCCCCTCGCGCCGATACCCCTCCATGACCTCGCGCAGAGGCCTGCCATCCGGCAGCACGTGCTCAATGGGCTCATCGGCCGTGATCGAGCTCGTGACCGCCTTCACGTCGATGCTGATCGGCATCGCCCGGCCGTAGGTGATGCGGTCGTCCCCCTCCCGCTGCGCTTCGAAGCTGCCCGACTCGTGCTGCCGGATGCGTACGCCCGGCACCAGCATGGCCAGAGCCTCCGCGCAGCGGTCAGCGTCGCCGCGGCTCTGGAACCCCAGAAGGTCGTTCGCCAGCAGCGCCTCCAGCAGAGAGGCGAGGGCATCGCGCGTCTCAGGGTTGGCCAGCAGATGATCGTCGAACAGCCGCAGGTTAACGAACGGCGTGTGCAGGAAGTAGCCGATGGTTGCCTCTTCGTCCCGTCCTACCTCCCGCAGCCTGGAGCGCAGGTGAGCGCTTGCGAAAGGCAGATGGTAGTCGTGGATCCACGCGCTCTTTGGGCCCCGCTCCCGCCTGACGAACTCATCGAAGGCTGCCTCGCCGAATTGCCGGTTCGCCGCCTTGAACTGCTCGAAGTCCTCCACTGATGACAGTTCAGGGGAGGGGAAGTACTCCTTGAGCTGATCCAGCCGGACCTCGTTGCAGTGAAGGAGGGGCCACAGGCCGCCGTTGGCCACCCGCCGATAGTAGGCATCCCACCGCTCCGGCTCCACGAAGACTCGACGGCCTCGCACGTAGTCGCCGTCGCGGGCGATCAGCTCCCGTCCCTGCTCGTCCACGAACTCCCGGTCGTACTTGCCCAGGGCCGCGCCGATCCAGACCGTCCCGTCGTGCGTCTCCGTGGATGGCTCCAGAGCGTTCTGAAGGGCCGCCAGCAGGCCCCCGGCTACAGCCCGGGGGGCCGACTCGCCCGGCGGCGTGTCGTGGTCAAGGTAGCTCCGGTTGGCTACCAGCAAGTCGGGGTAAAACGTTTGCGCCATGGTACGCCCCTCCCTATATATTACATGCTCTCGATGTGTTCTCGGCAGATGTTACCACTGCCGCTAGCCCGGGCAGCCGCGCGAGCCTGCCGAATGCCGTCCGGCGAGTCTCTCCGAACCCCTCGAGCGGTCGGGGGGTTGACGAGTGGTGGTATGTTTAAGGTAGTATAAAGCATTCCGCTTACTGCGGTGCAGCCCCAGCCGACCGGTCGGCTGGGGCGAGTCCGTTCTCATCTGAATCGACAGGATGTGTGGCCAATGAGCAGCTCTCCCTCCGAAGGACCTTCCCAGAGCAGGGTGTACGTCATCTCAGGCCTGATCTCGGCGGCGGTGGCCGCCCTGATGTGCGTGGCGGGTTTCTTCGCCTATGACGCGGTGCGCGGTGGCGATTCCGACGGAGAGGCTCCGGCGGCGCAGGCAAGCCCCGTTGCCACTCCTTCTACGCCCCAGGCACAGCCCACCCCAGCGGGACCCATCGAGGTGAGCGTCGATGACGACCCGTACAAAGGCCCCGAGGATGCCCCCGTCACCATCGTCGAGTTCGCCGACTTCCAATGACCGGCTTGTGCTCAGGCCGCATCGGTGATGCGGCAGGTGGTCGAGCAGTACGGAGAGGAAGTGCGGTTGGTGTTCCGAGATCTTCCGCTGCAAATGCACCCCAACGCCCTGCCCGCTGCCCTCGCCGCGGAGTGCGCTCACGAGCAGGGCAAGTTCTGGGAGTACCACGACCTGCTCTTCGCAAACCAGACTCAGTTGGATGAGGCCAGCCTCAAGAACTATGCCGCTCAGGTCGGCCTTGACACCGCCGCCTTCGACGAGTGCTTCACCAGCCAGAAGTACCTGGAGGAGATAAACAAGGACTACAGCGATGGGGTCAGCTACGGCGTGGACGCCACCCCTACCTTCTTCGTCAACGGCGTCAAGATCCGTGGACTGCCGCCTCTAGAGTCGTTCAAGCAGATCGTGGATCAGGCCCTGGCGGAGGCAGGGGAGTAGGTCGCCTCAACTGACTGCGTTTCTCAACCCGTGGCCTGGCTTGCGGGCCTCCCCGCCAGCCACTATCATGATGCTGGGTCCGGGGCCTGTAGCTCAGTGGCAGAGCGACCGGCTCATAACCGGTTGGTCGCAGGTTCGAATCCTGCCGGGCCCACCACCCTCGTCCTCGTCGCGGGACATCGCGAGCCTCCTTCCCCGGTTCCATAGCTCGCGCCTCCCGGACCTCGCCGAGCTGCCCAAGCGTGCCTTGCCACTTCTATCCTAGACCCATACGATTGGCTACATGGAAGGAAGACAACCCTCACTCGCTGACCTGTTTTCACCTCGTGGAGTAGCCGTTGTCGGTGCGTCTCCGCTAGAGAGAATGTCGTTCGCGACACACGTTGTCCAGTCCCTCAAAGAAGCAGGATTCCCTGCTATCTATCCCGTCAACCCGAAGTATGCTGAGGTGCTCGACCTGCCGTGCTATCCCAGCCTTCAGGCCATTCCTGGGGTAGTGGACCACGTGGTCGTGAGCATTCCTGCCGAATCGGCTCTGGCCTTGCTGGACGACTGTGCTGCCAAGGGTGTCAAGTCGGTGCATTTCTTCACCGCTGGCTTCAGTGAGACTGGCGACGCGGAAAGAGCAGAGCTGGAACGTGCGATGCTCAGCAAGGCGAGGGCTGGCGGCTTCCGCATCATCGGCCCCAACTGTGTGGGCTTGTTCGTGCCCAAGAGCCGTTTGGTCACCGGAGCTGGAATGGCTCTGGAACCAGGGCCAATCGCCTTAGTTTCTCAGAGCGGGGGCCATGCCCACGACCTCCCCTACTACGGCGGCCCAAGGGGGCTGCGCTTCAGCAAGGTGGTCAGCTACGGGAATGCTTTGGATGTGGACGAGAGCGAGCTCCTAGAGTACTTCTCCCAAGATCCAGACACCGAGATCATCGCTGCCTACATCGAGGGGGTAAGAGACGGGAGGCGTTTCGTGGGTGCGCTCAGGGAGGCGGCCGTCCGAAAGCCGGTGGTCATCTACAAAGGCGGCACGACCGAGGCTGGCCAGCGAGCCGCCCACGGCCATACGGCCAGTCTGACCAGTTCGCTGGCCGTCTTCGAGGCCCTATGCCGTCAGGTAAACGCAATTCAGGTTGGGGATGTGGACAGCCTGATAGACGTGCTAGTGGCACTTCGCTTTGTCGCTCCTCTGCCACGAGGCACTGGCGTCGCCCTAGTGGGTACGGGCGGCGGCCCGAGCGTTCTCGCCAGCGACGAAATGGAGAAAGCGGGACTCCGCCTGCCACCCTTCTCCCTGGAGGTGCAGGCAGAACTGAGGCAGCTCTTGCCTCTGGCTGGCAGCATCTTTAGCAACCCGGTGGATGCGCCGACTCTTCTATCTTCAGAGGCTATCTCTGCAACTATGCACGTACTCGGCAAGGTTCCGGAGATAGACATGCTCATCTACCATCTGGGATTCCACCCTGTCAGTCGCTGGGGAGGTGGCCGACTCTCTTCGCCGGCCTTTCTGCAAGCTACCATCGACGCCTTGAGAGAGGCTCAGCGGGCAACGGGCAAGCCTGTTCTGCTGGCGCTGCGCCCTGCGCCGGAGCGGGACGGGATGAAGGATTTCCTCGCTGCCCAGGAGGCATTCGTAGGAGCAGGCTTCCCCGTTTTCCATTCTCTTGGCCCGGCCGCCGCGGCTATGGCTCGCGTGGTAGCTTGGAACCAGCTCTGACGCCGTCGACACAGTAACCTTTGCTTCTCAGGCTCACGCCGCTACACCGCCGAGGTCGCCCAGCAGCTAGCTCACCAGGCCCATCGCTCCCACTGGCCAACAGCAGGTTGTAAAATACCGACGTCAGAGCTAAACCTACTGCTGGAGGCTGGCCCTCGAATGACAGAACGAATCCCGTTCTCCCAGCGCTATGAAACCCGCAGGCCCTCAGAAGGCCTGATCTACGACCGCGTGCCCCAACGGCTATATCATGGTTTTCTCAACATCCTCCGCCAGCTTCACGAGCGGCTTCGTAGGGAGGTTTGGCAGCTGGCTTTGCAGATGTGCTATAGGCTCGACCGTGAATTACCCTACGCTCCTTCTTTCCTTCTGAGCGAATTCATCGGGGACTTGGACTGGGACGAGTTGTGCGATGCCTGCGAGGCGATCTGGGAGAGACTTGACGGGCCCAACCGAGACTGGCTCTCTAACGAGATGAATGCCCTTTTTGCACGCCGCTATTTCGGTTACGAACTGCGCGACGGTCGCATGGAGCGAGTGGGTGCTCGCGCCCAGGAAAAGGCCATCGCTGAAGCTCGCGGTATCCTGCGGGATCCAGACCTCTCCGGCCCGGACCAGCAGTTTCAGAAGGCAATCGGCTTCTTCAACCGGCGCCCGGAGCCGGACTGCGAGAACTGCGTTAAGGAGGCGGTATCGGCCGTCGAAGGTGTCGCTCAAGTGCTCCTAGAGGACGACTCTCTCACGTTCTCACAGGCCCTGAAGCGGCTGCGGAAGCACAAAGATGTTCACCCGACCCTTCTCGTCCTGCTTGATAAGTTGTATGGCTACCGGAGCGACGCAGAGGGAGTCGCGCACGCTCTGACCGGCGACAAGGAAGTACGCATCGAGGAGGCAGAGTTCGTGCTGGGCGTCAGTGCCAGTGCCATCGTCTACTTCGCCCGCCTCTTCGGGCGTCCGGTCGAATAGGGGACTTCGCCGACAGCCCCCTTCCTCATGTTGACAAACCGCGCGCGGCGGGGTATTCGGAGAGGCGGAGGTGCCGCGTGAGGGACGAGCAACTCGTCGCCTACCTCCAGTACCGGATGCCCCAGGCTCAGGGCATCACCGTCTCCAACCTCGCCCAGATCCCCGGCGGCGCCTCTCGAGAGACCTGGTCCTTCGACGCCCGCTGGACCGAAGGAGGCCACGAGGAGACTCGCGGCCTGGTCGTTCGTCGAGACCCTGGGGCCAGCCTGCTGGAGACGGAGCGACAGGTGGAGTTCCAGGTGTACAGGGCACTCCAGGGCACCGGCATCCCCGTGCCCGAGGTGTACTGGCTGGAGACCGACCCCCGCTGGCTGGAGCGCCCCTTCTTCGTGATGAGCCGCGTCAGGGGCGAGACCTCGCCCCAGCTACTGGCGACGGAGCTGTACGACCAGGTCCGCCCCAAGATCGCCCACCAGAAGGTCGAGATCCTCGCCCGCATCCACAACCTGGACTGGCAGTCGCTGGGGCTCGACTTCCTGGGGGTGCCTCCTAGCCCTGCCCACTGCGCCGAGGTGGAGATCCAGAAGTGGGAGTCCATCATCCGTCAGGATGCCCTGGAGCCCCAGCCGGTGCTGGAGCTCGCCCTGAGCTGGCTGAAGCGCCACAAGCCCGTGGCCCAGCGCATCTGTCTGGTCCACGCCGACTACCGCACCGGCAACTTCCTCGTCGATGAAGAGGGGGTCATTCACGGGGTGCTCGACTGGGAGATGGTCCACCTGGGCGACCCCATGGAGGATGTCGCCTGGGCCTGCCTTCGTGCCTGGCGCTGGGCCCGCGATGAGCGCATTGGCGCCCTCATGGACCGCGAGGACTGGTATCGCCAGTACGAGGAGTGCAGCGGCATCAAGGTCGACCGGGAGACCGTCCACTTCTGGGAGATCCTGGGCAACGTCAAGCTCGCCACTATCTTCATCACGGGGGCCCGCTCCTTCTGCGAGGGGCGTTCGCGGGAGATCATGCTGGCCCTGGCCAGCCACGTCAACCCGGAGCTGGAGGCCGAGCTCCTGAATCTCATCGGCGGCTAGGCCCGCGCCGCCTGGAAGGAGGAAGCGATGAGACCCCACTCGCTCGAGATCATCCAGGGCATCCAGAACTCCCTGATGACCCACGTGATGCCCGAGGTGCGGTCCTCCTTTGCGCAGGCCCAGCTCATGTACATCACCATGCTGCTGAACGTTGTGGCGAAGTACTGGGACGGCGGCATCCAGGCCCTGGTGGACGACAACCGGAGGATGCGCGAGATCTTCGGCCAGGCGGCCGAGGTCCTGGCGTCGTTGGCCGACGCGCAACCCGCCGGCGAGATCGACGCCCTGGCCGCGGACCTGCGGACCGGGGCCCGCGAAAGGCCCTGCTCCCTGACCATGACCGACCTCATGCAGGAGAACAACCGCCTGCGGGCATTGCTCGCTCGCCTGGCCCCGCTCTGCGAACGGGCCGAGGCTGACCCCGCCCTGGCCGCCCTGCGCCCCCTCCATCAGAAGCTGGTCCACCACATGGGAGAAGAGGCGCGGCAGCGGGTCGTGCCCGTCCTGGGCAGCTAGAAGCCTGATGCTGGCCCGCCACGGCCCTTACGACCGCGGATTCAGAAAGCCGCGGGTTTCAACCCGCGGAGCCATGTCCTCACTCTACCAAGCCCTCGCCCACCGGATTTGAACCGCAGCCTCGCCCTGAGACCCCGCTGGAACAGCATCTCCGATATCTGTCATAATGCGTGTGTGGGCCTCGCCCCAGGGCTTCTCCCATGATCGAGTTCATCCGAGAGCGCGTGACCGCCTACCGGCCTCGGCAGATAGAGGCCGAGGGCCGGCCTCGTGCCGCCGTCCTCTTGCTCCTGTACGACAAGGGCGGGCAGCAGCACCTGTTGTTCACCCGTCGCACCGACCTGGTAGAGCATCACAAGGGACAGATATCCTTCCCCGGCGGCGGCGCCGACCCGGAGGACCGCGACCTGCGGGAAACCGCCCTCAGGGAGACCTACGAGGAGTTGGGCATCGCGCCGGAGGACGTGGACATCTTCGGCCCGCTGGACGATTGGATCACCGTGAGCAACTTCGTGGTCACGCCCTTCGCAGGGGCCATCACCCGCCCCGCTCCCTACCCCTTTCACCACAACCGCTTTGAGGTGGCCGAACTCCTGGAGGTGCCCATCCTTCACCTCCAGAACGACTCCAACGTGGTCAGCGAGTGGCGCCGCATCAACGGCCAGGACATCCTGACCTACACCTACCGCTGGGGTGACCACCTCATCTGGGGCGTCACCGCCCGCATGCTCAAACACTTCCTCGACCTGCTGGCTCCCGAAGCCGCACCAGAGAGGACCTAGACCCGTGCGCCTCGTCCTGGTCCGCCATGGGGAGTCCGTGGGCAACGCCGAGCGACGCCTCCAGGGCCAGGGTGAGTATTCCCTCACCGAGCGTGGCCGCGAGCAGAGTCGCCGGCTGGCCGAGCGGCTGGCCGGCCTCGAGCTGGCCGCCGTCTACACCAGCCCCATCGCCCGCGCCCGCGAGACCGCCGAGCTTATCGCCGCCCCGCACGAGCTATCCGTCGTCCCCCTGCCTGGGGTGCGGGAGTACGACTTCGGCGAGGCGGCCGGCCTCACCTATCGAGAGGTCGCCGAGCGCTACCCCGAGGTTGTGGAGGCCTACCGCAGCGGCCCCGACTACCCGCGCTTCCCCGCTGAGGAAGGCAGGGAGACCTTCCGAGAGCGTGTCACCGAAGCGCTATGGCGCGTCGCCGAGCAGCACGCGGGTCAGACCGCAGTCGTCGTGACCCATGCCGGGCCCATCGCCGTCTTCTGCCTGGAGGTGCTCGGCATGCCCTATCGACGGCCCATTCCCTTCGCCTTCGACAACGGCTCCCTCAGCGTGCTGGAGATCCGCGATGCCCCCGGCCTCCCCACGGACCCCCGCCCGCGCGCCATGCTGCTGACCCTCAACGACACCTGCCACCTCGACGAGGGCCAACCCACCTAGATCAGGTCGCTGTGCCAGAAGTGGAAGGGCTCGCCTGGCGAGAAGATCGCCTTGCTCTCTTTCGACATCGGTCGAACCATGACCGGGAATGGCGCCTTGGTGGTGACATGCGTCGAGGGCAGCCCCTCCAGCAGATCGGCCAGGGGATGGCCCGCAGGGATGACGCCTCGCATCGGCGTCAGCCCCCGCCCGACGGCCATGCGGCCCACGCCGACAAGCAGCGCGGCCAGCGCTCCCTCCGCCCCGGGCAGCGCCTCCCCCTCCAGCAGGTGCAGGTGGTTATCGACCTCGACATAACTCCGCACGTAGGCGACCACCCGCCCTCTCGCCTCGGCCAGCAGGAAGCCCTCAGGGTCGTGCTGGACCCAGGTCATGTGGTCGCGCCAGTACCGCTGGCTGCGCACGATCGCCCCCGTTGCGCTCTCGGTGGCCCGCCGGTAGATGCGGGCGACGGCGGGCAGGTCCGCGCCCGTGAAAAGACGGACGCCCACGTCCGCTGCCGCCGACAGGCCCGCCGCCTCTCCCGGCTGCGCCGTGTAGATGCGCTGGGGCACCGCCCGCCAGCCCAGCCGCTCGTAGAAGGCGATGAGGCCGGTGAACAGGAACGAGAGGGCGTATCCGGCCCTCTCCATCCGCTCGATGGCGTCCCGCAGCAGCGCCGTAGCCAGACCGTGCCCCTCGTATTCGGGGTACGTCGCTACCGAGCCGATGCCGCCGACGGGCAGCGTCACGCTCCGCACGCGCATTCGCCGCTCGAAGATGCGCACGTGCGACACGATCCGCCCGTCCACCTCCGCCACCCGCGTGTGCTGTAGCCGGTGCGTCGAGTCGTCCTCCGTCTGGCGGATAAACGTCTCGATGGGCTCGTGGCGAAAGCACACCCTGAGCAGGTCATAGATGGCGGGGAAGTCCTCGCGCCGGGCCGAACGGATGCGATAGTCCACAGCGCGCCTATGGTAGCACGGCCCGCTCCTACGCGCCCAAAAACCCCGTAGGGGCGGTTGGCCAACCGCCCCCACTCGCGCCCCCGTGTCATTCTGAGCGAAGCGAAGAATCCAGCTCCTACCGCGGCAGGAACTGGACGAATCCGGGCTCGAGGTCGATCTGGAGAGGGACCAGCAGCCGCGCCACCAGCCCCCAGTAGCCGACCACCAGGCTCAGCTCCACCACCTCACCCTCGCTCAGGTGGGCGCGGGCCTGCTCGAAGACCTCGTCCGCCACGGTCACCTCCCGCGCTACTGCCTCGACGTAGCGCAGCGTGGCGCGGGCCCGCTCATCGAAGTGAGGCGACGTCGCCCAGCCCTCCAGGTCGCCGATCTGCTCGCGGCTGACCCCGGCCTGCAGCGCCAGCGGCACGTGATGCGCCCACTCGTAGTCCGCGCCCGTCATCTGGGCGATGCGCAGGACGGCCAGCTCGCGCAGAGGGGGAGGAAGCAGCCCGTGCAGCAGCAGCGAGTTGCCCAGGCGCATGAAGTTGCGCAGCATGTTAGGGCTGTTCGCGATCGCCCGATGCAGGTTGATCACCGCGTTTCCCCGCCGCTCCATCTTCGCGAACACCTCCCCCGCATCTCCGCTCGCCTCCGACGTCGTCACATAGCCCACGCGCGCCATCGCTCCCTCCTCATCGCCTCGAATGACAGGATCAGCTTCTCGTGAGCAGGGTAGCGGGCGATGCGCCTTGCGTCGAGCGGAGCCGCCTACGACCGCCGCATGCGGTTACCGAGCGTGAACACGAACAGCGCGAAGAGCCCGATGCCGAACATCGCCTCGACCGCCGTCAGCAGCCGCGCGCCCCACCCCTGCGGCTCCAGCGTGTTGAACCCGATCGTCGCGAACGCCGAGATGCTGTGCACCAGCGCCGTGATCGGGCTATGCGTGGGCTGCCCCTGCAACGCGCCCACGTCCCCCGCCGCGATGTTCCCCGCCCCCGCGTAGATAGCCGTGAATGCCGCAACGACAACGATGGCCCAGACGACCGGCATGTAAACCCGCTCTCCGTAGCCCGTCAGCATCTCATAAGCCCAGTTCCGCGCCCACCGCCACCGGCTCAGCCACTCGTCGCGTTCCCTCCCCCGCTCATCCCGTCTCGCCGTCTCTTCCCTGACCTCGCGGGGGCAAAGGCCCACGAAGAGGCGACAGTGGAAGAAAGCGCCGCGCACCTTCCACCAGAGCCACCCTGGTAGGCGCTGGAGACCCGACCACGGCGGCGGCACCGCCCCGCCCATGCCCTTCCTGACCCACTCGTGACCGGCCGTGGTCGGGAAGTGCATCGCCTTCTCCATCTGCTGCTCCTTGACGTACGCCCAGCTCGCGTCGTCGTAGCGCCCGATCGAGTCGAAGTTCGTCTTCAGCGCCAGGTACGTCTCCCTCGCCTCGTGAAAGTGGGATGAGCGGCCCCCGCGACCCTTCGCGCCCAGCTCCTCACCAATCGCCTGGCCCAGAGACTCCCGCCGCATCCGCGTCCGCTCTAGATAACACCCATCCAAGAAGGCCCCACGTAATCGCGCGCGAAACAAGTTGGCGTTCTCCAGGTGCCCGTACCGTAGGTCGGCGTATTCCAGGTGCGCGTAGGCTAGGTGGGCGTTTTCCAAGTGCGCCCACGACATGTCGGCGTTTTCCAGGCACGCCTCGTCTAGCAAGGCGGCTTCCAGGTGCGCGCCCGTTAGGAAGGCGTTTTTCAGGTACGCGCCCGACAGGAAGGCGTTTTGCACGTACGCGCCGTCCAGGGTGGCGGTTTCCAGCTGCGCCCCCGACAGGAAGGCGTTTTCCAGGTGCGCGTTCAATAGGGCGGCGTATTCCAGGTGCGCGTCATCGAGGGTCGCGTTTTCCAGGTGTGCGTTCAACAGGTCGGCGTTTTCCAGGTGCCCGTACCGTAGGTCGGCGTATTCCAGGTGCGCTCCCTCAAGATCGATGCCCCCCAGGTCGCTGAGCCACGGCGGCCTCGCCTCTGCCCCCTGCTTCTCTGTGTAGCTCTCCACGTACGGCCGCACCGCCTCAGGGCTCAAATCAATGGGGTTATGAAGGGGGTTATCGCTCGCCCCGTCACCTACGAAGACCACGCCTCTCAGGTCCAGGCCCTGCGGCCTGCCGTTCTCCTCAATCAGCCGCAGCAGCTCCTCGCGCCGGATCACCTGCCCGTCGCGGGGCCACGTGGACCGGTCTTCACCGTCAGTGGTCATCGTTCTCGCCCGTGGCGCTCATTCCATCTGTAGGGGCGGTCGGCCGACCGCCCCCTGCGGCTTTCGCCGTAGAGCCATCCTCGCCAGCTCACCACGCCGCATGGTCTGCCCGTTGCCCGGCCACGTGCACCGGTCTTCCGCATCGCTGCTCATGACCTGCAATCCTCCTTCTCCCGCCGCCGCCCGTCACGGCCATTCCCCCTGAGGGCCATCCGTAGGGGCGGTTCGCGAACCGCCCCTACCCGCTCTCGCCTCAAGCCTCCCGCCTCCATGACTCCTCCTGCCCCCTTGTCCCCTCGGCCCCGTTCATTGTACCGTCATCCTAACACCTTCGATCGCATGTTCCTACACCCGCGGCCCGCCAGGGCCATCCCCACCCGCCGGCCATCCACCGACCGTCGGCGAGTGCAGAGGGGCAGAGCCCCCAAGGTTTCCGCCCTCAGCCTTCCCCGTCCGAGCATTCCGCCCCCGCGCAGCGGGCCGGGGGTTTCAGGGGGTGTCCCCCTGATTCACCTTTGTGGGCGGGCGGGTGGGAAGTACCACACACGTAAGGAAGGGCCCCTGCCACCAACCTCTCGGGCCTTCCACTATCGCCCTCATCGTCTCGCCCTCGCCGATTACATCGAGCACAGCCCAGACGCCTTTTCCCCTTGCCCCCTCGTCTTAGTTCATTGTACCGTCATCCTGGGACGTTCTCCGGCACAGCAATCACCACCGGCTGGTCCACCAAGAATAGACTGGAGGAACACCCTCGTGTCCGATATCTTCGTCACCTCGCTCAGGAACCGCATCCGCGCCATGAACACGCTCTGGGAGCGGGCTGTCTCGGACATGACGCTGGAGCACGTCAACCACCACGAGCGCCCCGGCGTCCTGCCGATCGCCTTCAGCCTCAGCCATTTCATGCGCATACAGGACCTGTCGATCAGTCGCTTCTTCCTCGGAGAGCCGCCCCTCTGGGAGAGTGGGGACTGGGCGAGGCGCGTCGGCGTGACCGTCGACCGCCTGGGCCGTGAAGAGAGCGTGGAAGAGATGGAGCGGCTGCGCTTCGGGGACTTCTCAGCCTGGCTCGCCTATCAGTCCGAGGTCATCGAAAGGACCAGTCGCGCACTCGAAACCGTCACCGAGGAGATGCTGGCGGAAGTCGTAATGCCTGCCCTGCCGCCTAACATGCAGAACATCTTCTGCGGCATAGTGGTGGGCCCGGGGAACCCCATCCGAAAGCTCGAGGTTCTCGAATGCTTCGTCTACCAGCACGGGTTGCGCCACATGGGCGAAATGGAGCACGCACGAGCGCTTGTCGGGCTCCGCGGCATGACCGGCTGACCTGCCGGCAGCCTCAACTCTCCGCCATAAGGCTGCCGGCCAACGGGGAGTGCAGAGGGACCTTCCCCCAGGCTTCTGCCCTCAGCCTTCCCCGTCCGAGCATTCCGCCCCCGCGCAGCGGGCCGGGGGTTTCAGGGGGTGTCCCCCTGCCTGAATTACATTTGTGGGTGGGCGGGTGGGAAGTACCACATACGTCAGGAACGACCTGTCTCAGCAACGTCATCTATTGGCTTGAGGGAGCCGCTCGACCCAGCAGTAGCCGGACCACGTCACCGTCCACAGGCTTATCGACGACGCGCACATCGAAACCGGCGTCGCGCAGTGGCATCTCATGAGGGATGGAGTCCTCCTCGCAGTCGAACAGGGACAGAGCAGCTCTCACGAACGCTGTTCGAGCGCTTCTCCGCACGAAGGACACTTCGTCTACGACCAGCAGGAGGCCGGATGGGCCGAGGACACGTCGGCATTCACCGAGAACCTGCGGAAGCCAGGCCAACCCGGAAAAGCATAGCACCACCGTGTCGTATGAGCCGGAAGAGAACGGAAGGTGGTGAGCCAGCGCTCTGATGACACCCACCGGCGCCCCCTGCTTGGCGACGTTCTTCCTGGCCTGCTTCAACATCCCAGTGGAATTGTCCAGCGCGCAGCAGCTATGTCCGCGCGCCGCCATCGTCGCAACTAGATGTCCGGGGCCACATCCCAATTCCAGCACGCGCGGGCCCTGGACATGCGACAGCGCTGTAAGCTGCCACATGCGCCACCGCCCCAGGGAAATAGCCCACGTCCAGGCGTCATATAGCGGCGTCAGCGGCCCAAATAGAAGACCGGCGACGGCGTCTGAGATAGTGCGTTTTGCCGATCTCATGTAGTGTCGCACTGCAAACTACGCCCGAGCCGGGGGTCTCAGGGGGTGTCCCCCTGAATCACCTTTCGTGGGCGGGCGGGTGGGAAGTACCATCCACCTTTCCCCGTCCGAGCGTTCAGCCCCTGCACTATATCCGGCTACTAGCGCCCCACTTGCGCTCTCTGTCCCGCCTCGAGTCCGATGCCGAGCCGGGGGCGGGGCCTCCTTGCGTCGAGCGAGCGGCAGCGAGCGAGACGAGGGGTGGGCCGGGCGGGTTGAAGAATCCGGGCGGGGCCGCCGTGCCTCAGGCGTAAGCCGCCCCGAATCTGGGTGCCAAGACGCCGGTGCCACATCCCCCTTGGAGCTGTCCCCCTCCCCCTGCTACCATCTCCCTGCCAAGCGGACACAGCACCTTAACAACCTCATACCCGCCCCTCACCTGCAGCCTACGAGCCGCCGCCGACGACATCAATCAACCAGATCGCTCTCTTTCCGAATCTGCTACCTGATCTTTTTTCACAAACAACTGGTCAATCAAACGTCGCCGCCGGACTGCTTCTGCAGCCGTTCGTACGCCTCGCGGATCTTGCCCTCCCAGCCCTGGTCGCCCGGCTCGTAGTACCGCCGCCCCGCCAGTCGCTCCGGGAGGTGCTGCTGCTCGACGCGGTGGCCCTCGTAGTCGTGGGCGTACTTGTACCCCCTGCCGTAGCCCAGCTCCCGCATCAGGCCGGTAACGGCGTTGCGAAGGTGCAGGGGCACCGGCTCCTCGCGAGTCTCCCGCACGTCGTGGAGGGCCCGCTGGTAGGCGGTGAGGGCGCTGTTGCTCTTCGGGGCGGTAGCCAGGTAGATGGCGCACTCAGCCATCGGGAGGAACCCCTCGGGCATGCCGACGAAGTGGACGGCCTGCTGGCAGGCTGTGGCCACCACCAGCGCCTGCGGGTCGGCCAGGCCGATGTCCTCCGCTGCCAGGATGACCATCCGCCGCACGATGAAGAGCGGGTCCTCGCCCGACTCGATCATGCGGGCCAGCCAGTAGAGAGCGGCGTCCGGGTCGGAGCCGCGGAGCGACTTGATGAAGGCGGAGATGGTATCGTAGTGGGCCTCGCCGGCGCGGTCGTAGAGGTAGGTGCGGTGCTGGAGGGCCTCCTCGATGAGTGGCAGCGTGATGTGGTGGAAGCCCTTCGCGTCGGGCCGGGCGGCGGAGACGGCCATCTCCAGGGCGTTGAGGGCGATGCGGGCGTCGCCGCCCACGGCTGTGGCCAGGCCGGGAATGACGTCGTCGTCCACGCGAAGCTTCTCGCG